>VFQR01002878.1_pt1 | contig 10337 bp, 10 predicted proteins | sample 3512321 | NCBI WGS metagenome assembly VFQR01 (sample SAMN10412374, study PRJNA504923) | tailings metagenome | isolation source: Relicate 3 Philex TSF1 revegetated site | place: Philippines: Tuba, Benguet | collected 2017-08-29
GTGTAATGATGAAACCCAAAATTGCTGCAATTAATAATAATGCACTACCCCAACCGGGGGGAAATAAACTAATATGCTGGGTGTTTGGTATGACATCCCGGCGGCGTCGTTGCCATAGTTCCAGGATTTTGAAGCAACCAATAAGAATTAAGCTGATACCACAGACAATTACCAACGAAAAATAATTGGGATGAATCAATAGGTTCAGCTTGTTAGTTAACCAATATCTCAGCATCAAAATACCCCAAGTTGTAATTGCTAGGGCATCTAGCCAAGGAAATAGGAGAATTGGAATTTTTGGTTTGGGATTTTTTTTAGTCATTGATTATTGGGCATTGGGCATTGGGCATTGGGCATTGGACACTTGTAATGAGCGTGTTTTTAAAAGACGTGCAAATTGAGGAAAAGTGTGAACAGAAATGTTAATTGTCCTGCTAAGGCAAATAGGTAAAAGACTGTTTTGGGCTTAAAAATCGATAACATCAAACCTACACCTTTGATATCAATCATGGGGCCAAATACTAAAAATGCTAGTAATGAACCACTGCTAAAAGTTGAAGCAAAAGACAGGGCAAAGAAAGAATCAACTGTAGAACAAATTGACACTACCACTGCCAATATCAGCATGACTACAATTGAAGTAATGGGGCCAGCGCCCAAACTGAGAATTAATTCACGCGGTGCTAGGACTTGAATAGCAGCGGCGATGGCACTTCCTAAAACCATGACTCCGCCTAATTCTCGTAATTCTTGAACGCTATTATCTATCGCTAGACGTAGTTTATCTGCAAAGGGTTTGTTAGGTGTTGAAATGATGGTAGGCGGTATTGAATTCGGATCTATCCGCAGCGGTATACCTGCTTTTCCTCCTAAAATATAAGTCCCTGATTGCAAGATATTCGGTACTGTTGATTCCTGTTGTACTTGGTAACCCTTACCACGCCGTTTAGTTTCAGGCGACGCGGGAGGATTAAATTTCATATAGCGAGCGATGGCAGGTTGGACTATGGGATTTAAGTCTTTTTGAAAACTGAAAACAAAGCCGATAATTGTGGCAATTAATAGAGAAAATACAACCCGTAATACTACTATTTCTGGCTGATCTCGAAAGGCTGTCCAAGTTGCCCAAATGACAACTGGGTTAATTGTTGGTGCTGCTAGCAAAAAACCAATTGCCACTGGTGTGGGTACTCCTTGAATTAGGAACCGCCGCGCTACCGGTACATTCCCGCATTCACACACCGGAAATAAAAAGCCGATCATACTGCCAACTAAAGCACCCAAAAGTGGATTCTTGGGCATTTTTTCTACTAATTTGCGCTCATCAACGAAAAATAGCAGCAAACTGGAGAATAAAACCCCAAGAAGCAAAAAAGGCATCGCCTCGACTAGCAGACTTAGAAATAGCGTAAAACCATTGTTGAGTTGATTCATGGGCGTCGCTGTCAAAAGCGGTTTTGAGTTTTAGGGTTCTGCCTTGTCATTCTATCGAAATGGGGATCAAAAGCAGTTCGGAAAAATTAAATATGGTTTAAATAACAAGCTATCGTGCGGTTTGATTAAAGTTAAAGCGCTGCAAGCCTTGGATTTAAAGCATATAGTGATATTTATCTGAGTAGATGTACTGATGATGACCATTCCTAAGATTGCTTAAGTTCAGAAATTGTTCCAATTATAAGGGGCAAGTAGCTGCATAGATGTTTTGAAATTTCCCTATGTTTATACTGACAGTAATTTCCTAAATCAGATATTAGCTGGGCTATATTTTCATCAAGGATTTACAGTTATTGAACATTTGGCGATCGCTGTTTGTCAAAAGTCCTTTCTTTAAAAGTTCTGTACTTTGACGGATGTCAAAGCTAGAAGCTAACAGAAGACACATAGCGAATCACCACTTTATCACCAAAACTCGGCGCATTCTGGGGGATCTTGCTACAGACTTTGTGCTTTTTCCTTTGTCAATGCCCCGTGCCCAACGATGGATAACCAATATTTGAGCTTTGGTTGATTTTTTACTACAAAAACCTTAAAAATGCAAGAGCAAATTATTCTGGTTTAGGTTGTTGACTGTTGACTGTTGACTGATGACTGTCATCAGTCATCACTCCCCACTCCCTTTTCATTAATGACAGAGGCTAAGATATTAGCTTATTGTTGACTTGTCTTGCCAAAATTAGGGTGTATAGTGCCAGAAGAATTCAGTTGTTGTCATATCTCGCCGCCGTTTTTGTCTGTTGGTAGCGATGGCGATCTCAATTTAGATTCGACTCTCCAAGAACTATCAATGTACAACTTCCCTGTGGAAATTAGTTGTACTGCTGGGGAAGTGGCTCATTTTTTAGAAAAATATCCACTGCTACCAGGAATAATTTTAGTAGAGCAGGGCGAGTTCGTGGGAATGATTTCGCGGCGACGACTTTTAGAATTTTTAATTCGCCCTTATGGACGAGAGTTGTTTATTCAGCAACCATTAGGCACACTCTACAGCTATGCACGCACGCCGATTTTGCTGCTTGGTGAGACGACATTAATTTTAATTGCGATGCAACTGAGCTTAAAGCGATCGCCAGAATTATTATCAGAACCAATTGTAGTGCAAACTGCTTGTGGTGCTTACAGATTATTAGATGTCCAGGAATTAAATTTTATTTCTTGGCAAATTCGGGGCATCAAAAATTTTGTCCGATACGAACGCAGCCAAGCCCAAATGATTCAAAATGATAAAATGGCAAGTTTGGGGCGTTTGGTAGATGGTGTAGTCCACGAAATTTTAGACCCCGTGGGTTTTATTTGGGGAAACATAACTTACGTTTCAACTTACAGCCAAGATTTACTCAAATTAATAGCAGCTTACGACCAAGAATTACCATCTTTTTCTCAGACAATCGAGAAACTTAAAGAAGAAATTGAATTTGATTTTTTAGAACAAGATTTATTGCAATCCCTTGCTAGTATCCGCACTGGAGCCGAAAGATTAAAAAGACTAGTCACCAGTTTACAAAACTTCTGTCATCTCGATGAACTTTACCCTAAACCTATAGATTTACATACCTGTATTGATAATATTATTTTATTAATTCATAGCCGGATTCAAGGAGAAATTGAAATCATCAAATCCTATGGACAATTGCCACCAGTGTATTGCTTTATGGGGCAATTAAATCAGGTTTTAATTAATCTTTTAAGCGAAGCTGTGGATACTTTACTGAATGAAGCAGTGAGACAACAACTGCATCTAGAAGATAAAAAAACTCTTAAAAAACCCCAAATTAAGATTACTACAGAGGTGATTTCACAAAAACCCAGTAAACCACATGCACCAGATTCTCGCTGGATTTTAATTCGCATTGCCGACAACGGCCCTGGAATGTCTCAAGAATTGCAAGAGCAAATTTTAGAATCTTTTTCTTTGGAAAGCAAAAATGGTAAAGAAACTAGTTTAGCAGTTAGTTATCGAATTATAACTGTCAAACATGGCGGTAAATTTAATTTGCGATCGCAACCAGGTGTGGGGACTGAATTTGAAATTATTTTACCCTTAGTTTGATTTAATTTTAGCTAAAAAAAACTGCCCATAATTAGAGGCAGGTTGAAAAATTATCAAAATTGATATGGGGAATTTTAGCTAACTGGAATAGGCTGACCGCTAGAGAGAACCAAAGGAAAATTATGGACATTGGGAGCGTGCATTACATTTAAACCAAGATTGGCACGGTTCAAAATATCAGCGTCGGTTCTAATGACTTCACCCCGACTATCTAAGATGGAATGATTAAAGTTAAAACCATTGAGATTAAATGCCATTGAACATACACCCAATGCTGCAAACCAAATACCCACTGTTGGTAAAGCTGCTAATAAAAAATGGAAAGCACGATGATTTTTACTAGCAAAGGTAGGAATCAATAACCGTCCCAAAAAGCTATAGTGTCCTGCTAAATAATTGTAGGTGAATTTCCGTTGACCAAATTTATATCCGGCATTAATTGATTCATTTTCATCAGTATTGCGAATTAGCGTTGAAGTCACTAAAGAACCATGCAAAGAACTCAATAATGCACCGCCAAAAATACCCGCGACACCCAACATATGGAATGGGTGCATGAGGATATTGTGGTCGCCTTGGAAAGCCAACATAAAGTGGAAAGTTCCAGCAATTCCCAAAGGTAAACCATCAGAAAAACTACCTTGACCAATGGGATAAACTAACAAAACGGAAGTAGCAGCAATGACGGGTGCAGAATAAGCGATCGCTATCCAAGGTCGCATTCCTAAACGATAGCTCAATTCCCAAAATCGTCCTATTAAACACCAAATACCAATGAGAAAATGCAGCACAATCAATTGATATGGCCCGCCATTGTAGAGCCATTCATCCATTGATGCAGCTTCCCAAATAGGATAAAAGTGCAAACCAATAGCGGCGGAAGTCGGCACAACTGCGGCTGTAATAAAGTTATTCCCATCCATCAACGAACCTCTAATTGGCTCACGAATACCGTCCATATCTACACTAGGAGCAGCAATAAAAGCCAAAACAAAACAGGTAGTGGCGGCTAACAAGGTGGGAATCGCCAACACACCAAACCAGCCGATGTAAATGCGGTTTTCTGTGCTAGTAATCCAGCTACAAAAACTGTCCCAGAAATCAAAAAAATTAAATTCTTTTTGACGTTGAACAATGGTACTCATAATCTTTAACTCCTAAGCAATGCCAAGTTGAAAATTTTGGTGTTGCTGAATCAGAGTATGAATTGATTTTTCGCGATGACTCAATAACAATTCTTTGCAAATAAGAAATCGGTAACGCTCAAAGGCAAATACGTGAGACTAATTCATACATTTCATTTAGCAACGCCGTTTTCTCAGATAATTTTGCTGATTTTATATGTTGTATATGACGTATATAGTAAAAATGCTAGTGATAGTTACGACCTATATACAACATGAGTAGTATGGAAAAGTCCTGAATTATCAAGGTACTTCAAGCAATAGTTAAATATCTCTATCTTGAAGTTAGAGCAAAAATTTGAGGAACTTGTGAAGAAATACGGCGTTTATAAATTAATCTAATCAATAGCAAGGAACTGGTGACTGGGTGAAAGTCTAATGTTTTAACCACCTTGGCTATTACTATATTGCCTCTAATACCAATTCACCAAAATATTGATACACATAAAATAAATTGTACGGGCGAACGGCTGTTCGCCCCTACGCTTACGCAACGGCTGTACCCTGCGGGAAGGCTGAGCTTGTATTTGTATCATTTATAAAGTGAAATGGTATAAGGCAATCAAGATGAAGCGAATTTTGTAGTCAAATATCAAAGTGGTCTTTTCCCATTCCCTACTCCCCACTTTTAAGACAGAGTTACACAGAGATTTGTACCTCAGCAGACTAGGAAACGCTATATTTGTACAGTTATATTCAAAAATTACTGCTGAATTCCTTTGAGAAACTCTGTTCTTGCTTCAATTATTGAAGGCATTAAAACACAACGTACTAACAAATTAATATCCAAGTTGGGCAGTAATTTACTTTGAGTGATTTTATCGTAATTATCATTAGTTAGGTGATATACAGATATTTGGTTATTTTCCCAAAACCAGACTTCAGAAATTTTAAACCGCTTATATTTTTCTAATTTATCAATACTGCCACTAGTAATATTTACTTCAATTGCTAAATCGGGATTTTCTTTCTTTTCTCCTAAATAATAAGATTCATCAGGTTCAAATGAAGCACTTTTTTCTTTAGCACGACGAGTAGCACTACCTACAGGGATAAAATTTATACGTAATTCAAAAAGATATAGTGCTAGCAATATAGCTATAACACTTTTAATAGTCTCATGTTCTTCGCCAAGAGTCATAAATTCCACACACCCATCAAGATAAGTTATCCGTAAACCTGGTGCATCTCCTATCAAGGTTTCAAGTTTCTCAAACTCTTCCCAAGTGTAATGACCAGGTAAGAGAAACCGTTGTTCTTCAAGGGTAGTCAGTTTGTCTAGAGTTTGTGGAATCATATTCTTGTATGAAATCTTAAGTTTATTATAGTTAGCGCTGCTGATTAATTAATCCAAAAATTGCAATCTAGTCCACACTATACAATTGTGTTTCATTGATAGAATAAAAGTTGGGCGATCGCACCTGATGAATTAATGCGATAATTCCAATATATTGACTATAAATAATCCGATGAGTGCTTTTAACAGTACTGTTTTATTTATCAGATAAAATAGTTAACTGTTAACCTCGATTGTTTTTAGTATTATAGATATATTTGCTGCGGGCTATGCCACTGATAAACAGCCATGTCAGAAACTACCTTACCTGCACCTTTAATTGAAATTCCACCCAGCCAAGCAGAACTTCCTTATGATGATGGTGTCCCAATGGAAAGCGCACGGCACAGAGCTGCTATGAACTTGCTGATAGATGCTTTAATTCCTTGGTTATCACAGCGAGAAGATGGGTTTGTCGGCGGCAATATGTTTATCTATTACAGTCTGGCGCAGTTACGCAACAAAGACTTTAAAGGGCCAGATTTTTTTGTAGTGTTGGGTGTCCCAAAAGGAGAACGCAAAAGTTGGGTGGTTTGGGAAGAAGGAAAAGCACCGGATGTTGTGATTGAATTGCTTTCTGAAAGTACAGCCACAGCAGATAAAAACGAGAAAAAGCTGATTTATCAAAATCAAATGCGCGTACCGGAATATTTTTGGTACGACCCATTTAACCCAGATGATTGGGCGGGTTTTTCAATCCAACAAAGAGTTTATCAACCCCTGGTTGTTAATGAACGTCATCAATTGGTGAGTGAATCCTTAGGCTTAGCCTTGCAGCGCTGGCAAGGAAATTACAAGGGAATTGATGCGACTTGGTTACGCTGGGCAACATTGGAGGGAGAATTACTGCCAACACCCGAAGAACAAGAACGCCAACGAGCAGACAAAGCAGAGTCACAGTTATTACAAACAGCACGCAATTTACTAGCGAGTGGAATGACGATAGAACAGGTGGCGACAGTTACAGGTTTAGATGCGTCTGCCATTGAGCAATTGATTTCAACATCTATCTAAGTTTTCTCAAACTCAATCAGGCTTTGTTAATTCTTTCCCAGATTTTTTGACGGATATTTTCCCAATCTTGAATAGTCATTTCTGTTGCATTTCCAGAGTTTAATCCTTCCAAAAGCATTGTTTCAAGAGGTTCTTTAACTTTGTTTTTTTGGTCTTGTCCCACTAATTCACGAAAATATTCCCTGACACTGCTGTAACTACCTTCAGCTACCTGTTGTTCTACATAAATTAGCATGGTGTCAGGTAAGAAAATATTGATACTTTTCACAAAGTTATTTTATAAATCTGTTTTTCTATATTATTGCAGTTTTTAGAATTACTCAAAACACGATATTTTACATTTCATCTATTTTCAAGAAATTCATCAACTGTAATTTCTGCCTGTCGAATCAAACTTCTAAGTAAACCAGGTGCTAATTCCCGATGATTGGGAATTGATAAAGTTGGTTTTGATTCACACCAAAGTATCATGTGGCTTCCTGTTTGGTGATCTAATACATAACCAAATTTTTCAAAAATCTTGACAGCTTCCTTACCGGAGATATTTGATAAACGTCCCATTTACACTACAACTTCCCCGATAAAAACTTGCAATTCTTGAGCAGTATAAGGTTTGCCATGTTTTGCTTGGACGTGGAGATATCCTGTAATCGCGTCTTTAATATTTTCAATTGCTTCATCTAATGTTTTGCCTTGACTTACACAGCCTGGAAGTTCAGGAACTTCAGCAATATAGCCTTCATATTCTGAATCAAAGGTAAAAATTACTTGAAATTTCATAATAAATTAATCTTCTATATAGCGCCTAGAATAAATATAACGCTCAAATCTTAAGTTCGTTAATTCATACCCACTAAAACGGAGAAAAGAATGATTCAAGAACTTGATAGGGTTATTCTAACTAGCAATCTCCCAGAATATAGTTTAGAAAAGGGTGATATAGGTACAGTTGTTTTAGTACTTCAAGGTGGCAAAGGATATGAAGTTGAATTTGTCACATTGGATGGTGAGACTGTGGCAATTGTTTCACTCCACAGCATACAAGTACGTCCCATTGGAAAAAGAGAAATTGCGCGATCGCACCTGATCAATTAATGCGATAATTCCAATACATTTAGTCTAGTTCCCGGTGCGAAACTCCAAACCTTTATGGAGACAGCTATACATTGAATATAAGCGCACCCCCAAAACTTGACCTCTTAATTTATAGTATTTTTGAACTAAATATCTCCTCAGAGCAATCAAGGATGCGCGAACCTCCATCGGGTCTTGTCGGCGTTCGCTCTTATAAAATAAATTAGCGATCGCGATTTTCCCTTCTTCGAGTCTCTTAGGATAAAAATGATGACTAAATCTCAAGGAAAGATAAATTTTTATCAATTATTTTTGAGTAAATTTTAATAGTTAATCATTTTTAAGTATGTTTTTGAGTAGTACTTTCTTTACAGGCTCAATCGATATCTGATGTTACGTAAAAAATATGAATTTGATAAAGAATTTAGTATTTTGATTCAGTTAATAGGAGAAATGGATGATTTGATTTTTAAAATAGATAAAATCCTCTCGGATGAACAATTATTTCAGTTATTTGAATCTGATTTATCAAAGCGTTATCCAAAAACAAATGAAACTGGAAGGAATTCAACTCCGGTGGAAGTAATACTACGAATGTTAGCGTTAAAACACTTACGGGATTTGAGCTATGAGAAAACTATTTCTAACGTTAATGAAAGTTTAGTTTTAAGACAATTTTGTAGAATTTATTTTAATCCTCTTCCCAATAAAAGTACCTTAATTCGTTGGTCAAATCAAATCCGTCAAGAAACTTTGTTACAATTTAACCAACGTTTAACTCAGATAGCAACTCAGTTGCAAATAACTCAAGGTAGCAAGATAAGAACAGATGGTACAGTCGTGGCTACTAATATTCACTTTCCCTCTGATAATAGTTTATTAGTAGATGGAGTCAAGGTAATCAGTCGGCTTTTATCACAAGCGAAAGAAATTTTATTGAGAGATTCCAAAAATATTAACTTAAGTATTTTTAGAAATCGTCATCGGACAGCTAGAAGAATTTCTAGAGAAATTGATAGTCTATCTAAAACGAGAAATCAATCTGGTCGTCAGAAAAGAGAAAAAGCCTACTCTAAATTGGTTGAGATAGCTAAAGCTAGCTGGAAACAGGCTCAAAAAGTCAAGTTATTTATTGGAAATTCCAATTTACTAGAATATCAAAAGCTACTTCAAAGATTTGAGATTTTTCTACCTCGAATATTACAAGTAATTGAACAAACTCAGAAACGAATTTTCAATTCGGAGAAAGTACCTGCTAACGAAAAGATTGTTAGTATATTTGAATCTCATACAGATATAATATGTCGAGGTAAAATCAATGTAGATGTAGAGTTTGGACACAAAGTTTGGTTAGATGAAGTTGACGGTGGCATTATCAGTAATTATCGAATTTTAAAAGGTAATCCTCACGATACTCAACAATTAGTCCCAAGTCTTGACAAACATGTAGAAAACTTCGGTTCCTCACCAAAAATCGTGACTACAGACAGAGGTGTTTACTCTCAATCAAACGAAAATTATGCTCAATTATTAGGAATCAAAGAAGTCATCTTACCCAAAGGTGGTTATCGAAGTAAAGAACGAATTAAGCATGAAAGAAAAAGAAATTTTAAAAAAGCTCGTCGTTGGCATAATGGAGTAGAAGGACGTATCAGTTTTTTGAAACGTTGCTTTGGCTTACAACGCTGTTTATATCGGGGAGAATTGGGATTCTCTCGTTGGGTTGGCTGGGGAATTATCGCTCATAACCTAACTATTATTAGTCGAGGCACTCTCAAAAATAAAATAAATATTGCTGCGAAAATTTAAGTTTTTTAACATTAAAAACACTTAGTTTACTGAAATATTAGTTTTCCAAAAAAAAAATGAGCAAAGTTTTAATATCTGACTTTGCTATAAAGATATATATAGTTAAAACACATAACTATTGGTTATTAACAAAGTTTTATATCTGATTTGTTCAACAGTTTCGCACCGGGAACTAGTCTAAATCCACAAAAGCGATCGCACCTTTTCTCAACCCTCCACATTCCATAAAATTATCCTGCTATCAGGTTTTGAACTTGCAAATCAAGTTTTGGACTTCTAAATCAAGTTTTGGACTTCTAAATCAAGTTTTGGATTTCTAAATCAAGTTTTGGACTTCTAAATCAAGTTTTGGACTTCTAAATCAAGTTTTGGA
>VFQR01002879.1_pt1 | contig 10329 bp, 8 predicted proteins | sample 3512321 | NCBI WGS metagenome assembly VFQR01 (sample SAMN10412374, study PRJNA504923) | tailings metagenome | isolation source: Relicate 3 Philex TSF1 revegetated site | place: Philippines: Tuba, Benguet | collected 2017-08-29
CACATGACCTGCAGTTCGATGTCGGAAAGCTTGCTCATGACGGTCACTTTCCCTTCTTCGCAGCGGTCTTGGTGGCAGGTTTGGACTTGGCAGCAGCCTTGCGCGCCGTCAGCACCAGGCCGAGCCCGGAATCGATCGAGGCATCGAAGGCAGCGGTGACGAAGGTCGAAGTCCCCGCCTCGACGATGATGGCGGGACCCTCGATCCGTGCGCCCGGCGCCATGGCGAGGCGATCATACATCGGCACCTTGGCCATCTTGCCCGACTTGGCATCGAAGACGGGTCGCGTGCCGATGGGCTTCGGGCCGGCCTTGGCCTTCGGCTTCGCCAGCAGTGCCGGCCTTGCCGTATCGGTGGTCACCAGGATCGCCCAGGAGAGGATCTCGATGGCGGCCCCCGGGATATGGCGGGAGAAGAGCTGGCGATAGCCGGTCTCGAAGGTTTCGCGCATCCTGGCGACGTCCTTCTCGACCAGCGCCCGTACCGGGAGCGCGACGGCGATCTCATGTCCCTGCCCCGCATAGCGCATGAAGGCGGTGCGGGTTTCGGTCAGCTTGCGGTTGCCCGCCGCGGCCCTGGCGAGAACCGTGGCTTCCGAACTCATGGACGACAGGAGGCGGTTCGCCTCCTTCAGATCGAACTTGTCGAGGCGCATGAACTTGGAGTGGACCAGTTCATAGGCAGCCGGAGCCCGCAGGAATCCAACCGCAGAGCCGACACCGGCATCGGCCGGGACGACGACGCGGTTGATGCCGAGTTTCTCGGCGAGGCGGGCCGCGTGAAGTGGCGCGGCGCCGCCGAAGGCCACCATGGTGTGATCCGACACGACCACGCCGCGCTCGACTGAATGGACGCGGGCGGCGTTCGCCATGTTCTCATCGACGATTTCGGCGACGCCATGGGCCGACATGGAGGTCGTCAGCGACAGCGGCTTGCCGACGCTGGCGTCAAGGGCGGCATCGGCCTTTTCCGGGAAGAGCTTGATCGCGCCACCAGCGAAGCGTGCTGGTTCGATCTTGCCGAGGGCCACGTCGGCGTCGGTCACAGTCGGCAGTTCGCCGCCACGGCCATAGCAGGCCGGACCCGGAACCGAACCGGCGGAGTCCGGGCCGACGGTGATGCGCTTCAGCGCATCGACGCGGGCGATGGAGCCGCCGCCGGCGCCGATCTCGACCATCTCGATGACCGGGATGCGGACCGGAAGGCCGGAGCCCTTCATGAAGCGCGACTGGCGGTCGACCTCGAAAGTGCGTGCCTTGTAAGGCGTTGCGTCGTGGATGAGGCAGATCTTGGCGGTGGTGCCGCCCATGTCGAAGGACAGCACCTTGTCCTCGCCGCGCTCTGCCGCGATGTAGGCGGCAAGGATGGCGCCGCCGGCAGGGCCGGACTCGACCAGGCGGATGGGGAAGCGCGCCGCGGTGTCGAGCGTCGCCAGCGAACCGCCTGATGTCATGAGGTGGATGGGTCTGTTGTAGCCCTCGGCGGCGAAACGGGCCTTTAGGCGCCCGAGATAGCCGGCCATCAGCGGCTGGACATAGGCGTTGGCGACGGCCGTGGACGTGCGCTCGTACTCGCGCATCTCCGGGCACACCTCGGAGGACAGGGTCACCGCGATATCCGGCGCATCCTTGGCGAAGATCTCGCGAACCCGCTCTTCGTGAACGGAGTTGGCGTAGGAGTGGATGAAGGCGACGGCGACTGCCTCGACCTTCTCGGCCTTCAGGGCCTTGGCAACCTTGCGGACGGCCGCTTCGTCGAGATCGACCCAGACCTTGCCGGTGACGTCGATGCGCTCGGGCACCGTGAACCGGAGTTGGCGCGGCACGAGCTGGCGCGGCTTGTCGATGAAGACATCGTACTGGTCGTAGCGGCTCTCGTCGGCGATCTCGATCACGTCGCGGAAGCCGTCGGTCGCGATCAGCGCGGTCCTGGCGCCCTTGCGCTCGATCACCGCATTGGTGGCGAGCGTCGTCCCGTGGACGAAGACGTCGAGGTCGGCAAAGCCGATACCCGCATCCTTGAGAACCAGCCGCGTCCCCTCCACCACGGCCTCTTCGGGGGCCTGCGGCGTGGTCAGCAGCTTCGTGGTGAACCGACGATCGCCCCTCTCCAGAACGATGTCCGTAAAGGTGCCGCCGATGTCGGTGGCGAGGCGCGTGATGACTGGTTGGGACATGCGTGAAATCCGGTCCGATCCCCGTTGCTGGACGTGGGCTGCAGCATGCGACCCCCGTCCCCGACGCTGTGGATTGTCTCGCACGAAACCCTGGGTTCGACGACTGCCAACCACGCGGGACACGACATTCATGTGCGCACTTCACGATGTCAACATTTCATCGACAATTCGTCGTTGAAATGTGAGTCAGGCCATTTTGGCGTCGCGTGTTCGCTGCTCTGGCGGCGCCCCGGTGCATAGCTCGTTCCGACCGGAGGGCTCGACGTCGCCTCCGGGTCCATCCACGATCGCACCAGACCAGCCCTCCGGAGGTTTCCATGACATCGCACCCACACCCCGTCGTCGAATGGGCCAAACTGACGGCCCCGGAGATCAACGCCCTCGCCGCAGCCGATGCCACCGTGCTGCTGCCCGTCGCCTCGACCGAACAGCATGGCCCGCATCTCGGCACAGGCGTCGACACCATCCTGTGCGGCACCGTCTGCAGGATCGCCGCGGAGAAGGCGATGGACCGCCGGCCGGTGGTGGTCGCCCCGACACTCTGGGTCGGCATGGCCGAGCACCACATGGCCCATGGCGGGACCTTCACCCTCGACATCCCGACCTACAGGGCGGTGCTTCTCTGCCTCATCCGGTCGCTGCAGCGGCACGGCTTGCGGCGGGTGCTGATCGTCAACGGCCATGGTGGCAACATGACCGCGCTGAACGCCTTCTTGCCCGATCTCGAGCGGGAGACGGGCCTCGTCGTGGCCGCCACGACCTATTTCGAGCTGGCGCAACCCGCGTTCGCGCCGCTGCTCGAGGACCAGCAGAGCGTCCTCCACGCCTGCGAGGCCGAGACGGCGATGATGATGGCGGTCGCTCCCGAAGCGGTGCGGAACGAGAAGCTCGCCGAAGCCTATGGCCCGCATTTCGGCGACCCGCGCGCCGTGCTGGCCCCACCCGCCCAGCGATTCCGCTCCTTCGCCACGCTCACTCCGTCCGGGGTCCTTGGCGATGCACGCAAGGCCAGCCGCGAGAAGGGCGAGAAGCTGCTGGTGGCAGCGACGGATGCGCTGGCCGATCTGATTGTCCGGGGCGAGCCCTGGGCGTGATCCTCAGCGGATCTTCCTGAGCCAGGTCTTGTCGAGCATCACGTGGATGCCCTTGTTGCCGTTGACCACCTGAGTGACGCGCACGTCGGCGACGAGCGACATCAGCGCGAAGGCCTCGTCCCGGTCGAGGCCGGAGCGCGCCGTGATCTGATCGATCATCGACCGCAGGGCGATCTGCACCGCCGTGTCGAGGTCGGGGTCGAAGGCCATGGTGAGCAGATGCGTCGGCGTCTCGGCCATGGGCCAGGCGAGAGCCATGTCGTCACGGACTGTCAGGCGGAAGGTGCCGATCAGTCCGGTCTCGATCGCGGTGATGCAGACCTCCCCGTCGCCCTGCGCGCCATGGGCGTCGCCCACCGAGAAATTGGCGCCGTCGACGAAGACCGGCAGGTAGAGCGTCGAGCCGGCGACGAGTTCCTTGTTGTCGAGATTGCCGCCGTTGCGACGCGGCGGCAGCGTGTTGACCCGGCCCCACTCGGGCGGCGGCGCGACGGCCATGACGCCGAAGAACGGCCGGTCGAGCGGAATCTCGTGGCCCCAGGGCATGGTCGCGACCTTGCGGGCGCGATCGATGCGCGAATGGAACAGGCGCTTCGCCTTGATGTCGTCGGGGAGCGCACCGACCAGCGGCGCGACGAAGGTGTAGCCCCAGTCGTAGTGCAACTCGATCGCCTCGATGTCGACCTGGAGCACCTGGCCCCGCTTCGCGCCTTTCACCGCCACCGGCCCGGTGCAGACATGACCGGGCAGCGTCGGACCGCCGAAGCGCTGGTGGATGGCCGTCAACCCGGGCGGAATCCCCCAGTCGGCGGGCGGCAGGACATCAGGACCTCCCGAGACGGTGGAGATGGTGATCCTGTCCCCCGACTCGACCGTCAGGCGGGGGGCCAATGCGGCATCGAAGTAACCCCAGTGGGCAGTGTCGGCGCCGGCGTCGAGACGATGGGTCATGGGTTGTAAATCCTGGACGATTGTCTCGACAGTCTAGCGGCGGCGGGGCTTTCGCCTACCCCGTCTGCCGCAGGTCTCGAACCCGGTCGGCGAAGGGTCCCGCCGGAAGGCAGGGCTCACATTTGCGTGGGCTGCATCCGTTGCGTCCCCGATGGCGTAGTATCCAGAGCAATGCCGGGAGGTTTCCATGCTCTCACGCCGTACCCTCATGGCCTACGCCGTCGCTGCCGCGACCGTTCGTCCTGCACGCGCCCAGACATCGTCGACCGCCTACGCCTTTTCCTTCGAGGGGCTGGACGGGAAGACCATCCGCCTGTCCGACCATGCGGGCCGGGTCATCCTGGTGGTGAACACCGCATCGGCCTGTGGCTTCACCCCGCAATATGCCGATCTCCAGCAGCTCTGGACGCGCTATCGCGATCGCGGCCTTACGATCATCGGCGTGCCCTCGGACGACTTCAACCAGGAGCGCGGCACCGCGGCCGAGATCGCGGCTGTCTGCCAGGGCGTCTACGGCGTCTCCTTTCCGATGGCCGCCAAGCACCGTGTCACCGGCGTCGAGGCGCATCCCTTCTATCGCTGGGTTGCAGGCCAGAAGCCGAGCGACATCCCCACGTGGAACTTCCACAAGTTCGTCGTCGGACGGACCGGGCAGGTTGTCGGCGCCTTTCCGGCCCGCGTCAGGCCGACGGATCCCCGCATCACCAGCCTGATAGAAGCTCAGCTGGGAAGCGCTTGAAGAACGTTCGCAACGGCTGAAGACTCCTGTATGGAGGACGCGATGCTGATCACGTCCTCCTCCGATCTCGCCGCTGTTTGCGCGCGTCTCGCCAAGCACCCTTTCGTCACGGTCGACACGGAGTTCCTCCGTGAAACGACCTTCTGGCCAAAGCTCTGCGTCATCCAGCTTGCAAGCACCGACGAGGCCGTCGCCGTCGATGCTCTGGCGCCGGGCATGGACCTCGGCCCCTTCTTCGACCTGATGGTCGATCCGAAGGTGGTGAAGGTGTTCCATGCGGCCCGCCAGGACGTCGAGATCGTCTGGCACCTGTCGAAGCGCATTCCGCAGCCGCTGTTCGACAGCCAGGTCGCGGCCATGGTGCTCGGCTATGGCGATTCCATTTCCTACGACCAGCTGGTCCAGCGCACCAACGGCACGCAGCTCGACAAGACGAGCCGCTTCACCGACTGGTCGAAGCGCCCGCTCAGCAACGCCCAGATCGACTATGCGATCGCCGACGTCACCCACCTGCGCGACATCTATGTGAAGCTGACCGGGGAGCTCGAGAAGCGCGGACGCAACGACTGGGTGGTCGAGGAGATGCGCGTGCTCACCTCTCCCGACACCTACCGTCAGGAACCGGAGCGCGCCTGGGAGCGCTTCCGCAACCGGGTCCGCAAGCCGAAGGAACTCGCCGTGCTGATGACGGTTGCGGCCTGGCGCGAGCGCGAGGCGCAGGCGCGCGACGTGCCGCGCTCGCGGGTGTTGAAGGACGACAGCCTCTTCGACATCGCCCTTACCGGCCCCAAGACGGTCGAGGCACTGGGCGCCATGCGCTCCATTCCCAAGGGATGGGAGCGCTCGCGCGACGGCATGGCCCTGGTCGAGGCGGTTCAGGCGGGCCTCGCCATCGACCCGCGGACGCTTCCGCCGATCGAGAAGCACCGCCCCCAGAGCCAGTCGCAGTCGGCCACTGTCGAGCTGCTCAAGGTCCTGCTCAAGATGGTCGCCGAAAAGCACCATGTCGCCGCCAAGGTGGTGGCCACATCCGACGACCTCGACCGGATCGCCGAGGACGACGACGCCGATGTCGGCGCGCTCAAGGGCTGGCGCCGCGAACTCTTCGGCGAAAAGGCCCTGGCGCTGAAGCACGGCAAGCTCGCCCTCGCCATCGAGCGCGGGCGCGTCACCGCCGTCGATCGCGTGCCCCCCGTGGTGATCGCCGAAGCCTGAAAGGACGCGGAATGAGCAGGATCGACCCGGCCCTCGCAAGGGCCCGCGAGCTTCTCGACCGCTTCATCCTTTTCGACGGGCACAATGACCTGCCCTACTCCATCCGCCGCGCGGCAGACGGCGACGTGAAGGCCTACGGGCTGGATCGCGTCCATCAGGAGAGCGATACCGACATTCCCCGCCTGCGCGAGGGCAAGGTCGGGGCCCAGGTTTTCGCCGCCTTCGTGCCGACCTCGGTTGCGGACCCCGGGCGATTCACGCTCGAGCAGATCGCCATCGGGCTCGACATCGAAGAAGTTCACTCCGACGTCTTCCGGCCCGCCCGCCGGGCCTCCGACATCGCCGCGGCCCGGCGTGCCGGCAAGATCGCCTCGGTCATCTCGGTCGAGAGCGCGGTCGGTCTCGGCGGCTCGCTTTCGCCGCTCAGGGTCTGGTATGCGGCCGGCGTCCGCATCCTGACGCTCTGTCACAACGAAACGCTCGACTGGATCGATTCGGCGACTGACGCCCCTCGCCATGACGGCATAACGGACTTCGGCCGCGCCCTGGTGGCCGAGTGCAACCGCATCGGCATGATGGTCGATCTCGCCCACGCCTCGCCGAAGGCCCAGCAGCACGTCCTGGACGTGACGGTTGCGCCGGTCCTGTGGTCGCATTCCAACGCCATGGCGCTCTGTCCCCACCCGCGCAACGTGCCCGACGAGGTGCTCGACCGGGTCAAGGCCAACGGCGGAGTGGTCATGGCCACCTTCGTGCCGAACTTCATCTCGCGGAAGAGCCACGAGTGGATGTCGCCGCTGCAGATGCACGGAAAGACGCGGCCGGGTGTGGATATCGACAACGCGGTGGCGCTGAGGGCCGCGGAGTCCGGCCCCTGGCCGCGCGGCTCGATCCCGGAGCTGTGCGACCACATCCAGTACATCGTCGGGCGGACAGGCCTTGCCCATATCGGCATCGGCTCGGACTTCTACGGTGGCCCCAATCCGCCGGACCTCGCCGACGCCTCGCGCTTCCCGCACCTCGTCGCCGAGTTGGTCCGGCGTGGCTGGTCGGATGCGGCTCTCAAGGGCCTGCTCTCCGGCAATGTCCTGCGGGTCTGGCGGCAGGTCGAGGCGACCTCCCGCAAGCTCGCTGCCGACCGTCCTCCGTCGATTGCACGCGTCGAGGCCGAAGGCGTCGGTCGCCCCCAACGCAAGAAGCCGGCGACCTGAGCCGCCGGCTTCGGATGTTTCTGGCGCGCGGCCCGATCAGTGGGCCATCAGCACCGGTACAGGCGAGTACTGCAGCAGCGTCGTCGTGGTGCCGCCGAGCACCATCTGGCGCAGGCGGGAGTGGGCATAGGCCCCCATCACGATCATCTGGGCCCGGGTGTTCTGGGCGTGCTCGACAATCGTCTTGCCGACGTCGCGGCTGTAGGGGAGGTTCGTCACCGTCACCTTGACGCCGTGATGAGCGAGCATCGGCGCAAGGTCGGCGCCGGCGACCAGGTCGTCGGCATGGCGGTCGCCCAGCACCGAGACGATCTCCACCTGCCCGGCCTTGTCGATGAAATCCGACGCCGAACCGATGGCGCGGGCCGCGACCGCCGAGCCGTCCCAGGCGACCACGATGGTGTTCGAGGCTCGCGACGGCTCGAACCCGTCGGGAGCGAGGATGGTCGGACGGCCGGACGACAGCAGCAGCGTCTCGGCGAGTTCCGTGGCCCAGACGTCGTCCGGACGTGGACGCCCACAGACACAGAAGTCATGGAGCCGGGCGCGCTTGCCGATGCGGCTGAAGAGAGGATCGATGGCGTCGGTCACGACCTCGACGGCGGCGGAAACGCCAGCCGTCTGGGCGGCGGTCCGGATCGCCTCGCACAGGTCGTCCGCCTTGTCGGTCCGGCTGTCGTTCTCATCGGCGACGATCGCCTGCACTTCCGCCACGCCAGAATAGACGACCACCGGCACCTTGATGGCGCCGACGACAACCGAGAGATGCGCGCCATTGGTGGCAGCGAGAGAGATAGCATAATCGATGGCGCCCTGAGGTTTGGCACCATCTCCGGCGACCAGCGCCAGCAAAATCGACTTAATGGACATGGGGGAGCTCCCTTTTCAGGATCGAACACGCGACAAAGTTGCGCGTTCCAGGCGTGGCGTCGTTGATGGAGATCAGACGCGGGAGCAGCCTACCCCATCACAGCGGGATGTTGTCGTGCTTCTTCCACGGCGTCTCGGCGGCCTTGTGCCGCAACAGCGACAGGGCCCGTGCGACGCGGCGGCGGGTCGAGTGAGGCATGATGACCTCGTCGATGTAGCCCCTCTCGGCCGCGACGAACGGTGACAGGAAGCGCTCCTCGTACTCCCTGGTGCGGGCGGCGATCTTGTCCGCATCGTTCATGTCGGCGCGGAAGATGATCTCGACGGCCCCCTTGGCGCCCATCACGGCGATCTGCGCCGACGGCCAGGCATAGTTGACGTCCCCGCCGACGTGCTTGGACGCCATGACGTCATAGGCACCGCCGAAGGCCTTGCGGGTGATCACCGTCACCAGCGGCACGGTGCACTGGGAATAGGCGAAGAGCAGCTTGGCACCGTGCTTGATGAGGCCGCCATACTCCTGCGATGTCCCCGGCAGGAAGCCCGGGACGTCGACGAAGGTGACGATCGGGATCGAGAAGGCGTCGCAGAAACGGACGAAGCGCGCCGCCTTCCGGCTGGCGTCCGAATCGAGCACGCCGGCCAGCACCATGGGCTGGTTGGCGACGATGCCGACGGAGCGGCCCTCAAGCCGGGCGAAGCCCGTGATGATGTTAGGTGCGAATTTCGCCTGGATCTCGAAGAAGTCGCCTTCGTCGACGGTCTTCAGGATCAGTTCCTTCATGTCGTAGGGCTTGTTCGGATTGTCGGGGACGAGCGTGTCCAGCGACATGTCGATCCGGTCAGGCTGATCGAAGGACGGAATCTCCGGAACGCCCTCCGTGTTGTTCGAGGGCAGGAAATCGATCAGGCGCCGCATCTGCAGCAGGGCCTCGAGGTCGTTCTCGTAGGCACCGTCGGCCACCGACGACTTCACGGCGTGAACAGAGGCGCCGCCGAGCTCCTCGGCGGTGACGACCTCGTTGGTCACCGTCTTCACGACGTCCGGGCCGGTCACGAACATGTAGCTCGTGTCCTTCACCATGAAGATGAAGTCGGTCATCGCCGGCGAATAGACGTCGCCGCCGGCGCAGGGACCCATGATCAGCGAGATCTGCGGGATGACGCCGGAAGCAATCACATTCCGCTTGAAGACTTCGCCGTAACCTCCGAGAGCATCGACACCTTCCTGAATACGGGCGCCGCCGGCATCGAACAGGCCGATGATGGGCGCGCGGGCCTTCAGCGCCATGTCCTGGATCTTGGTGATTTTGGCGGCATGCGCGCCCGACAGCGAACCGCCGAACACCGTGAAGTCCTTGGAGAAGATGAAGACGGTCCGACCGTTCACTGTGCCCCAACCGGTGACCACGCCGTCACCCGGAATATGCGATTTCTCCATGCCGAAATCCGCGCAGCGGTGCTGCACGAACATGTCGAACTCCTCGAAGGAGCCCCTGTCGACGAGAAGCTCGATGCGTTCGCGCGCCGTCAGCTTGCCGCGGGCGTGCTGGGCGTCGATGCGCTTCTGGCCGCCACCGAGGCGGGCCTCCGCGCGGCGCTCTTCCAGCTTTTCGAGGACGTCCTTCATGAATACGCCGGGGGTAGCACCCCGCCCCTCATCGGTTACAGGCCAATACGCCCGGATAGCACGCAAGCCGCGGGCCAACCAATGAGACTGTCGGCGGATGCAGGACCGGCATCATGCCGGGATGGTCTTGCCCTGATTGTACTTCCAGATGCCGACGGCCAGGGCGAGCGTGGTGACCCCCGCGACCAGAACGGTGAAGGGCGTCGCGCCGAGCTTCTCGAACCACTGGGTGTAGAAGTGGATGGCGCCGAACACGGCGGCCAGGTTGAGCACCCAGGGCCGGTTGGCCCGCGCTGCCCAGATGCCGGCGCCGATGATGGCGGCGATCCAGAGAAGCGAGAAGGTCCAGGCCGGAATGACCGGCGCATAGCGCGACGTCGTCGTCATATCGACGAACCAGGTCAACCGGTCACCCCAGAGCGAACCGATCCAGAAGCCGAAAT
>VFQR01002880.1_pt1 | contig 10322 bp, 10 predicted proteins | sample 3512321 | NCBI WGS metagenome assembly VFQR01 (sample SAMN10412374, study PRJNA504923) | tailings metagenome | isolation source: Relicate 3 Philex TSF1 revegetated site | place: Philippines: Tuba, Benguet | collected 2017-08-29
TTCAATAATCAGTAGATGGTTTTCATTGATTTCTGCTGCCATTGACAAATCGTTGCTAAAATCAGTGGAACTTTTATCAATCAAGATTTGTTTAGTATCGTATCTTACCATTCTCACGCACCGTAGTTTGTGGTGGCAATTTCAATCAGCTTTAAAACTGCATAATACCTTGAAAGAGTAGAACATGGTTGTTCTACTCCTCATTAGTCATTAGACTTCTAAGAGAAGTCGGAAAAAGGTGAAAAGGTTTGGTATTTTCCCTTTCCCCTTTAACCTTTTCCCTTTTCCCTTTTCCCACAAGAGTGCTTTTACGGATGATGAGCTAAGCGCCTTAGTAATATTGAATTTGTAACGACGCTAACAGAACTGAAAGCCATTAACGCAGCAGCACCCGATGGATGAAGAACAAAACCGAAACTAGGGAGTAAAACACCTGCTGCTAATGGAATACCAACAGTATTATATGCAAAAGCCCAGAACAGATTTTGGCGAATTTTGTTGAAGGTGGCGCGACTGAGTTGAATAGATTCGACGACATCGTTTAGACGATCGCGCATCAGCACAATTTCAGCAGTTTCCATTGCCACATCTGTCCCAGAGTATAAAGCAATTCCGACATCGGCTTGTGATAAAGCTGGAGCATCGTTGATACCATCACCAACCATTGCTACACAAGAGTGGGGAGTGGGGAGTGAGGAGTGAGGAGTGAGGAGTGAGGAGTTTTTCTGGTCTCCATGTCCCCTTGTCCCCGTGTCCCCTTGTCCCCGCGTCCCCGTGTCTCCTTTTCCCCTTGTCCCCGTGTCCCCGTGTCCCCTTGTCCCCGTGTCTCCATGTCCCCGTGTCCCTTCTAACTGAAGAGCCTGTATTGCAGCGGCTTTTTTAGCGGGGGGGACACCTGCGATGACATCGGGGCTATCTAATCCTAATTCTTTGGCTATGGCGTTGGCTGCCTCTGGGCGATCGCCACTGAGCAGCATTACTCGTAAGCCCATGTGACGTAATTTATCTACGGTGGTTTTGGCATCTGGTCTGAGACCATCGCAAACAGCAATCAGTCCGGCTAAAGTTCCTCCAACTGCCACGAAAACCACTGTTTTACCCGCTGTTGCCCAATCCTCTGCTAACTGTTGTGCAGTGTCACTCATGGCAATCCCATGCCAACTCAACCAGTGGGAATTACCCAACAGCACAACTGTGCCTTCTACCACTGCTGATACCCCTAGTCCTGGTTCTGTGTGAAAGTCCACAGCCTCTGGAATTGATAACTCTTGGCGCTGTGCTTCTTGCTGAATCGCTTTTGCTAAGGGATGGTGAGTACCGCTTTCTACGGCTGCGGCTAATTGGATTAGGGATTGGGGATTTCCAGTGTCTAGTTCTTCAATTAATACACAATCTGTGACTACGGGTTTACCTGTGGTCAATGTGCCGGTTTTATCAAAAACTATGGTGTTTAGCTGGTGTACTTTTTGTAAAACGTCGCCGCCTTTGATTAACAGACCGCGTTCAGCCCCCATACCAGTACCGACAAGAATGGCTGTTGGTGTGGCGAGTCCCAAAGCGCAGGGACAAGCCACTACCATAACGGCGATCGCTAGCTTTAAGCTAATTAATAAGGGGGAGTGGGTAGAGACGTGATTCATCGCCTCTGTAGTCAGTGGGGAGTGGTGAGCCATTTCCATACCACCGGACATGATGACATCAGGCCAGATGTGAGTGCCAAAAAAGTACCAAAAGATGAATGTTAATACAGATGCTGTCAATACACCGTAGGTAAAATAACCTGCTACTGTATCCGCTAGTTTTTGTACTGGGGCTTTGCGGGTTTGGGCAGCTTCTACCAGGGCAACAATTTGAGCTAAAGTTGTATCGCTACCGACACGTGTTGCTTGAATAGCGATCGCTCCTGATTGATTGATTGTCCCGCCTGTTACTAAATCTCCCGGCTGCTTGCTCACTGGTACTGCTTCCCCAGTCAGCATCGACTCATCTACTGTTGTTTGACCAGCTACCACTTCACCATCAACGGGGATCTTATCACCAGGCAGCACCTGTAACCATTCCCCAACTCGCACGTGTTCGGCGGGAATTTCTACACTGGCCGATCCGACTCCTGTTTTTTCTGGATTGGGAATTAACCGCGCTAACAATGGCTGGAGTGCCAGCAATTTCCTAAATGCGGCGGCGGCCCTACCCCTAGCTTGTTGCTCTAATGTCCTTCCTAATAAAATAAAGCCCAGCATCATTACTGGTTCGTCAAAAAAGCACTCCCAACCCATTTGGGGAAAAAGCAACGCGATTAAACTGGCAATGTAAGCTGTTATGGTTCCCAATCCCACTAGGGTGTTCATGTTAGGTGCGTTTCGCCGCCACCCCAACCAACCATCAACTAAAATCACGCGGCCAGGAATGAGTATGGCGATGGTCGCCAGTCCACAGTGGAACCAGATGTTATTCAATATTGGCAATGCTGAACCGCCAATATTACCAAAATGTCCACTTGCCGACAACACCAGCAACAGTGCAGCAATCAGCAACTGTCTCAGTGAAGAGTGCATTTGTTGGCGTTGTCGTTCTGCTTGGTCTGTTAATTTAGATGTCTCACCTGCTAGCGTACCGCCAGCTTTTCGCGCTTGAGTGGGGAATCCTACAGTGGTTAATTGCTTTGCCAGTGCATCCGCATCTACCGTACCTGCTTCTGACTCTATAACTGCTACCTCTGTCGCTAAGTTCACACAGGCACTTTTGACTCCCGGATACTGGGTTAACTGTTTTTCTACTGCTTTCACACACCCAGCACACATCATACCTTGGACATCTAGAATAACTTTTTCTAGAATTGGCGCAAATTCTCGGTCTACCTTAGTTTTGGGAACAAGTTGCATGGCAAGTGTTTAGATTCGCTACGAAAATTCAACGCTTGACTAAAAAGCGTCTCTAATTCGAGCGTAGGCGAAATATGGAACTACGACTTAACGTCAACCATATTAAATTTATTAATTTATCCTAGCGTGCTGGGGGTCAATCACGTCGCCAGCGTAAATAAGTCACATAAATGATAGCAGCAACTTGTATTGGCATCAGGACAACAAGGCTTTTCCAAAAATTGTCAATTTCTAAATTAGACATGGCACTGAAATAGCCAAAGCCTAATAACAATAAGACTATCCAGATTAGATGTTTACGTTTAATAGTTAGCACACAGTAACAAATTGTCAAATTATAACTTTCATACTTTTAGCTGTTGACAGTTCACAGTTAACTGTCAACAGTCAATAGACAAATATTTGCTGCGTTAAATGCGGAAAGGTTTATGTAATTTCACACAGTAAGTCAAGTGTAAAATATCAGTTTCTCAACTTTGTAAAAGTTAAGAACTGGACTTTTCCAAAAGGGAACCGAAAACCCGAAATAGATAGGAGTTGAGGATTTGGAAATAAAAGCCTATTTTCAAAAAACTAAGGGTTTCAAAGTAGACACGGTTTAGAACCAACCCTGCTTATTCACAAAGTAGGTGTTTACAAATTGTTCAGGGGATTTATTCAAGTAAATCATGCCTTCTATTAAACCTACAAGTTGCATAACCAATAAGGCAACGCCGTAGGTAAAAGAACCGCCAACTATGGAAACAACCAACATGATAAAGCCTTCTGGGGCATATCCAAGAATAAACTTATGAACGCCAAATCCTCCCAGGATAATGCCACAGTAGCCAGCTAAAAGTTGTTTGGTAGGATGGCTAGGATTGAGATTTGCCATATGAGTGCTGCTCCTTAATTAAGTGAGGTATAAAAATAAAGTCTTTATTGTAATAAAAGGAGTAAAAGTAAATATATTTGCTAAACAAATATATTATTAATTTTACAAATATGAATAAACACCAACAACGAGAACCACAATTACCATGCTTCTAGCCTGAAAAAGACCTTGGCAAGATCGGACATGAAATGTCTTCAAAATTTGTAGCTCGTTGTGGGCTGTTGCTGGATTTAATTGCAAATCCTGGTGCAGCAATTGTGCTTTATTCTCAATGGAAATTAAGCTTAATCATCAAAAACAACTGCTATGCACACCACTTTTTACAAATCCATCAGTATTATTTCCGGAGTTTTTTACGACGGCAGCAATCACGAATATTGGTTATGTAGCTAGTACAAATCCGAGATTGTAACTCCTGTTTAGTTATCAATCACTACTTGCACAAGTGCATACAAGATTTGTAATCTAATTCATTACAGACACAAATGACTCTCCAAGCCAACTAAAATCTCGAAAATGGCTAAAATCACCTCTATGAGAATAAATGCTTAGCTTGATAGTTTGTAGTCTATGTTCAGAGCATTATTTAATTTGCTTTTGCCTTTGTTTAGCTTTTAGCGAGTATTTATGCTTACAACCAATTATAACCAGTAAATCGTTGCTATCTATGCAGATAAAATCAGATATTTTCATTTTTCGCAACCGTATATTTATTGTGTTATTTACTACCTAATATAAAGAGGCTTAATAATGTCCCGCTATTCCAGAGACTGTGGAGGAGTATGGGAGCAAGGAGATTGCGCGATCGCGTATAGACTACACCCAAGACAATACCCAATGCGGTGAGTGGTAGAATTTCTGATAGGCTCAGGTGAGCGATGGCAAACAGCAAGCTACTAACAAGAATTGATGCCCAGACTGGTAAATAACGAGTCAGAGAGGGTAACAAAAAGCCGCGAAATAGAAGTTCTTCAAAAAATGGAGCAGCGATGGCCGCTGTAAAGAAAAACATACCAAGTGCTACAGTATCTTGGCTTTCCAGGGCTAATTGCAATAGAGGATTGCTACCACCCTGTCCTTGCCAAAGTTGTTGATTAATTAAAGATACGACGACAACTATGGGTAAAGCAGCACAATAGCCCCCCAGTCCCCACAAAAACCACTTATCTTGAAAACGGAAGCGAAACCAGAATTCTGGTAATGGAAAAAAGCGTTTAATAGAGAAATACAGTACTAACAAAGCTCCTGATGCTACCAGTACATAACTAACTAAAACCGAAAAAGCCTGGAGTCGCACATCAGTGAAGGGACGCGGAATAGGAAGCAGCGATATTAGCGCGGGTACAAAAAGTTGTCCCATGAAGAAAAAGCCGACGACAAAAACCTGCAAAACCGTTTCTACATCCCAAGGCGTTGACCAAGCTAAATCAGCATTTTGGGCTAATAAAGAAGCTTTGCCTTTGAGTAAGCGTTGAGCAAACAAGAAAATTAACAGTATTAAACCGATTAATGCCGCCAGAGTGGGAATAGTACCAATAATTGCCAACTTCAATACTGCACTAGTAGCCGCTTGTTGTTGTGCAGCTTGAACTGCGGATAGAGCTTCTTGGCGCTGCTGGAGTTGATATAGCCGAACCAAAGCAGTAGAGCTAAACCAACCTTCTAAGTTCTTTTGAATCGGTTGTTGAGCATTGGGGAGCAAGCGGGGAGGACTACTCCACAACCCACTTAATACAGCAGCAGTTTGTCCGAATTCTGGATTGATATCTGAGCGCTTTTGTAATTCGCTCCAAGTTTTAAGGGCTGCATCTGTCTGTCCTTGCTCGGCTTGTAAAATTCCCAGTCGCAGGTCTAATTCAGCTAGTAATTTTTGTAGTTCCTGAAAAGACTTTTGTAACTGTTGCTGCTGTGCTTGCTGAGAAGTTTTATTAGTAGGAGAAACATCTGGCAGAGGTTTAGGAGGTGTGGGAGCGATTTCCGATTGAGAGCGCAACTGTGCAAGTTTGTAGTTAACTTTGTCCAAATTAGTTTGAACAGATTGACGCGCTTCTTGATACTGCTTTGTAGCGCTTTCTAAGGGTTGGTCGCCAAGTATCGCGCCTCGAATGGACTGAAGATTGTCATCGCTAGTATTTTCTGATTGTAAAGCTTGGGCTTGTAGAGCGATATTAGTTTGGTACAGTTCTAAGCGGCTTTGAAACTGGGGTTCTTGCCAACTACCAAATAAAGACAAAACAGCCAATAGAACTGCCATTGGCGTCATAATGAAAACTAAAATTAACCGCTTGAGTGTCATCTACACCTCTTTTACCGTACTCAGTGCTGAGTTAAGAGTTAGGAGTTAAGAGTTAGGAGTTAAGAGTTATTGTTTCCACACTCCCTATTTCCCTTATCCCTGCGTCTGTTCTCTTTACGTCTCCTTGGGAATTATCGCAAGAAAAAGTCAGAGGTGGATAGATATTATCAATATTATGAGTCTGCGATGTCTACGACGGGCTACGCCTACGCACCCATCATGTTAAATTACAACCCATTGCACTGCTTACCCTCCGCCGAGGATTTGCCTGATTCTGACGATGAACCTGTGGATAATCAACTACAACACTTGATTCCTGGCTTGCTAGAAGCCATCTTAGCTTGGCTGTGGGCAAACCGCATGGATTGGTTTTTCGGTGTTGATATGGGGATTTATTACGATCCCGAACTGCCTCCAATTGTCCCAGATGGGTTTTTAAGCTTGGGAGTCGAGCGAGTTTTTGATGAAAACTTGCGTTTAAGTTATGTATTGTGGGAAGAAAATGTGATGCCAATTATGGCATTAGAAGTTGTTTCTCACAGACGGCGTGGAGAATACACCAGCAAAAAGAAACTTTATGCTGAGATGGAGATTTTGTATTATGTTCTTTACAATCCCCAACGTCGAAAGAAACCACCTTTAGAGGTTTACCGTTTTGTAAATGGCGAATATGTATTGCAACCTGGAAATCCGGTTTGGTTACCAGAAATAGGTTTAGCAATTGGCTACGAACGGGGAATTTATCAAGGAATTACGCGGGATTGGTTGTATTGGTATGACGCGCAAAAAGTTAGATATTTGACACCAGAAGAACGCGCTACTGCTGCTGAACAACGCGCTCAAAGATTGGCAGAAGAATTACGAAGATTGGGGATAGATCCAGATGTTTTGAGTTGATTTGGTGAGGGGGCGATCGCTCTGTTTATACTCTTACTAATAACTAATTCTATAATGTCACTCATGAATGGTTAAAGTAATTCAACGTGAGATAATAAGTAGATAGTCATAATTAAATCTAAGATGTCATTGCGTTCGCGTAGCGTCTCGTAGAGACGCTACGCGAACGCAATGACAGAACATATTATATTTATTTATGTCCATCTACTTACAAGCGTTTAAATATTTCTATTTTGCCATTGTTTAGGATTGCGTTTGACATGGTAGCAAGCAATTACAGTGATAACATTTTCTTCTACAACATAAATAACACCATAGGGAAACCTACGTATTAATGCTCGCCGTGCTTGTCGATACACCACAGGATAAGCTAAGGGGTTACGTCCGATTAAAGCTAAACAGCTATCAATTGCACGTACAAATTCCGAACCTAATCCAGAATCGCGTTGCTCGTACCATTCAAAAGCATCTTGAATATCTAATTCTGCTTCTGGACTAATTATTAACTGATAGCTCATTCAGATAAACCTAGTCTTTGCTTGACTGATTGCCAGCTTGAACCTCGGTTTGGGTCTTGGCGATGCATTTCCAAACGTCTATCTAATTCTTGTTTTTGCTCATCGCTGAGAGGAACTTCATCTGGTGTGGCAAGAATACTGTCCCATAAATCTTCGGCAAGTTGTATACGTTCTGATACACTGAGTTCAGAAATATCTACTTTTAATATCGGGTGCATCGTGATTGTTAATTTATTTGCTCAATCTAGTTTTATCTTAAATGATAAATTACTTATTTTTTTCAAAATAGTAAAGCATTAGGTTTAATAACTAACCTATTCTATCCTGTACCCAAGCACGAAATAATTTCAGCAAAGCAATTTCACCCATACTTTTACTTTGTTCAATAAATCTGCTTATATCACTTACTGAAACTATAGGAAAGGCAATACTAAGCTTAGATTCAATATATTGTCCTTCTACCAATTGATAAAATTTTAAATCTTGTCCGTTATACCTCCAAAGTTCATTTACGCCCAGTGCTGCATAAATGTCAAATTTGTTAACTGAACTGCTAGTAATATCAATCTCAATTGCTAAATCAGGTGGCGGATCTGTTTCTAAATTTAGCTTTTGCTTACCTCTAATAGCTGCTTCATTCTGGATATAATAACAAGTATCTGGTTCTATTCCTTTCTTTGCAATTTTTCGTTTCAATGTTGTTGAACCAGCACTTCTAATTTCAATTCCTAATTCTTCAGCTAACACTAAAATAAATCTGTCAAACTGAATTTTAGGGTTTTCATGTTCAAACAGTGGTGTCATAATTTCTAAAGTGCCGCAGTCATAAGCAAAGCGAGAACCTCTATCTTCCCCTGTCTCTCTGAGCAAGGCTTCAAAGGTTTCCCAACTAATGTTATATAGGACTGTTCTTTGTTCGGCAGGAAGTGACTCAACAAGCATATTAAAATACTTCTTCTGTCAGGATGCTAGATAAAATTCCTAAAATTTTACCTATGTCACTAATATAATGTTCGCCTAAGTCAATTTCAACTACTTGGCCAATTAGCTTTAAAAATTTCCAGTTGGTTCCAGTGGTGACAGTACCATAAATTGTTTTAATGTTATTTCCTTCACGTTCATTAAACAATTTAGCTGCTAACATCTCTGCTACGCACTGACCTAATCCTGCATTGATATTTTCTTTTTTAGCTTCTACAATTGTTATAATTGGCGCATTGAGAATTAAGAGTTCTGGCGAACGGCTAATAATAAAGTCGCAATTTCCATTTAATCCCTGTGGTGCATCTACAGTAAAATCGATACCCGAAAATAAACTTATTTGATTATTTAAAGATTTTCTAATAGCAATTAAAATTGGCGCAATAATCATTTCGGAACGAGATTTTTCTGTATTACTTGCTAAAGCTAAAGGTATATTTTCTTGTAATATTTCTGCCAGTAATGGAGGGCATTCTATTGGTGGGGTAGATGCAAATATATCAATTTTGTCAGAAATGATTAAATCGAAGGTTTTTCTAACTTTATCGAGAGTAAAGTCACTGTAAGACATTTTAAATACTCCTGTAAATAATCCAGGTAGTGAAATTGTGCCAAATATTATTACTTAATAATTGACACAATCAGTATCTAAACATTGTCTACCGTTAACTAGAGAATTCAGCAAAAAACTCTAAAGTTTCCTTGAGTGCTTTGATAAAAACATCAATTTCCTCACGGGTATTGTAGAACGATAAACTGGCGCGTGCGCTTGCGGGAATTCCTAAGTAACGGTGTAATGGTTGAGTGCAATGGTGTCCAGAACGAATCGCAATGCCTTCTTGATCTAATAATGTAGATAAGTCGTTGGCGTGGACTCCTTCAACGGTAAATGTAGCTAAGGCGGCTCTACCTTCTCCTTGAGCATTTGGTTTGGGGCCGTAAATTCTAATTTGCGGAATTTGCTCTAATTGTTGGAACAAATAAGCTGTTAATTCGGCTTCGTAGGCGTGGATTTTATCCATGCCGATATTGCTAAGATAATCTATTGCGGCACCAAGTGCGATCGCTTCCCCAATTGCAGGGGTACCAGCTTCAAATTTATGGGGTAATTCTGCATAGGTGGAATGGTCTAAATACACCTCTGCAATCATTTCACCACCCCCAAAAAATGGCGGCATTGATTCTAATAATTCCAACTTGCCATACAAAAATCCGATGCCAGTTGGAGCGCACATTTTATGACCGGAAGCAACCAACCAATCACAATCTATTTGTTGGACATCAGTAGGAAAGTGGGGTACACTTTGACAAGCATCGACTAAGAATTTCGCACCGTATCTGTGAGCAATACTAGCAATTTCCTGCACTGGATTAATACAACCCAAAGCATTAGAAATATGCACCACTGACACCAGTTTTGTTTTCTCGGAAATCAGCTTTTGAAACTGTTCCAAATCAAACGTTTCTTCTAGTGTTAGTTCGACAAATTTCAATACCGCGCCAGTTTTTTGTGCCACCAATTGCCACGGCACAATATTGCTGTGATGTTCCATCACCGAGAGAATAATCTCATCTCCCGGCTGCAAATTGTTCATTCCCCAACTGTAAGCGACTAGATTAATCGCCTCACTGGCGTTGCGGGTATAGACAATTTCCTGACGCGATGCAGCATTAATAAATTTAGCAATTTTGTCTCGCGCACCTTCATAAGCATCGGTAGCCTTAGCGCTGAGGGTATGGGCACCCCGATGCACATTGGCATTATATTGCTCGTAATAATCTCGTAAAGTATTTAATACGAGTAAAGGCTTTTGGGATGTTGCAGCATTATCGAGATAAACTAGGGTTTTCTCATTGACTTCCTGATGCAAAAT
>VFQR01002883.1_pt1 | contig 10315 bp, 8 predicted proteins | sample 3512321 | NCBI WGS metagenome assembly VFQR01 (sample SAMN10412374, study PRJNA504923) | tailings metagenome | isolation source: Relicate 3 Philex TSF1 revegetated site | place: Philippines: Tuba, Benguet | collected 2017-08-29
CGACGGCGACGATCTCGCCCGACGTGTAGGCGGGCGTTGCCACGGCGCCGAGGTAGTTCCATCGAAACGCGGTGACGCGCGAATTCGCCAGGGTCGCGTTGGCGGCGGCGATGTAGTTGGAGGCATCCGCTTCGATCGCCTGCACGTCGTTGTTGCGTTCCGAGAGTGCAGTCGGGTTGTAGAGGAAAAGCACATCCACCGTGATCGGACCATGGTTGTCGGCTGCACTCGGGGTGCCGGTGGACACCGGGTCGATGCCGGAGTCACCGCCGGCTTCGGCGTCGCAGGCGAGGTCGGTGCCGGAGGCCTCGGTCACGGTGGCGGACGTCGCGCGCACGGTGACGCGGTACTCGATTCCGGGCAGAACCACGAGTGCGTCCCAGCGGTCGGAGGCGACGGCGGTGCTGACAAGGAAGGATCCGGCCAGCGGGTGGTCGTCGGGGTCGACCCCTTGGAGGCGGGCGGTGAGCACGGTCCGGTCGGCGTAGGTTTCCACCTCGGTCACGTCGAAGGCGACCTGGCGTCCGGGCGCGAGGTTGAGCACCAAGGAAGAGGGGGTGAAGGTGCGCCAGTCCCGGACATGCGCATCCAGTTGCGGCAGCACGTCCAAAATGTAGCTGGGAGGGGGCGGGGCGGGTATGGGTGCGGCGAGCCCGAGATCGGTCGCAGTCGGAGCGGAGGGAGCGGAGCCCGCGTGATCCCCGGTGGACAGAACCCGGTCGGAGGCGGTCGGCGGTGCGAGAACGAGGCTGGCAACGATGCCGAGTCCGAGGGTGACGAGGGCGGCGATGAGGCGCGAACGCTTGGGCTGAGGCATCACGAGATCCAAGCAAATGCGTAGCGAGTGGGCGTCAATCGCAACGACGTGAAATCGCCGACTTACCCCACGCCGCCGTGCGCCCGCGCTTGGGCCCGGTGCGTCAGCCCTTCGCCACCGGCCGGGCCGGATCGGCGATCCATTCGCTCCACGAACCGGCGTAGAGCCGCGAGCCGGTCAGGCCGGCGTGCTCCATCGCGAGCAGGTTGGCGCAGGCGGTGATGCCGGAGCCGCACTGATGAATGAGTGCGGCTGGCGGGCGGCCGGCGAGCAGCACCTCAAACTCCCGGCGCAGGTCCGCGGCCGGACGCAGGGTGTGGTCCGCGTTGAGGTTGGTCTTGTAGAAGCGATTGGCGGCTCCCGGGATGTGGCCGGCGACCTTGTCGATCGGCTCGACGTCGCCGCGGTAACGTTCCGGGGCGCGGGCGTCGACGACGAGTCGGCTGCCGGTGTCAAGGTGGGCGAGGATCTCGTCGGCGGAGGCAAGGCGGCCCGGGTCGGGGCGCGGCAGGATCTGGCCACGGGAACGCTCCGCCGGGGTGTCGTTGGTCACGGCACGGCCCTCGGCGATCCATTTGTTCCAGCCGCCGTCGAGCACGGCGACCCGCGTGAGTCCGATCCACCGGGCGAGCCACCATAGGCGGGCGGCGTACATGCCGCCGGCGTCATCGTAAGCGACGAGGTAGGTGGTGGCGGTGGCCCCGTGGCGGGCGAGGAATTCCGCGAAGGCTTCCGGTGCGGGCAGGGGGTGGCGCCCATTCGTGCCCGTCTTCGCACCGGAGAGAGCGGTGTCAACCGGAGCGAAGTACGCACCGGGAAGATGGCTGTCGCGGTAAGCCCGTTCGCCTTTGCCCGGGTCGGCCAGATCGTGCCGGCAGTCGAAGACAAGCCAATGCGGGTCCGACAACTGGGCCGAGAGATGGGCGGTGCTGATCAGCATAGATGCACCTTGCACAGCATGATGCGGGCCGGCAACCGCCTAGGCAGGCGTGGAGGCCGGTGCGAAGACGAATTCCAGACGCGGCAGGCGGCGCGCGAGGTAATCGAGCAGGGTCCCGATGAACACGATTGCCCCGGCCATTTCGAGGGACTCCTCCAGCGTGGTGATGGCGACGTAGGTGAGGTTCTCCTGGCCAACCCGTTCGGCGTAGCCTCCGCCGATCAGTTCGCACCCGATGCAACCGCCAAGGTACAGTGCGGCCGCGAGCAGGGTCCGCCCGCGTGTCGGCGACGGCAGGCGCAGCCAGAAACGAAAATAAAACAGCGCAAGCACGGCCACGAGCAGGCCGGCGGGCAGCACCCACGCAAAGTAGAACACCCCGAGGTCGTTGCCGCCCAGCAGCGCGCGCGTCGGTGCGATCAAACGCTCATGCAGGGTGACGAGTTCGTCGACGGCCATGAGGGCGAAGCCGCCCGACAGCACCGCCCAGTGTTTCACGCCGGGTTCGCGCCGGTGATGATGCCACCACGCGATGAACCCGAGCAGCCCCGCGGCCACCAGCAGCAGATGGGCGGAAAAGTACGTCGGCAGATTCCGCTCGGCATCGACGTGGACGAAGCGGATCGCCCGGGCGAAGTGTTCAACCGCGAAACCGTGTTTCAGGATTTGCCCGACGGTGCTGAGGGCCACCAGCCCGACGGCCGCCATGCCCAGCGCCCTTACGATCCGCCGGGGATGGATGCACAACGTAAGGGACATGCGGGAGGCTCACCCGCACGATTGTGACAATTCGGTGACGCGCAAGGCTCGGCTGCGGTCGCGGGGGCGGTCCCCGTAGGCCGTGGTCAGCTGCCGTCCCGGATCACTTCGAGGATTTCAATTTCGAAGAGCAGCGTGGCATGGGGCGGCACCTGGCCGGGGCGGCCGTGTTCGCGATAGCCGAATTCCGACGGGATCGCGACCTCGTAGGTCCCGCCGGATTGCATGAGCGGCATGACCTGTTCCCAGCCGCGGATGATCTGACGAGGCTGTGCGCCCACCTCGAACCAGTAGGTGTGCAGGCGGCTGCGCTTCTGATTGAAGATCCGGCCGTCGATGAGGCGCCCGACGTAGAGGGCGTTGACCCGGTCGCCCTTGCGGATGAAGGCGCCGCTGCCCGGTGTCTTCTCCCGAAAGCGGATGCCGCCGGGCAGCAGGCGCGCGCCTGGCATCTGGGCGTCAACGATGGCCGCATCGGCCGCCGGCATGAAATCGAGCCGGCTGGGCTCGGCGGCGGGAAGCGGCAGGCGAATCAGGAGGAGACCCAGCAAGGAGGCGAGCAGTAGGTAAAGACGGCGAGGCATGCCCGCCGATGAGCAAAATCAATGCCGGATCGCCCCTCGCTCCGCCGGTTCGGTCAGCCGGTTCGAAACGCCTCCCGCTTGCGCGCCTCGGGCGCGTCCGACCTTGCGCGCGTCGGTTGCGAAAGCGGTCGACGGGCCGGCGTGGGGCGTCATGCTGGCGCCATGACAGCAGCCCCGGCTCCGTTGCGGTTCATCGCGGTGCTCGGCGTCATCCTCGCCCTTCTGGTGGCGCTGTCGTGGTACGAGGCGCGGTATCCGGCGGACTGGTACCTGGAGAACGCGCTGGTGCTGGCGGCGGTGGTGTACGTCGCTTCGACCGCGTGGGCGCTGCCTCTGTCGCGCACCAGCTATGTGCTGATCTTGGTGTTTCTGTGCTTTCACGAGATCGGCGCGCATTGGACGTTTGCCGAGGTGCCCTACGACGAGGCGGCGCGGCGCTGGCTGGGCTGTTCCCTGAACGAAACGATGGGCTGGACGCGCAATCACTACGATCGCTTCGTGCACTTTCTCTACGGTTTCCTCTTGCTGCGCCCGATGCGCGAGACCTTGGGCGCGATCTTTCCGGTGACCGACGGGCGCAGCGCGGTGCTGGCCTGGGTCTTCCTGTTCGCTTCGTCGTCGGTCTACGAACACCTCGAATGGGGGGCGGCGCTGATCTTCGGCGGCGACCTCGGGCAAGCCTACCTGGGCACGCAGGGCGACGTCTGGGATGCGCACAAGGATACCCTGCTGGCCGCGATCGGAGCCCTCGCGGCTCTCGCGGTGCCGGGTCTGGCCGGACGGACGCCGGTGGCGCCGCGCGGATCCGGGCCTACGCCAGGCGATCGTTCGAAGGCGGCAGCGTAATCTCGCCGGCGGCGAGGCGGTGCAGGAAGAGCGCGGCGAGCTGGGCGCGGCTGGCGAGCGAGGGCAGGTTGACCCACTCGCTTCCGCTGTGCAGGTCGCCGCCGATGGGTCCGACCCCGTCGAGGCAGGGCAGACCGGCGGCAGAGAGCAGGTTGCCGTCGGAGCCGCCGGCGGAGTGCACCCACTTGGGTGGGGACTGACCGAGGTCGGTCGCGGCCTGGAGCCAGGCGCCGTAGGCGGCGATCTCCGCGGGCCGGCATTCCTTGGGGGGACGGTCGAACGTGCCTTCGACCTTCAGCACGCAGTCCGTTTCAGCGCTGGTGCGTGCGGCCAGTGACTCGAGGCGCGCGATGACCTCGCGCTGCTGGGCAGCCTGGGTGATGCGCACGTGCAGTTCGGCTTCGGCGCGGTCGGGCACGATGTTGATCGCGCCGCCACCCTGCACGCGGCCGACGTTGAGCAGCACGTCGGGCAACTCGGCCGGCAGACGGGCGGCGGCGAGCATAAAGGACGAGAGGGCGAGGATCGCGTTGCGGCCCGCCTCGGGCTGGGCGCCGTGGGCCGCGCGACCCTGGCAGCGAATCAGGAAGGCGCCGGTGCCCTTGCGGGAGTGGATGATCTCGCCGCCCGGCCGGGCCGGCTCGAAGACGAGGCCGAAATGATTGCGCCGGGCGGCGGCGGCGAGGGCCGGCGCACTCGCAAAGGAGCCCGTTTCCTCGTCGGGCGTCAGCAGGATCTCCCACCCGATGCGCTCGGCAGACGGGGTCTCCTCGAAGGCGGCGAGGGCGGCGAGGAGCGTGACGATCCCGCCCTTCATGTCGGCCACACCGGGGCCGTTGAGCACCGTGTCGCTGGTCCGCCGGCAGGTTTGGAACGGGTGATCGGCCTCGTACACCGTGTCGTAGTGACCGTTGCACAGCACGCGCAGCGGGGCGTCGGGACGGCAGCGCGAACGGACGATCCGCCGTTCCCCCGCCGGCAGGAAATCCACCTCGCCAGGCAGCAGGCGCAGCGCGTCGGCGAGCACATCCGCCATCCGGTCCAGTCCGGCAGCATGGCCCGAACCGGAGTTGATCCCGGCCCAGGCAATCAGGCGGGCCTCGAGGGCGGACAGGCTCTCGGGTAACGAAAGGATGGATACAGGTACGGTCATGGCGATTCGGTGAGGCGTCCGTCGATGACGGCGACGGTGCGGCGCTCAGCGGCACCGGTGACGGCGAGCCCGGGCAGGTGCAGGCGGCTGTCTGGGCCCAGCCCGGTGACCTCGACCCCGCTGACGGAGAGCGGCCGGCCCGCTTCGAGGCGGGCTGTTGTGCCGGTGATGCGCACCAGCCAGGCCCGGCCCGCCCGGGCGCTGACGACGCGTGCCGTGCCGTCGGCCTCGACGCAGAGGGCGGTGGCTTCGTCGAGACCGAGCCCGGCGACCGGACCCGGGGCGGTGGCGCCGAGCCGGGCCAGAAAGACGATCAGCCGGCCGAGCCGCTCGCGCTCCGAGAAGTGGCTGTCGGTCAGGACGCCGCGGAGTGCCGGCAAGGAGAGGAAATCGGTGCCAAGCGTCACCTTCGGGTCGAAGGGATCGCGCAGGGCCTCGGCGCTGGTGATGGTATCCCGGTCGGCGGAGAAGTAATGTTCGCCCAGCACGGCCAGCCCGGCGCTGGTGCCGCCGAGCGGTTTGCCGGCAGCGACGTGGGCGTTGAGCGCGGCGCCGACCGGGCTGTCGCGCCAGAAGGAGACGTAGCGGGCTTGGTCGCCGCCGGCCAGAAAGACGATCTCGGCGCGGGCAAGGGCGGCGAGCACGTCCGGGTCACGCGCGGCCTCGGCGGTGTGGAAAACGATGCTCGTCACGGAGTTCACCCCGCCGAGCTCACCGTGCAGGTACGCGTTGTAGCCGTCGGCCCCGGAGGCACGCAGGACGACGACATCGCCGCCCGGAGCGAGGGAGAGCAACCAGCGGAAGGCCTCGTCGACGTCGCCTCCGCCCCCGGCGAGCAGCAGACCCGGCCGCACGGAGGCGGGCCGGGCATCCTCCGCCGATCCCGTCCGGTAAACCGTGTGCGTCGGCGCCGCGAAGGCGAGGCCTCCGGCGCAGAGCCAGGCGAAGACGGTACGGGCGGCAAACACGCCGGGACGGTCGCAAAGCGCATGGCGGCGGGCCAGAGGAAGTTTATGGGGAAAACCAGATTACCACCTTGGTTGTAAGGGTCTGTTGTTTCCCCGGCCCGTCTCCTGCATACGTTGGCCCGATGTTGAATCGTCGTCGCTTCATGACCCTTGGCGGCGCGGCCATGGCCGCGTGGTGGTTGTCCGGCTGCGGTGCGCGGGAGTCCCGGGCCCGCGTCGCCGCGCGGGAAGGCATGCTGTTGCGAGGCAACGGCACCGAGCCCGAGGCGCTGGATCCTCACCTCGTGCGCGGTGCACCGGAGTGGGCGGTCGTGTCCGCGCTCTTCGAAGGCCTCACCGTGCTGGACCCGGCCACCCTCACGCCGGCGCCGGGCGTGGCCGAGCGTTGGGACCGTTCGCCGGACGGTCGCACGTACACGTTCTTTCTGCGTCAGGACGCGCGCTGGTCCGACGGCACCGCCGTCACCGCCGAGGATTTCGCCTGGTCGGCCCGCCGCCTCTGTGCGCCGGCGATCGGCTCCGCCCACGTCGAGGACACGTTGATCTTCGTCCGCGGCGTGAAGGCCTTCATCGAAGGACGCGGGCCCTGGGAGGACGTCGGTATTGCGGTGATCGATCCGCACACGCTGCGGTTCACCCTCGAGCGTCCGACCCCGTTCCTTCCCGGGGCGCTGACGTCGTTCTATCCCGTGCCGCGCGCGGTGGTGGAGAAATTCGGTGACTGGACCGACCGCGCATCGGCGTGGACGCGCGCCGGCAACCTGGTGGGCAACGGACCGTTCGTGCTGTCGCGCTGGGTGCAGAACCAGGAGATCGTCTGCCTGAAGAACCCGGCCTACTGGGACGCGCGTGCCGTGCGCCTGCAGGGCGTGACGTTCTTTCCGTTTGAGAATCCCGCGACGGAGGAGACCGCGTTCCGCAACGGCCAGCTCCACGTCACGAGCAGCCTGCCGCTGCAGAAGATCGAAAGTTACCAGCGGGAGCAGCCGGAGGTGCTCAAGATCGTGAGCGACCTGGGCAACTATTTCTACACGCTCAACACCACGAAACCGCCGTTCAACGACGTGCGCGTGCGGCGGGCCTTCTCGCTCGCGACGGATCGAGACCGTCTGGTCGGCCAGGTGGTGAAGGGCGGCAAGGTGCCGGCGACGGCGTTCACGCCGCCCGACCTGGGCGGCTACACGGCCCATGCCCGCCTGCGGTATGACGTGGAGGCTGCGCGTGCGCTGCTGGCCGAGGCCGGCTTCAAGGATGGACAGGGCCTGCCCGCGGTCGAACTCGTGATCGACTCGCGCGATTACCACCGGGTGATTGCAGAGGCCCTGCAGCAGATGTGGCGGGAGGCGCTCGGTGTGCGCGTGAACCTGCGCAACGAAGAGACGCGTGTGCTGATCGCGAGCAAGCGCGCCATGCAGTTCGACCTCATCCGCGGCTCGTGGAACGCGGTCACGTATCAGGATCCCTGGTACTTCCTGTCGCCGTGGGTCACGGGCGGACTCTACAACGAGGCGCGTTGGAGCGATCCGTCGTACGACGCCCTGCTCGCGGCGGCCGCGGACGAGACGGATGGGACGACGCGCCTGGCGCGCCTGCGCGAGGCGGAGGACCGGATGCTGGAAGAGATGCCGGTGCTGCCGCTGTTCTGGGGCACGCAGGTCTTTGCGCTCGCGCCCGAGGTCAAGGGCTACACGGGCAAGCCCTTCGCCGACCGGGCGCTCAAGTCACTCTGGCTGGAGGCGTAGGCGCGGATCGCCCGGCTCAGAACCGCCACGTTGCGCCGACTTTCGAGCTGAGTTCGGTGCGGGTGAAGTCCCAGCGGTCGTCGGTCACGAGCGCGCCCTGATTGACGACGAGGAAAACGTCGCCGCCCGGGGCGTAGGTCCAGCGCAGGCGCGTGTTCAGGCCGACGCTGCGGCTGAGGTTGTCGTACTGGCCGAGGACGGACCAGACGAGTTCGGGGGAGAACTGCACGGCGCCGCCGAGCTTGATCAGCCGGACGGGAAACCGGGCGTAGGGCAGCGAAACCGCCGTGTAGTCGAGGGCGGCATCGAGGTTGAAGATCGGTGACGGCCGCCACGATACCGTCGCCTTGTAGAGGATCTGGTCGCCGCCGTAGTAGAGACGCTTGGCGACGCTGGCGCTGCCCGAAAATGGACGCGACCGCGAGAGCGTGACCGCGGCCTCGAGGTGTTCGCCGGAGAAATCGCCAGGCAGCACGACGACCCCGTTGGCCACCCGGAACGGATCCGGCAGGCGCTCGCGCTCCACCTTGGCGCGCAGCAGGAGGGTGTCGCCACGCCGGCTCTCGGCGGTGATCTCCGGTCCGAAGGTCTCCTGCTCGCGATCGTCGTAGAGATCGCTGTAACGCTGGCTCAGGCTGAAGGCCGGCACGAGGCGCTTGAGCGGACGCGGGTTGAGTTCGTAGTCCGCCTTCACACTGCCCGTCCACACGCCGGTCTGCCGCACGTTGCCCAGCGCGGGGTAGTAATCGGCGCCTACCTTGTCGAGGTAGCTGGTGAAACCCCAGGTGGGGCTGTCGTATTTGACCGCCCAGCCGTAGGCGTCGCGATCGGCGCCGCGACCGGTGGCGTCCGTGACCTGATAATAGAGTGAACCCTCGAACGGCGAGGCGGGTCGGCCGAGGAAGCGGCTCGCGTTGTAGTTGAGATCGAAGCCCGCGAGCCAGGCGTCGCCGTTGGTGCGCGGGTCGCCCCAGGTGCCGATGGCGCCGAGGCCGACGCCGTCGGTCAGGCGAACGAGGACGCGGGCGACGCCGAGGTCCTTGCCTTCGATCGGGCCGGAGCGGTCGGTGCGTACGCCGAGCAGCCCGAAACTCACGGGACCCTCGCGCCCGGAAATGCGCGCGCCGCCGAGCAGGTCGACCACCTCGCCACGGGGGCCGATGCCGATACGGCGGGAGTGGTAGGGCAGTGGGTTGTTGTTGATCAGGCTGTAGGAAAAGACGCCGGCATCCTGGAGGAAGAACGCGCGCTTCTCCGGGAAGAAAACCGGGAAACGGGTGAGATTGACTTGGCGCTCGTCGACCTCGGCGTCGGCGAAGTCGGTGTTGAGGGTCACGACCGCGGTGGTGGACTCCGTGAGTTTGTAGAAGACGTCTACCCCGGGCTTGAGGCGCGTGGTCTCGAGGCCGGCGGCGGACTCGCGCACATGGGTGACGGCGGCGAAGGGCCGCACCTCGAGCCCGCGCCCGCGGCGCAGGTCGCCGAGGCCGGTGAGGTGTCCGGCGATGGCGAGGCTGTTCACCTCGTACTGGCGTTGCGGTCCGTGCCAGCGGACGCGCTCGCCGGTGCGGGCGATGTGGCGTTCCACGTTGAGACCCCAGGCAGGTGCGCGGGCGTTGAACGACAAGGTGGCGAGCGGGATGGCCCCCTCGGCGATCCAGCCCTCGGGGGTGCGCCGCGTCGCGACCTGCCAGAGTCCGTCCCAATCGGGGTTGAGCGTTACGCCGCCGCGGATGAGCGCATCCTGCCGCGCGCCGAGGGAGTTGAACGCGAAGTAGAAGCCGTTGCGCTGATCGAAGAACGGGTCGAGCACGACGGCGACATGGTCGTCACCGGACAGGTCGGCGTCGCGTTTGCGCTGGGTGGCGACGATCCGGTCGGGCTCGGGGTCGCGCGCCACGACGGCGAAGTACAGGTGGCGGTCATCGTACGCGAACCGCACCTCGGTGGGTGTGGAGGGCTCCGCGCCCGGAGCGGGATCGACCTGGCGAAACGACGTCAGGCCGGAGGGCGTCTGCCAGACCGCTTCCGACAGCTCGCCGTCGATGGCCGGTGGCGCGGCGACGCGCAGCGGCGTCGCGGCGGACGGGGCGGTAAGGTTGTCCGCGCGCACGGGCGCGTCCGGCCGGGCGGCCAGCCACAGGGTGGCCGGCACGAGGAGGCAGCGACGCAGCGCGGAGAACGCGGGAGGGAGACAGGGCATGCGGCGCGCCACCCGGGCGATCGTGTGACGCGTCGTAGGGGCGGAGCACGGCTGGTGCCACTGACCGGCAGCATGAAGTTGTTTCAGGCCACCGGTGCCGGACCGGACCTGGCCAACAAAAAGCCCGCGGCCGGAAAGGCCGCGGGCGGGGGAAGACGGGCGGTTCGCTGCCTCAGAGGTTCCAGCGCAGGCCGAGTTCGCCGGACCAGTCGGTGTACTCGTTGTAGTCGAGACGGGCCTTCGTGCCGTCGTAGGCGCGGCCGGGGTCGTTGAGCAGGTTCTTCACCTCGGCGAACACGGTCC
>VFQR01002886.1_pt1 | contig 10298 bp, 8 predicted proteins | sample 3512321 | NCBI WGS metagenome assembly VFQR01 (sample SAMN10412374, study PRJNA504923) | tailings metagenome | isolation source: Relicate 3 Philex TSF1 revegetated site | place: Philippines: Tuba, Benguet | collected 2017-08-29
GGCAAGGAAGGCGATGCGGCCAAGTTCGCGGGACAGACGCGGCTCCGCCTCGGCCACGAACTCGGCCTGGCGGAGAAGGGCGCCTTCCGCTTCTGCTGGATCACCGACTTCCCATTCTACGAGCTGAACGAGGAAACCGGCCAGGTGGATTTCAGCCACAACCCCTTCAGCATGCCCCAGGGCGAGCTGGAGGCGCTGAACACCAAGGACCCGCTCACCATCCCGGCCTACCAGTACGACGTGGTCTGCAACGGCTACGAGATGGCCTCCGGCGCCATCCGCAACCACAAGGCGGAGATCATGGTGAAGGCCTTCGGCATCGCCGGCTATCCGCCCGAGGCCGTGGAGGAACGCTTCGGCGGCATGCTCAACGCCTTCCGCTTCGGCGCGCCCCCCCACGGCGGCATGGCCGCCGGCATTGATCGCATCATCATGCTCCTGGCCGAGGAACCCAATCTCCGGGAAGTGAACCTGTTCCCGATGAACCAGCAGGGCGAGGAGCTGATGATGGGCTCGCCCTCCACCGTGGAGCCGGCGCGGCTCAAGGAACTCTCCATCCGCATCGAGATGCCGCCGGCCAAGGCTGTTGCGGCGCCCAAGGCGCCCTAGATTGGGCGAACCAGGATCAGGAGCGCCGATGCGCCGCACCCTTCTCGCCGCAGCCGTCGCGCTGCTCGCGCTGCCGGCAACGGCGCAACCCACGGGACAGAACAACGCCATCGGGCCGCGCGGCAGCGTCAGCGAGCAGGCGCTCGCCGCCGGCATCGCGCGCATGGCGCCGCATCGCGCCGCCTACCGGCTGGATCTCGCCGATGGCCGCAGCTCCGGCATCGCCTCGGTGCGCGGCGCGATGGTGTTCGACGTGAACGACGCCTGCGAAGGCTGGACCACGCGCCAGCGCCTGACCATGACGATCACCGATCGCGACGGGCAGGAGGTCGAGACCACCTCCGACTACGCGACCTGGGAGGCGAAGGACAATTCGCGCCTGCGCTTCTCGCTGACGCAATCGAGCCAGGGCGCCGTCAGCCAGCGCGTCGCCGGCGAGGCGGAACTCGATGCCCAGGGCGCCGGCCGCGTGCGCTACAGCGAGCCCGCCGGCACGGAGGAGGCGCTGCCCGCCGGCACGCTCCTGCCGATGCGCCATACCGTGCTCTCGGTGGAGACCGCCCGCGCCGGACGCCGGCTGCTCGCCGCGCCGCTGTTCGACGGCACCAACGAGGACGGCGCGCAGGACACCACGACGATCATCGCCAACTGGTCGGGCGAGGCCGGCAAGACGGCCTTCCCGCTGCTCGCGAACCTGGCCTCCGGCCAGATGCGCATTGCCTTCTTCGAGCGCGCCGCGGGCGGCGCCGGCGCGAGCGCGCCGGAGTACGAGGTGGGGCTGCGCTACTACGAGAACGGCGTCGCCGATGATCTCGTGATGGATTTCGGCGAGTTCTCGGTGCGCGGCACGCTGCTGGAGCTGCAGCCCGCCCCGGGCGGCTGCTGAGAGGCGCGGCGCGGCGCCCGGGACCCCGTTGCAGGCGCACCGTTCCGGGCCGAGACTGGTGCGGAACGGAGACCGCGCATGATCCCTCGCCGCACTGCCCTGCTGCTGCCGATGCTGGCGCTGCCCGCGCTGGCGCGGGCGCAGGGCGCGTATCCCACCCGCCCCATCCGCATCATCCTGCCCTTTCCCGCCGGTGGCGCCGCGGATGCGCAGACCCGCGCCTTCGGCGATGCGCTCGGCGCGCAGCTCGGCCAGCGCGTGCTGGTGGACAACCGGCCCGGCGCCGGCGGCAATCTCGGCACGGATGCCGCGGCGAAGGCGCCGCCCGACGGCTACACGCTGCTGACCGGCGGGCCCAACGTGATCAACACCCACTACCTGGTGCGCGACACGCCCTTCCGGTGGGAGCGTGACCTGGAGTGCCTCGGGCTGATGTTCTCGGCACCCAATGTGCTCGTCGTGCATCCCTCCGTGCCCGCGCGCACCGTGCCGGAGTTCATCGCGCATCTGCGCGCCAATCCGGGGAAGCTCAACTTCGCCTCCGCTGGCGCCGGCGGCTCCATCCATCTCTCGGCCGAGATGTTCATGAAGGCCACCGGCACGCAGATGGTGCATGTGCCCTATCGCGGCGATGCGCTGGCGCGCGCCGATCTCACCAGCGGGGCGGTGCAGGTGATGTTCAACGCGATCGGCTCCTCCATCGAGCCGGTCCGCGCCGGGCAGTGGCGCGCGCTCGCCGTCACCTCCAGCCGCCGGGCGACCGCGATGCCGGAACTGCCGACCATGCAGGAGGCCGGGGTGCCCGACTTCCTCGTGCTGAGCTGGATCGGCCTGTTCGGGCCGAAGGGCATGCCGGCGCCGGTGCTCGCGCGGCTGCGGGAGGGCTTCGACGCGGTCTTCGCGAGCGCGGAGAACCGCGCGCAGTTCGCGCGGCTGGGCGTGGATGTGGACCCCTCCACGCCCGAGGCGCATCTCGCCTTCATGCGCCAGCAGGAAGCGCAATGGGCGCCGATCCTCCGGACCTTCGATCCGACGTGAGCGACATCGAGATCTGGACGGCGCGCACCACGAACGGGCTGCGCGTGTCGATCATCCTCGAGGAGCTCGGCATGCCCTACCGGGCGCATGCCGTGGACATCGACGATCCCGCGACGAAGCCACCGGCGATGCTGGCGATCAACCCGTCGGGCGCGATCCCGGTCATGCTGGACCACGCGACCGGCATCGGGATGAGCCAGTCCTTCGCGATCCAGTGGCATCTCTGCGAGAAGGCCGGGCGCTTCCTGGGCGAGGGCGCGGCGCAGCGTGCGCTTGTGCTGCAATGGCTGAGCTTCGTGATGACGGATGTGATCAGCGCGACGCATCCGATCTTCGTGCTGACGAGCGAGCTGCAGGGCACGCCGGCAGGCATCATCGCGCATTACGAGCAGCGCCTGCTGCGCTTCCTCGGCCAGGCGGATGCCAGGCTGGCGGAGGCGCCGTATCTCGCGGGCGCGGATGTGAGCGTGGCCGATTTCGCGCTGTACCCGACGGCCGCGTTCCGCACGAAGCTGCTCGACCGCGTCGGCGGCCTGCCGCATCTGCGCGGTTGGATGCGGCGCATGGCGGCACGGCCGGGCGTGGCGAAGGGTATGCAGGTACCGTAGCGGCGGCGCCCTAGCCCCTCTCCCTCTTCCACACCTCATACGCCGCGCGCGTCTCGGCATTCGCCGGATAGGTCCCGATCAGCGGCGCGCCGGCCTTGATGCGCTCGACGATGAACAGCTCCATCCGCTCCCGTGCCTCCGCGGCTTCGCTGATCTGATCGGCGAGCGCGTCGGGCACCAGCACCACGCCATTGCCGTCGCCGATCAGCCAGTCGCCGGGCAGCACCGCCACGTCGTCGCAGCCGATCTGGCCCCCCATCTCGACGAAATGCAGGAAGAGCGAGGCGGAGGTCGCGGCGTTGCCACGCGCAAAGACCGGCAGGTCGAGCCCCGCGATCGCCTCGCGGTCGGAGACGCAGCCGTCAATGACGATCGCCGCGGCGCCGCGCACCATCGCATAGGTCGCCATGATGTCGCCGAAGACCGAGGCGCGGAGATCGCCGCGCGCCTCGATCACCAGCACCTGGCCGGGCGCGATGTCGGCGAAAGCCCTGGCCTGGAGGTCCGGCAGCTCGCCCGCCGCGACGCGCTGCTTCAGGTCGGCGCGTGTCGGGATGGCGCGCAGCGTCGCGGCGCGGCCGACGAAGCGCCGTGCCGGGCCCACCGGGTCCAGGTGCCGCATGTGGTTGCTGCCGAGGCCCGCCTTGGCCATCACCGCGTTGATGGTCGGCACCGCGCAGCCGGCGAAGCGCCGCGCGATCTCTTCGTCACTGGCCATGCGGCCGCTCCTGCTGGGCCACGACAGTCTGCGACGAAGCTGCCGCGCCGTCACCCCTGGCAGGTGACAGCGCGCGCGGCGTCGCGCTAGCCTGCATGTCGAAACAATGGAGGAAACGGGATGCAGGCCGAAGGCCGCGTCGGGCGCGATCGCGCGGAGTCCACGCCGCATTGGCCGCCGCGGCGCCAGGCGAAGCCGGGCTCGCCGAACATCGTCGTGATCCTGATGGACGACATGGGCTGGTCGGACCCCGGCTGCTTCGGCGGCGAGATCGCGACCCCCAACATGGATGCGCTGGCGGCGCGCGGCCTCCGGCTCGCCCACTACACCACGCACCCGATCTGCTCGCCGGCGCGCGCCGCGCTGCTGACCGGCGTCAACGCGCATGCCGCCGGCACCGGATGGCTCGCCAACAACGACCCTGGCTATCCCGGCTATCGCGGCGAGATCCCGCGCGATTGCGCGACCTTGCCGGAGACGCTGCGCGCGGCGGGCTATGCCACCTTCATGACCGGCAAGTGGCACAACACGCCGACGCCCGATTGCACGCCTTCCGGCGACAAGCGGTCCTGGCCGGTGCAGCGCGGCTTCGACCATTTTCGCGGCTTCCTCGAAGGCGAGGCGCATTTCTTCTTCCCCGCCGCGCTGATGAACGACAACCAGGTCGAGCGCACCGAGGCGTTTCCGCGCGACTACTACGCCACCGACGACTGGACCGAGACCGGCATCGGCTACATCCGCGACCTGCGCGCCTCCTCGCCCAGCAAGCCGTTCTTTCTCTACATCGCCAACAACGCGCCGCACGCGCCGTTGCAGGCGAAGCCGGCGGATCTCGCGAAGTATCGCGGGCGCTACGATGCCGGCTGGAACGCGATCCGCGCGGCGCGGCACCAGCGCCAGATCGAGATGGGCCTGATTCCGCCCGGCACGATCCTTCCGCCCTCGGATCCCCGCGCGGCGCCGTGGGAGCAGACCGATCCGGAGTCCCGGACCATGCTGGCGCGGCACATGGAATGCTACGCGGCGATGATCGACTGCGTGGACCAGAACATCGGCAAGCTCACGGCCTTCCTGGACTCCATCGGCGAGCTCGACAACACCATCATCCTGGTGACCAGCGACAACGGCGCGACGGATGCGGGCGGCCCCAACGGCATGTTCAACAACAACCGCCGCTACATGGGCCTCGCCCCGCCGCCGATCGAGATCGAGCGCGCCAACGCGCATGACCTCGGCTCGCCGCGCAGCGCCTCGCTCTATCCCACCGGCTGGGGCGAGGCCTGCAACACGCCGTTCCCGTCCTTCAAGACCTACACCGGCGCGGGCGGGCGGCGCGTCTCCTGCATCCTCTCCTGGCCGCAGCGCATCAAGGATGGCGGCGCGATCCGGCGGCAATTCGCGCATGTGACGGATGTGATGCCGACGCTGCTCGATCTCGCCGGCGTCGCGCCGCTGGAACGCGTGAACGACCTGCCGGCGCGCCCGATGCACGGACGCAGTTTCGCCGCGCTCCTGACCGACCCGCAGGCGCCGGCGCCGCGCACCGAGCAGTACTACGAATGCTGGTCGAACCGCGCCTACTACCGCGATGGCTGGCTCGCGCGCTCCATCCAGAAGCGCGGCGATGCGATCGCCTGGGACAACTGGACGCTGCACGATCTCAACAGCGACTTCTCAGAGGCCACGGATCTTCGCGGACAACATCCGGAGAAGCTGAGGGAACTCGTGGAGGCCTTCGACCGGGCGGCCTGGGAGAACAGCGTCTATCCGCTCGACAACCGCGACCGGCTCGACAAGTTCGCGGACCTGCCGCCCTGGGCGCTCGCGGATGCCGACAAGCCGCGCACCATCCTGCCGGGCGCCGAGACGCTGCATCGCTTCGACCTGTTTCCGCTGATCGCCGACCGCGACTGGCGCATCGCCATCCGCTTCGCGCATCGCTCGGGCGACGAGGGAATCCTCTGGGCGATCGGCGACCCGACGGGCGGGATGGTGATGTGGATCGAGGCCGGGCGGCTGCATGTCCATTACAACGGCTTCGGCGACACCACGGATCTTCCCTCCGTGCCGATCGGCGCGGGCGAGCATGTCGTGACGCTCGACTACAACGCGCTCGGGAAGCGGGACGGCCGCGCGCGGCTGCTGGTCAACGACGCGGAGGCCGTCCCCTTCACGCCGATGGCGCCGACCATGGTGATCTACGGCGTTTTCGAGGGGCTCGATGTCGGGTTGGATCGGCGTGGGCCAGTGCTTTGGAGCCTCCATGAACGCCATGGCGCGTTCCCGTATCGCGGCAGCATCCGCGACCTGACCATCACACCGGGCGCCAGGGCGCCACGTTGAACGACAGGGAGAGAAACAGAATGCGTCGTCGTCATCTTCTCGCCGCCGCCGGCGCGACCTTCGCCCTGCCGGCGCTGGGCCAGGATTCCTGGCCGAACCGCCCCGTCCGCGTCGTCGTCCCGACCGCCGCGGGCGGTGCGCTGGATACGGTCGCGCGCCTGCTCGGGCAGCGGCTGACCGAGCGTCTCGGCCAGTCCTTCGTCGTCGAGAATCGCGGCGGCGCGGCCGGGATCGTCGGCATGGACGCGGTGGCGAAGGCCGCGCCGGATGGCGCAACCGTGCTGTTCGCCGCGGCGCCGATCGCGCTCAACACGGCACTCGGCATGCGGCTGCCCTACGATGCGGAGAAGGATTTCGAGCCGGTCTCGCTCGTCGCCTCGATCCCGACGCTGCTGGCGGTGCATCCCTCGCGCCCGGAGCGCAGCATCGCCGATGTGATCGCCGCCGGTCGTTCGCAAGCCGGTTTCTCCCTCGCCGTGCCGAATGTCGGCGCGGTGACGCATCTGACCGGGGAGGTGCTGCGCGCGCGCAGCGGCGCCAACCTCACCGTCGTCGCCTATCGCGGGGCCGGACAGGCGATCCAGGATGCGCTCTCGGGCCAGGTGAACGGCTTCTACGACGCGATGGTGCCGACAGGCACGCAGGTGCTCGCCGGGCGGCTGCGCGCCATCGCCGTCGGCTCGCGCAACCGCTCGCCGCTGATGCCGGATGTGGCGACGGTGGTGGACCAGGGCATGCCGGAGCTGATCGCCTCGGGCTTCTACGGCCTGCTCTTCCCGGCGCGCACCGCGCCCGCCATCGTCAACCGGCTGCACGCCGCCGTGGTCGAGGCGATGGCCGAGGGCGGCGAGCTGCGCGCGAACCTCGTCCGCCAGGGCTACGAGGTGCATGCCAGCACCCCCGCCGAATACACTGCCTTCATCCGCAGCGAGATCGCGCGCTGGACGCCGGTGGTGCAATCGGCGGGGATCCGCGTGGAGGGCTGACGGCGCGGGCGTGGCGCCCGCGCGGTCCTACTCCGCGCGGATGTTCGCGGCCCGGACCACCTCGCGCCAGCGGGCGATCTCGGCTTCCTGGAAGCGGCGGTATTCGGCCGGGGAGTTGCCGACCACCTCGAAGCCGATGCCGTTCAGCCGCTGCACGTTCTCGGGGTGCTTCAGCGCCGCGACCACGGCGGCATGCACGCGGGCCAGCAGCGGCTCCGGCATGCCGGCCGGGGCCATCACCGCCTGCCAGGAGGTGACGACGAAGTCGGCGAGCCCCTGCTCGATCGCCGTCGGCACCTCCGGCAGCAGCGGATGGCGCTGCGCGCCCGTCACCGCGATGGCGCGCAGCCGCCCCCCGGCGATGTGGCCCGCGACCGTGCCGAGATTCTGGAAGGACAGCTGGACCGTGCCGGCGATGAGATCGGTCGCCGCGGCCGCGCCGCCGCCATAGGGCACGTGCACCGGATCGGTGCCGGTGCGCTGCTTGAACAGCTCCATCGTCAGATGGTCGGAGGAGCCGATGCCGGAGGTGGAGTAGCTGCTGCGCCCGCTGTTGCGCTTCAGCCAGTCCACCACCTCCGCCATGGTGCGGGCGGGCACCTTCTCGGGGTTCACCACGAGCACGTTGGGCGTGGTGACGGCCAGCGTGATCGGCGTCAGCTCGCGGATCGGGTCGTAGCCGAGATTGGGGCGGAGCGCGGTGTTGATCGCGAAGACGCCGATCGAGCCGACGAACAGCGTGTGGCCGTCCGGCGCCGCGCGCACCACGAGCCGCGCCGCGACCTCGCCATTCGCGCCGGGGCGGTTCTCCGCCACCACGGGCTGGCCGACGTTCTGCGCCATGCGGTTGGCGATCGAGCGGGCGGTGATGTCGGAGGGGCCGCCCGCGACGAAGGGCACGAGGACCTGCACCGGCCGTGTCGGCCAGGCGGAGTCCTGGGCCTTCGCAGGGCGCGGCAGGAAGGGCAGGGCGGCAAGCCCGCCGAGCAGGTGGCGGCGATCCATGGCGTATCCTCCGGCGTTGTTGCGGGGGAGCATGCCCCGGCCTTCGCGCCGCCGGAAGGGGTCTCGACTAGGGCTGGAAGCGATACACCGCGGTCAGCCCGACGATGCCCTGCGTGGCGCTGCCGCGGTCCACGAGCGGGCTGTCGGCGGAATCACCGAGGATGCGCCCGACCTCGGCGAAGCCGATCAGCGCCCAGCGATCCGCCAGCAGCCAGGTGGCGCCCGCCGCCACGCCGGCGAACCAGTAATCCTTGGGCGTGAAGCGCTGGTAGCCGCTGCGCCGGGACTGGTCGGCATCCACGCCGAACCAGGTCTCGGCGAAATCGCCGCTGCCCCAGGTCAGGCGAGGCCCGGCCGAGACGATCAGGTCGGGCCGCGGCCGGAAGATGCGGTCGAGCCGGGCGTCGGCCAGCACGCCGGAATGGCCGCCGAAGCCCTGGCGGACCTCGCCGCGCACGAGCCAGTCCCGGTCGCCCCAGGCGAGGAAGGCGCCGCCTTCGCCCGCGAGGCGGATGTCGCCCATGCCGCGCAGCGCGTCATTGTCGTCCTGGTCGCGGCCGAAGCGCGGGCGGAGCACGAGGCCCGCCGAGAACCCGCCATCCCGCAGCAGCGTCGTGCCCAGGCCGTCGCGGAAGGAGAGGAAGAAGCGGTCGCCGGGCGAGCGGATCTCCGGCGCGACCACTGGCGTAACCCGCCAGTCGTTCGAGCCGGGATAGTCCGGCGCGAACAGCGCGCCGGCGCCGATGTTCACCCGCCAGGTGTCGAGCCCCGGCTGGCCGAGCGCCGGCGCGGCCTGCGGCGCGAGGCCGCTTTGCGCCAGGGCAGGATGCGCAAGCAGGCCGCCGAGCAGCAGCGCGAGACCACACAGGCGGGCAAGCATGGAATCCTCTCCGAACCGGACAGGCCAGATGTGGCGATCGGCGGCGGCGCTGTCCACGGCTTTACCTTCCCCGCGCGCCCGGATAAGCGCCGCGCACAGGGATATTCCACCGCTGAGACGGAGCGCCATGCCGACCGACCTCGAGATCGCCCGTGCCGCGACGCCGAAGCCGATTGCCGAGATCGCCGCGCGCGCCGGCATCCCCGATTCGGCGCTGGAACCCTATGGCAAGCTGAAGGCGAAGATCGCGCCGGATTTCGTGGCGGAGGCATCCGCCCGCCCGCCCGGCCAGCTCGTGCTCGTCACCGGCATCAGCCCGACCCCGGCCGGCGAGGGCAAGACGACGACCACGATCGGCCTCGGCGATGCGCTGAACGCGCTCGGCGCGAAGACGATGATCGCCCTGCGCGAGCCCTCGCTCGGCCCCTGCTTCGGCGTGAAGGGGGGTGCCACCGGCGGCGGCTACGCGCAGGTGCTGCCGATGGAGGACATCAACCTCCACTTCACCGGCGATTTCCACGCCATCACGGCCGCGAACAACCTGCTGAGCGCGATGCTCGACAACCATCTCTACTGGGGCAACGAGCTGGGGATGGACCCGCGCCGCGTCACCTGGCGCCGCGCGATGGACATGAACGACCGCAACCTGCGTGACTGCGTGGTCGGCCTCGGTGGTGCGACGCAGGGCGTGGTGCGGGAGGACGGGTTCGACATCACCGTCGCGTCCGAGGTGATGGCGGTTTTTTGCCTGTCGAAGGACCTGCACGACCTGCAGGCGCGGCTCGGGCGCATGATCGTCGCGCGCCGGCGCGACGGGACGGCGGTGACCGCGAAAGATCTCAAGGCCGATGGCAGCATGGCGGTGCTGCTGCGCGACGCGCTCTCGCCCAACCTGGTGCAGACGATCGAGGGCTCGCCGGCGCTCGTGCATGGCGGGCCCTTCGCCAACATCGCGCATGGCTGCAACAGCGTCGTCGCGACGCGGCTGGGGCTCGGGCTCGCGGACATCGTGGTGACGGAAGCCGGCTTCGGCGCTGATCTCGGCGCGGAAAAATTCCTCGACATCAAGTGCCGGCTGGCCGGGCTGACGCCCGGCGCCTGCGTCATCGTCGCGACAGTGCGCGCGTTGAAGATGCATGGCGGCGTGGCGAAGGCCGATCTCGGGCGCGAGGATGTCGCGGCGGTGGAGCGGGGCGTGGTGAACCTCGCCCGCCATGTCGAGAAC
>VFQR01002887.1_pt1 | contig 10298 bp, 9 predicted proteins | sample 3512321 | NCBI WGS metagenome assembly VFQR01 (sample SAMN10412374, study PRJNA504923) | tailings metagenome | isolation source: Relicate 3 Philex TSF1 revegetated site | place: Philippines: Tuba, Benguet | collected 2017-08-29
GAAAGTGTTGGTGGCGAAGCGCTGGTGGACGAGGGCGAGGGCGCTCTCGAAGCGCGGGTCGGACAGGTCGCGATAGTAGCCGCCGAGCTGCGTGACGAGCACCATGCCCTTGTAGACGATCGTGCGGCACGACAGGCAGACCGGGTAATAGCCCTTCGTGCGCTCGTCCTTCATGTCGTAGACCGCGTTCGAGATCACTTTTCTGGCGATGAACAGGCGCCGCTCGAAGGTCTCCTCGTCGGCGATGCTCTTGGGCCGGCCGACGAAGAGCTGGCGGTGCACCGGCTCGGTCGCCTTGACGCTGTCGCCGAGAACGCCGCTGTCGACCGGCACGTCGCGCCAGCCGAGGAGCACGAGCCCCTCGTCGCGGATCGCCTTCTCGACGATCTCGGTGACGAGGGCGCGGCCCGCCTCGTCCTGCGGCATGAACAGGTGGCCGACCCCGTAGCAGCCCGGCTCCGGCAGCGCGAAGCCGAACGCGGCGCATTCCGCCGCGAAGAACTCGTGCGGGATCTGCACCAGGATGCCGCAGCCGTCGCCCATCATCGGGTCGGCGCCGACCGCGCCCCGGTGGGCGAGGTTCTTCAGGATGGCGAGGCCCTGCTCGACGATGGCGTGGCTCTTGCGGTTCTTCATGTCGGCGATGAAGCCGACGCCGCAAGCATCCTTCTCCTGGGCGGGGTCGTAGAGCCCCTGCGGCTCGGGCAGAGCCGGATCGCGCACGACCGGGGCTTCCGTCCGGGGCTTCGGCGCGCGCTCCTTCGGCTGGCCCGCCGTTTCCGGCCGGTCCGCGTCCGGCTTGTCGTTCTTCCGCTCGCCCATGGCGCTCACCCCGAAGAAAGCGTTCAACTCGGTCCGGCGGCTGCGGGTCCGACCGGGACCCGGCTTGGTCGAGGATCCGGGCCGCACGCCCCGCCCGCACCCCGCGGGCGGCCGCGGCCGTTCAGCCGAGGCGCGCCCATGCCGCTTCGGCGGCTTTGCGGTTTCGTCCAGCCATGGCGTCCTCGCGCCCGAATGGGACAGTCTTACTGTCCTATCTCGCCAACCTGCCAGAAAGCCCGGCAAGAGACAAGCCGGATAATGTCGCTCCGGCGACAATTTCTTTCAACCGGAGGGGCCGACCCGCAACGAACGGGCAGGGCCTTGACTCGAAGCCCTCCCCGGCGACGTTGCCCGCGAGGAGACCCGACATCCATGAACTTCGCCAGCGACAACGTGATGGGCGCGAGCCGCTCGGTGCTCGACGCGCTCGTGCGCGCCAACGACGGCCCGCTCCCCGCCTACGGGGCCGATCCGATCACCGCTCGGGTCGAGCGGCGCTTTTCGGAGATCTTCGAGCGTGAGGTGTCGGTCTCCCTAGTCGCGACGGGGACGGCCGCGAACGCGCTCGACATCGCCGCGATGGTGCCGCCCTGGGGAGCCTGCGTGTGCCACCAGGAAGCGCACGTCATGGAGGACGAGTGCGGCGCGCCCGAATTCTACATGCACGGCGGCAAGCTGATGGGTTTGCCAGGGACGGGCGCCAAGATCGGGCTCGAAACCCTGCAAGCGTTCCTCGCCTGGCTGAAGCCGTCCTACCGACAGATGCCGCCCCGCGCCCTGTCGATCTCCCAGGCGACCGAGAGCGGCCTCGTCTACCGGCCGGACGAAATCGCCGCGCTGGCGCAGGCCTGCCGGCCGCACGGGATCGGCCTGCACATGGACGGGGCCCGCTTCGCCAACGCCCTCGTCGCGGTCGGCTGCACCCCGGCGGAGATGACCTGGAAGGCCGGGATCGACATCCTCTCCTTCGGCGGCACCAAGAACGGCTGCCTCGCCGCCGAGGCGATCGTGGTTTTCGACCCGGCCCTCGCCGAGACGCTGGGCTACCGGCGCAAGCGGGCCGGCCACGTCCTCTCGAAGGGGCGCCTGCTCGCGGCCCAGTTCGAGGGCTACCTCGCCGAAGATCACTGGCTCGACAACGCCCGCCACGCCAACCGGATGGCGGCTCGCCTCGCGGCGGGGCTGCGGCGGCTCGGCATCCGCCTCGCCTGGCCGTGCGAGGCGAACGAGGTTTTTCCGATCCTGCCGCGGGCCGTCGACGAGCGCCTGCGCGCCGCGGGCGCCGTCTACCATCCCTGGTCGCCGGTCAGCCTGGCCCCGGAGGAGCGGATCGGGCCGGACGAGACGCTCGTGCGCCTCGTCGCCTCCTTCGTCACACAGGAGGACCTGGTCGGTCGGTTCCTCGCGGTCGCGGAAGGGAAATAGCCCCGCGCCGCCGTAGGGGCGCCGCAATTGCCCGCGAGGCTGCGCCCCAACAATGCACAAGGGGAATGCATGACCAGGCTTCCGCTGCGTCTCGCGCAGGCGCTCGCCCTGTCCGCCGGCCTTCTCGCCTGGCCCGCCGCCGCGCAGGTCGGGTTCGGCGCCGCGCCGCTGCCGCCGCAGGCGGTGGTGCGCGCACTGATGCGGGAGGGCTATCTCGAGATCGGCCGGCCCCGCTTCACCGGAGCCGAATACGTGATCCACGGGGTCGATCCCCGCGGCCTGCGGGTGCGGGTCGTGGTCGACGCCTTCGACGGGGCGCTGGTCTCGCGCACCGTGCTCGATGCGCCGCGCCAGCGGGAGATGCCGGAGCGGTTCGAGCGCTGGGGCGACCCCCGCTTCGAGGGGCCGCGCGGCGACCCGCGTTTCGAGGACCGGCGCGGCTTCGAGGACCGGCGCGCCGGCCGCCTGCTCCCGCCCCGCGACATCCCTGACGGCCGGTTCGACCGCGGACCCGTTTTCGAGGACGAGTGGGACGAGCCGATGGAGGTCACGCCGCTGCCGGCGCCGGGCTTCGGCCGGGGCCCGGACCGGGCCGGCCGGATCGAGCCGGGCTTCGAGCAGCCGGTCCGCGGCGAGCCGCCGGTGCGCGGCGAGCCGCCGGTCCGTGGCGAACCGCCCGTTCGCGCCGAGCCGCCCGCCCGCGCCGAGCCGCCGCGCTCCGCCGCCCGGCCGGAGGGCCAGCCTCGTCCGGCCGCTCCGGCGGCCCGGGCGGCGACGCCCGACGCGCCCCCCGCCCAGAGCCGGCCCGCCGAGCCGGTCCCGGCGCCGCCCGCGGCCACGCCCCGGGAGGCCGCACCGGCGACGGAGCCGGCCCGCCCGACCCGCCAGGCGGCGCCTGCCGCGCCTGCGAAGCCGCCTGCCCCCGCGGCCGCGCCGCCGGCGCCGAAGCCCGCCGCCGAAAGCCCGCCGCCCGCGGAGACGAAGGCGGCCGAATCCGCCCCCGCCCCGCGCCAAGAATCCTCGCCGCCGCGGCAGGTGCGGGTGATCGAAGGCGTCACCCCGGTGCTGCCGAAGCCGGACGAGCCCACCCAATAGCCGAAACGAAAAAGGCGCCCCGAAGGGCGCCTTCCGAAAAGTCCGGCCGGACCGCTCAGGCGGCCTCGGCCGCGCCCTCGATGGTCTTGGGGGCGGACTTGGTCGTGATGGCGATGGTGCGCGGCTTCTTGGCCTCGGGGATCTCGCGCACGAGGTCGACGTGCAGGAGCCCGTTCTCGAGGCGGGCGCCGGTCACCTGGACCCCGTCGGCGAGCTGGAAGCGGCGCTCGAAGCTGCGGGCGGCGATGCCCTGGTACAGGACCTCGCGGCGCTCGTTGTCCTGGGTCGCCTTGTCGCCGCGGATCGAGAGGGCGTTCTCCTTCACCTCGATGGCGAGATCGGCCTCGGAGAAGCCCGCCACCGCGACCGAGATGCGGTAGGCGTTCTCGCCGGTGCGCTCGATGTTGTAGGGCGGGTAGGACGGGGCGTCGACGCCGACGAGCTGGTCGAGCATCGAGAACATGCGGTCGAAGCCGACCGTGTTGCGGTACAGGGGGGAGAGATCGAACTGTCGCATGGCATATCCTCCGTGAAGCGACATGCATCGGGTCCGCCCCGAGGGAGCCGGACCGGGTTTCGCGCCGCCAGCGTGGCCGGCGCCCTGAAAAGATGGGATAGGCTTTTTCGCGGTCAAGATGCCGGAGCGCGCCATGGAGACGAACGCCCCCCCTGCGGATCCGGCCCCCGGCCGGCGCGCCCGCTCGGACATTCTGGTCGACCTCGTCGGCATCCCGGAGAACCCGGTCCCGCCCGGCGCGGTGCCGATGCGCCTGTCGACGGAGGACGGCCTCGGCCTGCGCGCCGCCCGCTGGCGCCCCTCGACGCCGATCGAGCGGGGCACGGTGTGCATCCTGCAGGGCCGGGCCGAGGCGATCGAAAAATACTTCGAGACGATCGGGGAGCTGCGCCGGCGGGGCTTCTCCGTGGTGACGTTCGACTGGCGGGGCCAGGGCCGCTCGGAGCGGGAGGTCAAGAACCCCCGCAAGGGCCACGTGCGCGACTTCGCCCACTACCTGCGCGACCTCGAGGCGGTGCGCGCGCAGGTGCTCGAACCGTTCATGCCGCGCCCGCATTTCGGGCTCGCCCATTCCATGGGCGGGGCGATCGCGCTCTTCGCCGCCCAGCAGGAGCGGCTGCCCTTCGATCGTCTCGTCGCGACGACGCCGATGATCGACCTGTGCATGGTCAAGGCGCCGAAGGCGACCGCTCTCGCGGCCCGGCTGCTGACGCTGTTCGGCCTCGGCCGCAACTTCGTGCCGAGCGGCGGCGAGACCTCGATCGCCACGAATCCGTTTTCCGGCAACCGGCTGACCAGCGATCCCCGGCGCTACGCGCGCAACGCCGCCGCCATGGCGGCCCTCGGCGACGGGGCCATCGGCGACCCGACCCTGGCTTGGCTCGACGCCGCCTACCGGCTGATGGCCCGCTTCGTCGACCCGCGCTTCCCCCGGGAGGTGCGGGTGCCGACGCTGGTGGTCGCGGCGGGGGCCGACCCGATCTGCGCCACCCCGGCGATCGAGCGCTTCGCGGCGCGGCTCAAGGCCGGCCACGCCATCGTCCTGCCGGGGGCGCTGCACGAGATCCTGATGGAGCGCGACGAGATCCGGGACCTGTTCTGGGCCGCCTTCGACGCCTTCGTGCCCGGCACCCCGGACCGGGCCTTCGGCCGCTCAGCCGGACAGAAGGGCGAGGGCGGCCTCGTGGACCCGGCGGTCGCCGGCGGCGACGACCGAGCCGCCGCGGGCGGCTGAGTCGCCGCTCCAGGTCGTCACGATCCCTCCCGCACCCTCGATGATCGGGATCAGCGCGACGATGTCGTGCGGCTTGAGCCCGGCCTCGATCACGAGGTCGATGTGGCCGGCGGCCAGCATGCAATAGGCGTAGCAGTCGGTGCCGTAGCGTGCGAGGCGGGTCTCGCGCTCGACCCGGTCGTAGGCCGGGCGCAGCGTGGGCGAGAACAGCCCCGGGCTCGTCGTCGACATGACCGCGTCGGACAGGGACGCGCAGCGGCGCACCTTGAGGCGCCGCTCGCCCGTGCGGCCGCGCCACACCGCGCTGCCGCCGTCCCCGGAGAAGCGCTCCCCCGTGAAGGGCTGGTGCATCAGGCCGAAGGCGGGTCGGCCGTTGCGGGTGAGCCCGATCAGGGTGCCCCAGAGGGGAAATCCCGCGATGAAGGATTTGGTGCCGTCGATCGGGTCGAGGACCCAGACGTACTCGGCGTCGGCGCGCTCGTCGCCGAATTCCTCGCCGACGATGCCGTGGGTCGGGAAGGTGCGCTTGATGAGCTGGCGCATGGCCGCCTCGCCGGCGCGGTCGGCCTCCGTGACCGGGTCGAACACGCCGCCGCCCGACTTGTCCTCGGCGGCGAGCGAGGAGCGGAAGAAGGGCAGGATCGCCTGGCCCGAGAGGGTGGCGAGTTCGTCCACGAATCGCGAGAAGTCGATGACGCCCATAGGCTCCTCCGTCGGCGCCCGCTTCTAGCAGGCTCCGACCCGAACGCCAGCGTCGGAGGCTCAGGCGCGCAGCGGCCCCTCGTCGGTGGAGGCGTCGGTGACGTCCTCGATCCAGGTCAGGGCCTTCACGCCCTGCGGGAAGCCGAGGGTCGGGATGGCGAGGAGCGCCACCTGCTTCAGCTCCTCCTTGCGCAGGCCCTCCTCGAGGGCCCGGCGGGTATGCGAATGGACGGCGCCCTCCGACAGGGCGCCGATGGCCAGCGCGAGCTTGACGAGGCGGGCGGTGCGCCCGTCGATCGGGCCCGATTCGGAGCAGGCCTTGCCGAGGGCGGCATAGGCCTCCCAGACCTTCGGGTAGGCGCGGGCGACCTCGCCGGCTCCGGAGGGCAGATCGTCGGGACGGGTCATCGGGGTCTCCTTGGCGGTTCAGATCTTGAAATCGTCGATGAGGGGGCTCGGTTTCCCGAAGGTCTCCAGCACCCGCCGGTCGAGGCGGACGTCCCGGCCCTTGATGGAAACGCCGTGGCCGGCGAGCGCGGCGAAGGCCCGCGACAGGTTTTCCGGGGTCATGCCGAGGCGGGAGGCGAGCGTGCGCTTCTCGCAGGGCAGGCGGATCTGGCCCGGCCCGCCCGCCTCGAGGTCGGCGGCGAGCAGCCAGTTGGCGAGGCGCTCCGTGCCGGTGCGCAGCTTCAGCGTCTTGAGCTCCTTGACGAGGTCACGGTAGCGCAGGGCGAGCTCGCGCACGACCGCCCGGGCGAAGCCGGTGTCGGTCTCGAACACGGTGCGCACGGTCTCGGCCGGGATCATCAGGATGCGGCTCGGCGCGAGCGTGCGGGCGGATTTCAGGTAGACCCGGTCCGAGACGACGGCGGCGAGGATGAAGGTCGCCGGCGGGCGGGCGAAGGCGAGGGTCGATTCGCGCCCCTCGTGCCGGGCGAACAGCTCGACGAGGCCTTCCACGACCACGTGCAGGAAGTCGGCCGGCTCGCCTTCCTCGATCAGCTGGACGTTGGCCGGGAAGCGCTGCAGGAACGCGGCTCCCGTGAGCGCCGCGAAGGACGTATCGGACACGTCCCGGAACAGGGGCGTGCTCCGGATCGGATCGGCGTCGAACTCCCGCATGCCCCGCTCGCTTTCCATCCCGGTTCTGTTTGATAATTATCAATCGAGATGACGAACAAGCTCAAGAACAGCGCGGATCAAGATCAAACAAGCACTACGTAGTATAACTAGTCGGGTTCTCCAGCAACCAAACCTTGATCTGAGTCAACCCCGCCGCATGCCCGATTCGTGACTCTCGCCCGGCAGCCGGACCCGTGAGCGGTCGCGGCGCTCGGGTATGAGCCATGATCAAGCAAGACAACCTCTCTTCTGGGGACCAGAGCCGGGCGCTCTGGCTCTCCACGATCGCGTTCACGGTCTGCTTCGCGGCCTGGACGATCTTTTCCATCATCGGCGTCCAGATCAAGAAGGACCTGGGCCTCAACGACACCCAGTTCGGCCTGCTGATCGGCACGCCGATCCTGACCGGCTCGCTCGTGCGCCTGATGCTCGGCATCTGGGCGGACCAGTACGGTGGGCGTCTCGTCTACGTGGGCGTGATGCTGTCGGCGGCGCTCGCCACCTTCCTCCTCACCTACGCCTACGACTACCCGACCTTCCTCCTCGCGGCGCTCGGCGTCGGCGTGGCCGGCGGGTCCTTCGCGGTGGGCATCACCTACGTGTCGAAGTGGTTCCCGAAGGAGAAGCAGGGCACGGCGCTCGGCATCTTCGGGGCCGGCAACGTCGGCTCCGCGGTGACCAAGTTCCTCGCCCCGCTCGTGATGGTGGCCTGGGGCTGGCAGGCGGTGGCGCAGATCTGGGCCGCCGGCCTCGTCGTCATGGCGGTCGTGTTCTTCGTCATGACGAAGGACGACCCGGACCTCGCCCGGCGCCGCGCCGCCGGCGTCAAGCCCGAGCCGCTCTCGGCCATGCTGGCGCCGCTGGCCAACATGCAGGTCTGGCGCTTCTCGCTCTACTACTTCTTCGTGTTCGGCGGCTTCGTGGCGCTCGCGCTGTGGCTGCCGCGCTACTACACCGGCGTCTACGGCCTCGATATCGTCACGGCCGGCTGGCTCGCCGCCGCCTACTCGATCCCCGGCTCCATCTTCCGGATCCTCGGCGGGACCCTGTCGGACAAGTACGGGGCGCGGAAGGTCATGTACTGGACCTTCATCGGCTCGCTGGTCTGCGCCTTCCTCCTGTCGTACCCGGCCACCCACTACGTGGTGAACGGCATCCGGGGGCCGATCGAGTTCACGATCGCGATCGGGTTCGTCCCCTTCACGATCCTGATCTTCGCGCTCGGCTTCTTCATGAGCCTCGGCAAGGCGGCGGTCTACAAGCACATCCCGGTCTACTACCCCAACCGGGTGGGCGCGGTCGGCGGCGTGGTCGGCCTGATCGGCGGCCTCGGCGGCTTCGTCCTGCCGATCGCCTTCGGGTTCATGAACGACCTCGTCGGCGTGTGGACCTCCTGCTTCATGCTCCTCTTCGTGATCGTGGCCGCGAGCCTCGTGTGGATGCACGCCGCGATCCGCAAGATGGAGACCGAGGCCCATCCCGAGCTCGCCGGTCCCAAGGACCTGCCCGAGCTCGGCGCCCTCAAGGCGGAGATCGAGCGGCTGCGCGCGGCCCAGGCCGCCCGCCCCGGCAAGCCTGCCCCGGGCCTCGTCCCGGCCGAGTAGCGGCCTCCGGCCGGGGCCCCGCGCCCCGGCCCCCTCCCTTCCCAACCGAAAGAGACCCCCATGTCCGTCGCAACCACCACGGCCGCCGCGCGTCCCGCGTCCGGCACCTGGCTCCAGAAGTGGGAGCCCGAGAACCAGGCCTTCTGGGCCGAGACCGGCAGCCGGATCGCCTGGCGCACCCTCTCCATCACCACGGCGAACCTGATCCTCGCCTTCATCGTCTGGTTCGTCGTCTCGGCGCTGGTCGTGTGCCTGCCGGCGATCGGCTTCAAGCTGACCACCGGCCAGCTGTTCTGGCTCGCCGCCATGCCCGGCCTCGCCGGCGGCAGCTTGCGCCTCGTGCACATGTTCCTGACGCCGATCTACGGCACCCGCCACGTGGTGGCGTTCTCGACCCTGTCGCTCCTCGTGCCGGCCCTCGGCTGGATGTGGGCGGTCCAGAACCCCGAGACGCCCTACTGGATCCTGATGACGCTGGCGTTCCTCGCCGGCCTCGGCGGCGGCAACTTCTCCTCGTTCATGCCCTCGACGAGCCTGTTCTTCCCGAAGCGGCTCCAGGGCACGGCGCTCGCCATCCAGGCCGGCATCGGCAATTTCGGGGTCTCGGTCGTGCAGTTCGTCACGCCCTGGATCATCGGCTTCGCGCTCGCAGGCTCGCTGTTCCTCGGCGACCCGCAGACGCTCACCAAGGGCGCCCAGACCTCGAACGTCTGGCTGCAGAACGCGACCGCGATCTACGTCCCGTTCATCCTGGTCTTCGGCCTGTCGGCCTGGTTCTTCCTCAAGAGCGTGCCGGTGAAGGCGAACTTCTCCGAGCAGATGGACATCTTCCGCTCGCCGCACACCTGGTCGATGACCTCGCTCTACATCATGACCTTCGGCGCCTTCTCGGGGCTGTCGGCGACCTTCCCGCTGCTGATCAAGCAGTGCTACGGCTCGCTGCCGGGCGCGCCGGATCCGCTCACCTACGCCTTCCTCGGCCCGCTCGTCGGCTCGCTCGTGCGCATCCTCGCCGGGCCGGTCTCCGACAGGCTCGGCGGGGCGCGGGTGACCCAGGTCGCCGGCATCGGCATGCTCGCCTGCGCCGCCGTGGTGCCGTTCTACACCACGCCGACCTCGATGGCGGACTTCCCGTACTTCCTCGCGGCGATGCTCGGCCTGTTCGCCTTCGCCGGGATCGGCAACGCCTCGACCTTCAAGCAGATGCCGATGATCTTCCCGCCGCGCCAGGCGGGCGGGGTGATCGGGTTCACCGCGGCCATCGCCGCCTACGGACCCTTCATCTTCGGCATGCTGTTCGGGGCCGCCTTCGGCGCCTTCGGCAACCCGAACGCCGTGTTCTACGGGCTCGCCGCCTTCTTCGCCCTCAACGTGGCGATGAACTGGTGGATGTACGCCCGGACCGGCGCCAAGAACCCCTGCTAGACCCGACAAATATCAAGGGGCGCCGTGTATTGCGGCGCCCCTTCCGGGAAACCCCGTAAGCACTGAACCGAAATATCGAGCCGTTCCAGCCTCGTCTACAACCCGCTCGACAGAACAAGACGAAGCAAAACGTCTCCCCAGACTTGAGGAAAATCAAATGAGCCACTTCCTCGACCGGCTGACCTTCTTCAACCGCATGGTCGGCGAGTTCTCCGGCGGCCACGGCATCACCACGTCCGAGGACCGGGCCTGGGAGGACGGCTACCGCAAGCGCTGGCAGCACGACAAGGTCGTGCGCTCGACCCACGGCGCCAACTGCACCGGGTCGTGCTCCTGGAAGATCTACGTCAAG
>VFQR01002888.1_pt1 | contig 10297 bp, 12 predicted proteins | sample 3512321 | NCBI WGS metagenome assembly VFQR01 (sample SAMN10412374, study PRJNA504923) | tailings metagenome | isolation source: Relicate 3 Philex TSF1 revegetated site | place: Philippines: Tuba, Benguet | collected 2017-08-29
CGCCCTTCTCAACTGCCGACAAGTGCGGCCAACCGCTTCCGGCGCGCGCATAAATAACCATAATGCCATGGTGATTTGAGTCTGCGACGGCTGGAGACTGGCGACAGCTCTCCACGCTGCGTTTTCGGCTGTTTTGGCAGTTCTCACATCGAGCAGGGGCGCCGCCCGTCGTGGCGTCTTCACGCGGAGCGAGCACGTTGAGCGACTGGTTCTTCAAACGCGGACGTCGCGAGGGCGTCGACTGGATGGCGCTCGACTCGCGCCTCGATTCCTCGCTCTCCGAGTTCTGGTCCCGCTGCAAGGATCTGTGGGACGCGGGCTCGAGTTTTTTCGCGCGCTTCAAGCTCACCGGATGGCGGCGTCTCCTGAGCGAAGCGGGTTCCGAATGCTTCACGCTGGCGACCGGCGGCTTCTTCGTTCTCTATGCGCTCGCCTTGCCCGCGTTTCTCGAATTCGACGAAGGCCGCTTCCTCACCGGCAAATACAGCGTGAAGTTCCTCGATGCCGGCGGCAACGAGCTTGGCCAGCGCGGCATCCTGCACAACGATGCGGTGCCGCTCGAAGAAATTCCGGATGCCGTCATCAAGGCGACGCTCGCGACCGAGGATCGCCGCTTCTTCGAACACTTCGGCGTCGACATCCTCGGTACCGCGCGCGCACTCATGGAGAACCTGCGCGCGAACAACGTCGTGCAGGGCGGTTCCTCGCTCACGCAGCAGCTCGCGAAGAACCTGTTCCTTTCTTCGGAGCGGTCGATCGACCGCAAGATCAAGGAGGCGTTCCTCGCCTTCCTGCTCGAAACGCGCTTCACAAAGCGCGAGATCCTGAAACTCTATCTCGACCGCGCCTATCTCGGCGGCGGCGCGTTCGGCGTCGAGGCCGCGTCTCAATTCTACTTCGGCAAGTCGGTTCGCGAGGTCAATCTCGCAGAAGCGGCCTTGATGGCCGGTCTCTACAAAGCGCCCACGAGCTACGCGCCGCATATCAATCTACCTGCCTCGCGCGCCCGCACGAATGAAGTGCTGCAGAACCTCGTCGAAGCAGGGTTCTACACGCCGGCGCAGGTGCATGAAGCACGCCTGCACCCGGCGCAGATCGTCGAGACGCGCGCCACGACCAGCCCGGACTGGTTCCTGGATTGGGCTTTCGAGGAAGTGCAGCGGCTGGCCGAGGGCAAGAACCAATACGTGCTCACCGCGCGCACGACCGTCGACCTCACCATGCAGAAGCAGGCCGACGAAGCGCTCATCACCTTCCTCAAGCAGCGCGGACGGGGACTGCGCATGAACTCCGGCGCGCTCGTGGCCATGGAAACCGACGGCGCGGTGCGGGCGATGGTCGGCGGCCCCGACTACGGCGAAAGCCAGTTCAACCGCGCGACGCACGCGCGCCGCCAGCCCGGATCCTCGTTCAAGATCTACGTCTACGCGGCGGCGCTGGAAAACGGCTACAAGCCCAACCAGCTGGTGCGCGACTCCTCACCCACCTGCGGCCGCTGGCATCCGCAGAACTACGGCGGCAGCCATGGCAGCGGCGGGCGCATGCCGATGTGGATGGCGCTTGCAAAATCGCTCAACACCGTCGCTGTGCAGCTTTCGCTCGCGGTCGGGCGCGAAAAAGTGATCGAGCTGACGCAGCGCCTCGGCATCACCGGCATCCGCAAATCCTGCTCGATGGCGCTCGGCGACTACGGCATCACGCCGCTCGAGCACGTCGGCGGCATGGCGACGTTCGCCAACGGCGGCAAGAGCTCACGGCCCTACGGCATCCTCGATATCGTCAATTCGCGCGGAGAACTCGTCTACAGCCGGGAGCGCGACGAGCCGGAACCCGCCCAGGTTATTTCCGAGGAAGTCGCCGCCGGCATGAACCAGATGATGCAGAAGGTCGTCACGGACGGCACCGCGCAGAAGGCCGCGCTCGACTTCACCAACGTCGTCGGCAAGACGGGAACGAGTACCGGCCCCAAGGACGTCTGGTTCGTCGGCGCGACGGGCAAGTACGTCGCGGGCGTCTGGCTCGGCAACGACGACAACCGCCCGATGGCCGGCGGCAACACCGGCGGCCAACTTGCGGCCCCCCTCTGGCATTCCTTCATGTCGGTCGCGCATCGTGACATGAACATTCCGACACTGCCGGGCCTGGCCCCGCATCCGGTGCAGGTGGCTGAGATGCAGCGCATCGCCGAACTCAAGCGCACCAATCCGGCGGCTGCGGCCGCGGAACTCGGTGTCGCCAAAGCGGTCTCGCCGACAATGTCGACTTCCGCGCGCGACGCCTTGAAGCGCATCACGACAGCTTTGCGCAAAGCGGCCGGCGTTGCCGAGCCGCCACCCGGTACTCCGCCCGCAGGTCCCACCCCGATCAACGGACAGCCATCCGATCCGGCCCGCCCTGAACCGCGCGGCAATCGTGCCGACGCAAGGCCGGATGGCTTTCAAGGTCTCAGCCTATCCGCTCAAAACTCGACCCTGAGCCCTTCGTCTCTCGCCGCCCGCTCCGGTGACACTCCGCGTCCTCGCACAACACCCTGATCGCCATAGCCTAGGTCCATGACAGCCCTCAGCGCGCTTCGCTCCCTGACCTCCCTGAACTTCATGAGCTTCACGCTGCACAGGCTCAAGAAGCGCCTGGCGCTGCTCGTTGCGATCATGACCGACTGGGCGCTCTTCATCGGCATCGTGCTGATCCTCGGGCTTGGATCCTCCTGGTACATGGTGGAACGCGGATCGCGCCTCACGACGACGACGGTCGGACCATGGGTGTCGTGGACGGCAGCCGGACGCACCGATGCCGATCCCTACACGCGCGCGCATGAGGCGCGTCTTGGAACCCTGTCTCTCAGCACAGAGGTGTCGCAGACCTACATTGCGCGGGTTGACAGCGAGGGGCGTGCGCTCCACTCCTCGTGCGACTACATCATTGCGGGCAACGAGATCCCCGGTTTCTGGTGGAGCCTCACGATATTCGATGCGGACGGCCGGCTCATTCCCAACACGCTCGGACGCTATGGCTTCACGAGCGACACCATGGCGCTCAATCCGAACGGGACGTTCGTCGCGACGCTGTCGCGTGATGCCTTCCCGGGAAACTGGCTGCCGATCGGCGGGGCAGGACGGCTTGCGATCGCGTTCACGGTCTTCGATCTCGACACGCGCTCAATCGCGCAGGACGACGACGTCGAGAAGCTGATCCCGACCATCACGCGCCAGGGGTGCTAGCCGCATGATCAAGACGCTCTGGGCGCGCATCACATCGATCAATGTTCCGCTGGTGGCTGCCGCGCTGTTCGCCAGCGCGATCCTGCATATCCTCGCGACGCTGGCGACGCCGCTGCTGACGCCCACGTCCGGCTATGGCCGTCTCGCTGGCGATCTTCCGCAAAACTCGATGCAGATCCTCGCGCCGGTGACGCCGGACGCGCAGCCTTTGCCGTTCCTGGCGCCGGATGCACGTTACGCAATCTGCCGCTTCGATACGGCAAACGGCGTCGTGGATTTGTCGGCGGTGCTTCCGGAGCCAGGCTGGGCTCTCTCTCTCTTCTCGCCGTCAGGCGACAACTTCTTCAACTCCGTCGCCGGCCCCGGACGGCGGCCCGAGGTGTCGCTTCTACTCGTCCCAGGTGACGATGCCTGGCGGACCGGCGGCCAGATCAATACCAATGTCGCGGCCATTCGCGACTCGACGCTGTCGATCACAGCAAACGAAGGGATCGCCGTCATTCGGGCGCCCGACAGAGGTGAAGCCTATCGGGCCCGCGCAATGGCGGATCTCAAACGAGCGCGCTGCCAATACCGGCGCTCGCGCGCATCCTAGAGCCGTGTTCCGGACTTAGTTGAAACGCTGAACGGCTCTAGGTCTTTGTTTGTTCGTGCTTCTTATCGGAAAACCGGTTCCCACTTTTCCGGAAGCACTCTAATCATCCAACTCAAGCTGATCGCGCCGACGCGTCCGGCGACTGCGCTGCGGCTCTTGCGGCGCGGGCTCTTCGCTCCAGCGCTCATAGCGCACACCCGGAAAGAGAACGATGTCGGCGGTGCTTTTCGCAGCCGCTTGCTCATTCAAAGGTCGGAAACGAAACGCAGACTTGCGGAATTCAAGAATACTGGCCATCGCGTGTGCTCCCCTCACGCTTCGCTTCGCCGTCTTTGCTTCCCCGCCTGTGGCTTCGGTTCGTGGCTTTTTCCAGTCATCGATGCGCGCTGGACGCCACGCATTCCTTTGCTCCAACACCCACGAATTCGCTGCTGCTTTGGTTAACGGAAGGTTAATTCAGATTCTCGCGCGGTCGACTAGCGGCGGAGCGTGGCTTCGCGGCCTCACGAGTCGGACAACCAGCCTTCAAGTCCATGTGCGCCGTCGCGCGCTTCCACTTCGACGATCCACAGGTCAGGGTCAGTGCGCGCTTCACGCTCGAGATAGAGATCGACCTCGGCATCCGGCCGCGTCTCGCCCTTGAAGTGGCCGACCCAGCGCCGATCGGTTTCCAAGCCCGATAGGCTTGCGGGCGCCGGACCAAACAACAGCGAGGTGCCGTCGAGCCGATTGATGCGTATGTAAATAGCGCCGGCATCGTCGTCGCCGTGACGCACGATGTAAGCTTGGCGGCCGCCGCTCGCCGAACGGCGGACGTAAGCCTTCACCCAGATTTCGGATTTGAGGCGCATTGTTTCGGTCTAGATGTTTCGAGGAGTTTGCACACCCCTCGAAACGCCCTACTGCGTGCTGGTGCGCAGAGAGTCGCCCGCAAGGGTCGCCAGTTTTGCGAGCAGCTCGCCGGATATGCGGCCCGTCTCGCTGAGCTTTCGGTCTCGTTCGAATTTCCGGATCGCACGTCTGGTCGCGTCGTTCAAGCGTCCATCGGGCAGCGTCGAAATATAGCCGAGCTGCCGGAAGGCGCGCTGGACCGCACGGATCACCGCCTCGGCTTCCGCGCCCGGTGGCGTGCGAGCCCCGTCGGCAGCCGGCTGGATCTGGGCGGACCCCAAAATGAGGTGCTGTAGCAACGCCTGGCGCGGCTCCGCCGTCAGCGGCAGTCCGGCGTCGCTCTCGTATGCCATGATGGCGCCACGCGTCACGAGACCGGTGACGCCATCTACGGCGCCCGCCTCATAGCCCTTCGCCTTCAGCTCACGCTGGATGGCTCGCGTGAGATCCGATCGATCGGCTGTCTCCGGGATCGGCTTGACGGCCCCGGTTTCCAACGGCGGAACGACGGCAGATCGTTCACCCGGCCCCGGAATGGAGGCCTGCTGCTGCGGCTGGCTCGTCCACCCCTCTCCCACCGAAGCGGGCCCCCGACGCGCGCTGTCGAGCGCCGCGATCTGGCGACCCGGCGGCTGGAAAACGAAGATGTTCACTGCCATCGCCCCCGTGAGCAACACGAAGGTGAGGAGCGTCAACCTCACAGTAAACGGCGTCATCGTCAGGTCGGACCCGCTTCCTCTTTTCCGGAAGCGGAAAGTATTGCGGGGCGCCTGTTAAGATCGCGTTAACCTGCCACCGCGGCCTCATGCAGCGGCTGGCGGGCGCGCAAGCCAGCGCTCATGTGTTCAATAAAATTCGCCTCAAATTTTCGATTAAGTTTCTTAAATGACATCTTAAATTTTGCCTTCTCTGGCCGCGGTTCCTCAAAACTTATCCGGTAGCGTCCAAAGCATCAGGGGGTTTCAGGCCCTCTTTTGCGACCGGAGTTGCGTGAGCCATGTCGTTGTTCAGGATTGCAGTCGTTCTTTCGCTTGGTGTGGCGGTGATGCCGTCCGACAAGGCGCAACAGGAGGCTCTTTATGAGCGCGCCGCGACGGCGGCGTACTGGACCATGACCTACTGCGACCGCAACGGGCCGCATTGCGAGATGGCGGGTGAATTCTGGGATGCCTTCCTGCGCAAGGCGGAGTTTGCCGGCAAACTGGCCTACGACGTCGCGCTGCGCTCGTCGCTCGAAAACGCAACGGCAGGTTCGACGTCGCCGATCCCGGCCAATGCGCGCGGCACCCTCAACTCGGACGATCTCCGTCCCGACTGGCGCGGAGACCGCGACCGCGATCAAGGCGGCGCTTGATCGCCACTGCTCTCTAGCCTGCTGACACGTCCTTTGCGCCCGATCTAGCCCTTTGATCGGGCGCATTTCTTTGCCTAAGACGGGTTTCCTCGTCCGCTGAAGCACTATATGTCGTGTAGGCAGCCTGATACCGCGGGCGCCTCAAGGACATTCTGCTTATGACGCTTGCCAACCTTCAGTCCGATTTCGAACTCCTGGACGATTGGGAGGACCGGTATCGCTACATCATCGAGCTCGGACGCACGCTCGAACCGCTCCCGCCTGAGCTTAAGACCGAAACCACCAAAGTAAGAGGCTGCGTGAGCCAGGTTTGGCTCACGAGCGAAACCAGCGACGCGACGAACGGCGGCGGGCCCGTGTTGCATTTCCGAGGCGACAGCGACGCCCATATCGTGCGCGGGCTTATCGCGGTGGTGTTCGCGCTCTACAACGGGAAGCCGGCCAAGGAGATACTGGCGACCGATCCGGAGACGGTGTTCGCCGCGCTCGGGCTCAAGGAACACCTGACGCCCCAGCGCTCGAATGGTCTCGCTTCGATGGTGAAGCGCATCCATGCGGATGCGGAAGCGGCGCTCGCACAATGACGACGCGCCGATCCTAAGGCATATCTTCTGCCGCCGTTTCTCTGCCATCGATCGTCGGGCGATAGTCGACGGCGCCCCAATGACGAACCTGAGCGGGGCGTGTCGACACCGCCGAGCGGGGCGCCGCAAATCCGTAGTGCCGGGCCAGCGCTGCCAACGCGACGCCGAGCACGATCTTTCCCGATCGCTGCGGCCAGCCGGCACGCCGCTCCGCCTCCTCCAGACCCTTCAGGTGGCAGCACACGTCGATAAGGACGCCCGAGAGTTCGGGCCCCACGGCGGACAAGGCCCGGCGGACCCGTTCGCCGGCCGCGATGACATTGTCGGCGAGATCGACACCGGCTCCCGGCGCTCCACGCCGGCCGCCTCCGCTCGTCGCGGCGGGGTTCCAGCTCTGGGAGACGTTCGGCGTCATCTGGGCAAACCAGAAATCCGCGCGCAGCCGCTCGCCCGCATTGAACTGAGCTTCGCTGATCAGCGGATTTCCGTCGCTGTCGCGCCGATTGAAGAGCCAGGCGACTGGACTCTCCGACACGTTTCTCACGGGGCGGGCCCGTTCGCCGCCGGCAGGGCGGGTCTTGCGCGGGCGTGACCCGGCATTCGGCGCGGACGGACGTCCTGGACGAGGCATGGCAATCTCCGGATCAGTGCGAGAGGGCGTGGATCAGCTGAGGCGATAGGGATGGAGGTCGTGCCCGATGAGGGATGGAATGATCCACTCCATCAGCTCAAGGGCGCGGTCGAATACGGGGTCGTCGCGCCGGTCCTCGATGACGGCACAGGCATGAGCGACCGTGGTCCGGTCGCGCGCGAAAATCTGGCCGACATCGGTGAGCGTCAATCCGCACGAGACATGAGCAAGATACATCGCCGCTTGGCGTGCCAGCGCCACCGGCGCCTTGCCGCGCGATTGGCGGGAGAGATCGGATTGGGGAACGCCGAACATGTCGCCAATCGCGCCTTCGATCACGCGTCTCAGGCGGGCAACCTCGCAATCCTCGATGCGCCCGAAGGGCTTGCGCGTTGCGTCGATTTCGTCGGCTAGATTTGCGGGGTTGCGCTGTGCATCCGGCAACCAGGGCGCCATAGCGTTCGGGTTTTTCGCCGGGGCTAAGGCCGTCTCGATACCGGATCTGAAGCTCATGCTGGCACCGCGCTCGAGGTTCAAGGGCTAAGCGACATGACCCGATCATACGCACGGTTCCCGACGCGCCCAGACCGAAACTACCGGAGCGGTGAACGGCGAGGATAAGTGCCCAATCCCCGCCTTTCAGGCCCATGGGACAGTCGGCGTTCGCCCGGAGGACGCCCCCATGCCGCAAACGCCCCAGCACCCGCAGGATCGCGAACGGGAGATCGCGCGGCTCGTCGGGCTATGGCCTCACGAAATTGCCGATGTTTCTCCCGATGGGCGGGCGCGTCTGATCCGCAAACTCGCGTTGGTGCTCAAAGCCGAGCGGCGACGCGGCCTCGCCGGCCATTGGAGCTACGACCTGGCCCGCCACGCCGCACTCGTTCGCGTGTTGCGGCGGGAGCAGGCGGCGTTCGAAGCACTCGCGTCCAAGATGGGTGCACCGCACAAAACCGCGGCGCGTTGCTCAAAAGAAAACGCGCGGACCCAACGGTCCACGCGTTTCATATCCCGGAGGTGATTAGCTGGCGGCCCGAAATCAGCGCCGCTTACTTGCCGTCGCGACGGGTCCCGAGGCCCATCTTCTTGGCCAAATCGGAACGGGCGCGGGCATAGTTCGGGGCCACCATTGGATAGTCGTGCGGCAGGCTCCACTTCTCGCGGTACTCCTCCGGCGAGAGGTTGTAGTGGGTGCGCAGGTGGCGCTTTAGAGATTTGAATTTCTTGCCGTCTTCCAGGCAGACGATGTGGTCCGGCATTACCGATTTCTTGACCGGAACCTTGGGCTTAAGCTCTTCGCGCTCGGGCTGCACCACGGTGCCGGTGGCGCGGCTCAAAGCGGCGTGGGTCTCGTTGATCAGCTGAGGAACGTTTTCTGCGCCGATCGTATTGTTGCTTACGAAAGCCGACACGATCCTGGCTGTCAGCTCCACCAATTCTGGCTGGCTCCCGTCATCCATCGTTCATTCCCTTCCACACAAACCGGCAGCGCTTTGCAGGCGCCGAAATCTTCACTTGGCGAAGTCATTCCCAAGGCTACTATAGTCTTTGCGTAGCAGCCTCAAGCTGAAATCAGCGTGATTTAACTGTGGTGAATTGAGAGTGCCGCGCCATCGACAATTCAGGGCGCGTACGTCTTTGGACATCATTCCGAAGTTGATGTCAACTTAAGTCCCCGTGAGCTTATCCAAATCCCTAAATAGGTCAACGCGCTTCGAGACGCGGCTAAGAGCCCACATTGCTGGCAACTAGATTTGCGGCGGTGCCCCTCGCAAGCTTTACTTGGCTGATCTCTGGGGTGCGGCAAATAGATCCGTCCCCTTTACGGCCTGCTTGCATCTCCAATCCTTCGATAAAATCGCCAATTGTGGGGCCGATCAAGCCTAGTTCCACACGGCACCGATCAGCCATTTCGGCCAACTGCGATTGCTGCGAAGCAGCATGGTCTCGGAGATTTGCGCGTCCCTCTCCTAGTCCCTGGCTGACATTGGGAAACCGTTATTTGACTTTGGGGCCGCAGTTTGCCGAAACATGACGTCTTGGCCATTGCCGGGCCCATCTTCGGCGTGCCGCTCAATCGCTTACACCACCATGGAAGGTTGCCGTCATGCATGGCCCCGTTTCGCGCGCCGAACTCCCGACGCCTCCCGTCGCTCAGAAAAAGCCCGCCGCCTCCACGCATCACGGCATTTCCCTGACCGACAACTACGGATGGCTGCGCGCGGAGAACTGGCAGGACGTGATGCGCGAGCCTTCGCTGCTCGATGCCGAGATACGTCGCTACCTCGAGGACGAGAACGCCTACACGGATGCAGCGCTCGCCTCGACGAAGACGCTGCAGGCTGCTCTCTTTACCGAAATGAAGGCTCGCCTCAAACCGGATGACAGCTCCGTTCCGTCGCCCGATGGTCCTTATGCCTACTTCTCGAACTTCGTAGCCGGCGGCCAGTATCCGCGCCTCTGCCGACAGGCGCGCGACGGCGGGTCGGAGCATGTGCTGCTAGACGGCAACGCTGAAGCCGAAGGCAAGCCCTATTGGGACCTTGGCGCCAAGGCGCACAGTCCCGACCATCGCCTGCTCGCCTACGCAGTCGATGACAAGGGATCGGAACTGTTCACGATCCGCATTCGCGATCTCGCGACCGGCGCCGATCTTGCCGACGAGATCCCCGATACGCGCGGCGAGATCGTCTGGGCCAACGACAGCCAGACGCTGTTCTACATCCGCATCGATGCTCACCACCGGCCGCTGTTCGTTTACCGGCATCGCATCGGCACGCCGGTTTCCGAGGATGTGCTGGTCTACGAAGAGAAGGACATCGGCTACTACGTCGGTCTGGAAAAGACGCTCTCCTCACGCTTCCTGATCGTCGATGCACACGACCACCAGACCAACGAGATCTACCTGATCGATGCCGACCGCCCGGACGGACCGCTGACGCTCGTCGAAGGGCGCGAGCATGGGCACGAGTATCAGGTCGATCACATCGGCGACCGGCTGATCATCACCACCAACTCGGG
>VFQR01002889.1_pt1 | contig 10295 bp, 7 predicted proteins | sample 3512321 | NCBI WGS metagenome assembly VFQR01 (sample SAMN10412374, study PRJNA504923) | tailings metagenome | isolation source: Relicate 3 Philex TSF1 revegetated site | place: Philippines: Tuba, Benguet | collected 2017-08-29
TGGAAGCACTCCAGAAAAACCTAGCAGAAGAACTGTCATCCACAGAAGGAGACAAGTAAGTTAATCACAGTTCTTTAGAAACTTTTTGGTTTACTGACTTAAGAAGCCGATCGCTGCTGGTCAATTTGTAGTGGGATATTCTCGCGTACAAGTTGCCAAAAGTGCTTGATGGGAGGAATTTGCAGACGGTCGCCAGTTGTCACCATTACTACGCGGCGAGTCAAACTAGAAGTATCTGGTAAAGTACTAGTACTATTGCTAGCTAGGGAACGAATGGCTAGGGTAGGGTCTTGGCGTGCTTCTAGTAATGCCGATTGAGGTAATAAAGCTATCAGTTCGCCTTGGCGCACTACTCCCCGGAAGGCATCTAGGGTATTTACCTCTAAAGCCGCCTGGAGTTTAGCCTCTATTCGCTCAAATCTATCTTGTATTAAACGCTGCATCCCATAACCATCTTTAAAGACCACTTGGGGATAACGAATTAACTCTGACCAAGGGACGAATTCATATTGGGTTAGGGGATGATTGGCTGCGGTTAGAACTTCTATCGGTTCATCATAAAGTACTTCTACTACCATTTCTCTACCAGTAGTTAAAAACCGATTATTCATCACAATTGCTAAATCTACTAATCCATCCTTGAGGACTTTCAAGGCGCGATCGCTTCCCAATGAAGTCACCCGCAATTGCACATCTGGATAATCGTGACAAAATTTTTGTAACACTGGTGGTAAGTAAGATCCGCACAGCGAATGAATCGCGGCAATGCAGAGTTCTGGCTGCTTTCCAGCGATTAAATCGGCTAATTCTTCTGTAGCAGTCTGCCATTCTTGGCAAATTTTGCGGACACGAGGTAGCAAACGTTCACCTGCCAGGGTCAGCTTGGCATGACTGGTTCTATGAAATAGTTCTATCCCCAAATCTGCTTCTAATGCTTGGATTTGGCGACTAATCGTCGATTGCGTGACACCACATGTTCGCGCTGCTTGTTGAAAGCTGCCGGTTTGGGCGATCGCTAGAAAGGCTTGCAACTGCTCTAGGCGCATTTTTATGTAGCCTGCATTACATTTATCAGTTTCATTAAGTTAACGGTTTTTCCCACAGAGTTTAGTAGGGTTTGTTACAGGTCTTTCTCTTGGATTTACATTTGTCTAAATCATAAGTTACTGGTTTTATCGTCAATTATCGGCTTTGCAGGGAATTTTTCGGCAAATATCGCCAAAAAAAGCTTGACTATTTTCTGCTGAAATATATAAATTTTTAGATAAGATTTTTAAGAAAAATCTTGGTTTACTCCGGCTACCTCTTTGAGAAAATTTACCACTCTGCCAAAGCGATCGCTATTCCTTGTTGCAAATCTGGTGCAAGTGCAGCGTTATTTGCTAACTGCTGTAATTGTTGATGTGCAGCTTCTTGATCCAGATTTTTTAGTGCTGCGATCGCATGTAGTCTCACCGATGGATTAGTATCAGCTAGCAGGGAAATTAATGGTTCAATTGCCTGGATTTTGCCTAACTGGCCTAAAGATAAAGCGATCGCACTTTTGATATGAGTAATTTTTGTCGCTGGATGCTGCGTTAGCGTTCGCGGAGCGTCTCGTAGAGAAGCTCGCTGTTCGCCTAGCGTCTCGTAGAGAAGGCATCGCAGTATTTCTAATAAAATTTCTGCGGCTGTTGTGGTTAACTGTGGCTTTTGCACTCGCCCTAAAACTGTAACAATTTCTTGCCAGATTGTTTCTGATGTGCTTTGATGAAATGCTGTTTGTAAATATTCCAAACTCGATGGTGTTGCCATCCAACTTAAAGCGCGGATAGTTTCTAATTGGAGGGTTATTGGTGTCTGGGGTGAAATCAACAAATCAAATAAGTGTTTAGCAGCGTCATCACAACCCATGCGAGAAAGGGTAACGACTGCTGCACAACAAACATCAAGATTAATATCGTAAAGCTTTGATTGCAGTCTCGTGACTAAATCGAATGCTTGGCGTAAGTCGGGGCGAAAACCTAAACCAATCACTGCTGCACGTCTAACTGTAGCAGCTACATCATCCAAAGCGTTTAACAAAACTGGTGTTACGCGTTCATCATCAAAGCTACTGAGGGCTTCAATTGCAGCGGCACGAATTGTCGGTTGTGGATCTTGCACCACACTTAAGAGTGGTGGAATGGTTTCTGTTTCCGGAATACAACAAAGCGATCGCACTGCCAAAAGTCGTGTATCTTCATTTGCTAGAAGTTCTGTGAGTGAAGTAATAGCAACAGTGCCCATTTTTCCCAATGCTGTGGCTGCGATCGCTTTGAGTTCTTCATCCTCATCATTTTTCAACAATTCCACTAAAGGCGTAATAACATCTGGGTGGTGAAATTCCCCCAAAGTCCGTGCTGCATACCAGCGTAATTCTTCTTCTGCGTCTTCATCTTTTAATATTTCAATGAGTGGTGAAATAGCAATATTTCCCAAATTAGTTAATACTTTGGTCATTTCCCAGCGTTGCTGAAAATCTCCCATCTCTAACATTGAAAGTGATAATGAAAGCAGATATTCTTGATTTTGAACTATCTCTGGATGTCCAGAATTTACCCCTAAAATTAATTGTTGTAAAGATTGAATTACTGATGACCAATCAGCTGCCTCGTAGGCTGTCTGGACTTGCACCAAAAGCTGGTTGATGTTGTTCACGATAGTTAAAGGGATTGGGGATTGGGTGGGACTGGGGGACTGGGGACTGGGGACTAGGAAATAATTCTTTTAACTGCTAATACCCAATCCCCAATACCGAATGCCTTCTAACCTAGTTTAACTACAACTGAATCACCCTCAATTTTGGCGGCAAAGGTTTTTAGCGCTTCTTTTGCTGGGCCTCTTTGTACTTTACCGTCAACCCCAAATTCTGAACCGTGACAGGGACAGACTAATTTTTTGGTGTCAGCTTTCCATCCTAAGGTACAAGCTGCGTGAGTACAAGTAAGGCTGACAGCCGTCAGATTTCCGGATTTAGATGTGCCGAGTATCAATACAGGCCCAACAGGTGACTCTTTCGCCTGCAATTGTCCTGTTTTATCTAATTCTGCCGATGCGCCTACTGATTGCCAGTCTTCTAATCCTATATTTTTCAGGGAAGAACAAGCTGCGATCGCTACTGGTAGAGAACTCGCTATCAAACCCAAACCTACCCAATTAATAAAATCACGACGTTTCATAGCTGCTGAAATAATATCTAAGTTTTAGCTGTCAGACAATTTGGGATTTTAGATTTTGGATTTTGGACTGACCCCATAGCGAAACGGGGGACTTGGGAATTTCAGATTTGGAATTTTAGATTAACTCCATAGATAAATTTAGGGGCTTATACCATCAAGGAATGTCGGTCAATTTTAGATTTTGGATTCAGAAATAACTACCAAGGACGACCATCACAAGAATTTTTACAACTCAAATAGGATTGGTAGATCTTAATCCAAAATCGCTACGTCATCTCAAATACCTTTCATACAAGGACTTGGCGTCAATTATTGGTGAATATAATGCAAAAAAAGCATAGTTTTTATACATTTTCTGCAATTTTACTAAAAAACCGTAACAATTTATACGATTTTAACATAAATCTGACTTTAACTTATGAGTATCGAAATTGTTACATGAACAGTAGCCAAAGCTCCTTGACAAATTCCCAAAATGTAAATTGCGACAAATTTTCCTGAACTAACCACGGATTTGAAGTTTGATGTTGGAATTCTCTGAAGTATAAATAATCAGCCGTAATCACATATTAAGTTTTTCATTTCTAATCCTCGTAGATACAACACCTAATGGGACTACGGGTTGATTGATATTGGGTAATTGAGACAAGTTTTCACATTTATTTAGTAATTTGCAACGAGAGTCAGCCTCATGACAGACACAGCAACTACCAACGCCAGCCTGAATAAATTCGAGAAATTCAAAGCACAAAAAGATGGACTCGCCATTAAGAGTGAGATCGAAAAATTTGCCGCTTTGGGTTGGGAAGCAATGGACGAAACAGACAGAGATCATCGACTTAAATGGGTGGGTGTATTTTTTCGTCCAGTCACCCCTGGTAAATTTATGATGCGGTTGCGAATGCCTAATGGTATTCTCACCAGCACTCAGATGCGTGTTTTAGCCCAAGTAGTGCAGCGTTACGGTGATGAGGGTAGCGCTGATATTACTACCAGACAGAATATTCAATTGCGGGGAATCAGAATTGGAGATTTGCCAGATATTTTTAATAGATTTCACGCAGTTGGCTTAACCAGCGTCCAGTCAGGGATGGATAACGTCCGCAATATCACAGGCGATCCTGTGGCGGGATTAGATGCAGATGAGTTGTACGACACACGAGAGTTGGTACAGCAAATTCAAGATATGCTCACCAACAAAGGCCAAGGAAATCCAGAGTTTAGCAATCTACCACGGAAATTTAATATTGCGATCGCCGGTGGCAGAGACAATTCAGTTCACGCGGAGATTAACGATTTAGCTTTCGTGCCAGCATTTCAGGAAGACGCGGGGACGTGGAGAGAAGTCGGAGCGCCGGCTTCCGGCGATAGCGCAGCGTTAGCGAGCTTGCGAGCGTCTGGCTTCGCCAACGCTAAGGGCGAACTGAACTTCGGGGGACGCAAAGACACAGAGAAAGAAAATACAGAAATACGGGGACATGGGGACATAGAGAAATTATTCACCGCGTCACCGCGTCCCCACGTCCCCGCGTCTCCCTCATCCCCAATATTCGGCTTTAACATCATCGTCGGTGGTTTTTTCTCAGCCAAACGTTGTGAAGCGGCGATTCCTCTAAATGCTTGGGTGGCTCCAGAAGATGTGGTAGCTGTATGTAGAGCTGTTTTAGAAGTTTTTCGCGATCGCGGTTTACGTGCTAATCGGCAAAAATCCCGTTTGATGTGGCTAATTGATGAATGGGGTTTAGAAAAGTTTCGCCAAGAAGTCGAAAAGCGCTTGGGTAAATCATTGTTACCCGCAGCAGCAAAAGACGAAATTGACTGGGAAAAACGCGACCACATTGGGGTATATAAACAAAAACAACCAGGATTAAATTACGTAGGCTTGCACATTCCTGTTGGTCGGTTGTATGCCGAAGACATGTTTGAAATTGCACGTCTAGCCGAAGTTTATGGTAGTGGTGAAATTCGCTTCACAGTTGAGCAAAACATCGTGATCCCCAATATTGCCGAATCAAGATTAGCAACATTTTTAACAGAGCCATTACTACAAAGATTTTCCATTAATCCTGGTTTATTGACGCGATCGCTAGTATCTTGCACAGGCGCACAATTTTGCAACTTTGCCCTCATCGAAACCAAAAACCGCGCCCTGGCAATGATTAAAGCCCTAGAAGAAGAGTTAACCTTCACTCATCCCGTGCGAATTCACTGGACTGGTTGCCCCAACTCTTGCGGACAGCCTCAAGTTGCAGACATCGGTTTGATGGGAACTAAAACCCGCAAAAATGGCAAAACCCTCGAAGGCGTTGACATATATATGGGTGGCAAAGTTGGTAAAGATGCCCATCTCGGAACTTGCATTATCAAAGGCATACCCTGTGAAGATTTACAGCCAATATTGCAAGATTTACTCATCAAAAAATTTGGGGCAAAACTTAAGCAAGAAGTTTTAGTAGTTGGTAGTTAGTAAGTGAGGAGATGAGGGGATGCAAAGAAAAACAAATGACTAATGACTAATAACAAATAACAAAGGACAAATAACAAATGACAGATATTTCAAGAAGAAAATTTATTTTCACCACCACTACTGCGGCTGCGGTTTCTATTTTTGCTCACGCTTGTTCTGCTAATAGCAATACAAGTTCAACAAGTGGCGATGCTCCATCTGCTGCTCCAGCTGCTAATGTTTCTACTGTGGCTAATGCGCCGAAGGTAGAAACAACGAAAGCTAAGTTAGGATTTATTGCTTTAACTGATTCTGCTCCTTTGATTATTGCTAAAGAGAAAGGTTTCTTTGCCAAGTATGGGATGACGGATGTTGAGGTTATCAAACAAAAATCTTGGCCTGTCACCCGTGATAACTTAAAAATTGGCTCAGCTGGCGGTGGTATTGATGGCGCACACATCCTTAGCCCTATGCCTTATTTAATGACCATCAATGATAAAGTGCCAATGTATATTTTGGCAAGATTAAATACTAATGGCCAGGCTATTTCTGTTGCCAATAAATTTAAAGAACTGAATGTAAATTTAGAAATTAAAGGGCTGAAAGAATCTGCTAATCAAGCTAAAGCGAATAAAAAATCATTGAAATTTGGCATTACATTTCCTGGCGGTACCCACGATTTGTGGATGCGTTATTGGCTAGCGGCTGGTGGCATCAATCCAGACCAAGATGTGGTTTTGGAACCGGTTCCACCACCACAAATGGTGGCGAATATGAAAGTCAACACCATCGATTCTTTTTGTGTGGGAGAGCCTTGGAACGCTCAATTAGTCAACCAAAAATTAGGTTATTCAGCTTTAGTTACAGGCGAGTTGTGGAAAGATCATCCAGAAAAAGCTTTTGCGATGCGTCAAGATTGGGTGGATAAAAATCCTAATGCTGCCCAAGCATTGTTGATGGCAGTTATGGAAGCTCAACAATGGTGCGATCGCCCTGAAAATAAAGAAGAGATGTGTAAAATTTGTTCTGATAGAAAATACTTTAATGTTGCTGCTTCAGATATTTTAGAAAGGTCAAAAGGTAATATTGACTTTGGTGATGGACGTATTCAGCAAAATTTTCCATATCGCATGAAGTTTTGGGAAAATAATGCTTCCTATCCTTATAAAAGTCACGATATTTGGTTTTTAACAGAAGAAATTCGCTGGGGTTACCTGCCAAAAGATATCAAAGTTCAAGAAATAGTCAATCAAGTGAATAAAGAGGACTTATGGAAACAAGCAGCGAAGGCTATTGGTATTCCTGATGCCCAAATTCCTCAAAGTAGTTCTCGTGGAGTTGAAACTTTCTTTGATGGTATGAAGTTCGACCCAGAAAAACCAGAAGAATATTTGCAAAATTTGAAAATTAAGAAAGTTTAGCTCGTAGTGAGCGATTTATCGCTCATCAAAAAGTTTATCAGGACTAAAGTCCTTACTACAAACTTAAATTTTGACGCACGGGAGGAATAACAAAAATGGCGGCTATCCTGGGAAATCGTACTATCAGAAAAAATCCTCGCAGGCAATTAAATAAATTATTTTCGCAAAAGATTTTGCCCCCATTGGTAGCATTAGCTGTTTTTTTAGTGATTTGGCAATTACTTTGTTTGAATCCTAACTTTCAATTACCTGGGCCGATAGAAACATTTGCAGAAACTTGGGACCCTTTTATCATTAATCCATTTTTTGATAATGGTGAAAGTGATAAAGGTTTAGGTTGGCAGATACTTAGTAGTTTGGGAAGAGTTGGTTTAGGCTTTTCTTTAGCGGCAATTGTTGGGGTTGCATTGGGAATTTTCATCGGTGCTAATAAGTTACTTTATAATGCCGTAGATCCCATCTTCCAAGTGTTGCGGACTGTACCGCCTCTAGCATGGCTACCAATTTCCCTAGCAGCATTTCAACAAGCTAATCCTTCAGCTATTTTTGTAATTTTCATTACGTCCATTTGGCCGATTATTATCAACACAACTGTAGGCGTGCAACAAATTCCCCAAGATTATGTAAACGTAGCTAGAGTTTTACGTTTGAAAGGTGCAAAGTATTTCTTAAAAGTTGTATTTCCTGCCACTGTTCCTTATATCTTCACAGGGTTACGCATTGGCATTGGTTTATCTTGGTTAGCGATTGTTGCAGCAGAAATGTTAGTCGGCGGCGTAGGCATTGGTTCCTTTATTTGGGATGCTTACAATACCACCACAGAAACTAATTTAAGTGAAATCATCCTCGCATTAATTTATGTTGGTTTAGTTGGCTTACTGTTAGATAGATTAGTTGGTTTTATCGCCAGTAAAGTTGTACCAGAGTAGGGAGTGGGGGGACGCGGAGAATAAGCAATGCCCAATGCCCCATGCCCAATCTAAAATCTAAAATCCAAAATTGATATGACTACTTTTGTTGAAGTTGACCACGTTGACCGTGTATTTGAACTTCCAAATGGGGGCAAATATATTGCTCTGAAAAATATTGAATTGAAAATTCGGCAAGGGGAATTTGTTTCTTTAATTGGACATTCTGGGTGTGGTAAATCTACTTTGCTCAACATTATCGCAGGTTTAGATAGAGCGAGTATTGGCGGTGTGACTTTGGAGGGGCGAGAAGTTAGAGATCCTAGTCCAGATCGGATGGTTGTGTTTCAAAATTATTCTTTGTTGCCTTGGTTGACAGTACGGGAAAATGTCGCCCTTGCTGTGGATGAAGTTTACAAGGGGAAGTCCAAAAGCGATCGCCAAAGCATTATCGCAGAACATATCGATATGGTGGGGCTACGTTTGGCGGCAAATAAACGCCCTAGCGAGTTATCTGGGGGAATGAAACAACGAGTGGCGATCGCCCGCGCCTTAGCTACTCGTCCCAAGTTGTTATTGCTAGATGAACCTTTTGGAGCGTTGGATGCCCTAACGCGGGGGAGTTTGCAAGAACAACTGATGAAAATCTGCAACGAACACAACGTCACTTGTGTGATGGTAACGCATGATGTGGACGAGGCACTGTTGTTGAGCGATCGCGTTGTCATGCTCACCAATGGCCCAGAAGCGCACATCGGGCAAATTCTCGAAGTCCCAATTCCTCGCCCGCGTCAGCGTTTGGAAGTCGTCAAACATCCCAGCTACTACAGTCTGCGGAACGAAATGATTTACTTCCTCAACCAACAAAAGCTGCTCAAAAAACGCAAAGCAACGACGACTATACCCCGCAACGGCTTAGAAAAAGTCAATCTCCAAATTGGCTTTATGCCCTTAACTGATGCCGCACCTTTAATCGTTGCTCAAGAAAAAGGCTTTTTAGCCAAATACGGCTTAGATAATATCACCCTCAGCCGTGCCACTAGTTGGAAAGAAATCGCTCAAGGAATTGCTACCGGGAAATTAGACGCAGCCCAAATGCTGGCGGGAATGCCCTTAGCCCTGACTTTGGGGGCTGGGGATCAAAAACCAATTCCTGTAATTAATGCCTTAAATATTTCTCGCAATGCTAACGCCATCACCCTCAGCAAAAGATTGTATCGCCAAGGTGTCAGAAACCTAGCTGACTTAAAAAGGGCGATTAATGCTGCTCCCGACCAAATTTTAACTTTGGGCATAGTTCATTCAGCCTCAATGGTCAACTTAATGCTGCGTTATTGGCTAGCGGCTGGTGGTATAGATCCCGATCGCGATGTCAGCTTAACGGTGATTTCACCAATAGAAATGGTTTCTCAACTCAAAGCTGGAAATATTGATGGTTATTGTGCCGGAGAACCCTGGAACTACCTTGCTGTTCATCAAGATTTAGGCTTTGTTGCTGCCACAGCTTTAGAAACTTGGTTAGGACAACCGAAAAAAGTCTTGGGAGTCCGGGAAGATTGGGCGCAGCAGTTCCCAGAAACCTATCTTGCCCTCGTCAAAGCACTATTAGAAGCTTGCCAATACTGCGACGACTTCCGCAACCGCGAAGAAATTTTAGAAATACTCTGTCGTCCTGAGTATCTTGACATCGATCCTGTATATGTTCGTCCTGGTTTTGTTGCTCCCTACGATCGCGGCGACGGTACAGAACCACAAGAATTTGCAGCATACAACCAATTTTTTGTCAATCAAACCAATTATCCCAACCGCACGGAAATTTTGTGGATGATTACTCAGCTGGCACGCTGGGGCTTGACTCCCTTCCCGAAAAACTGGGTAGAGGTGATTGAAAGAGTCTGTCGCACAGACATATTTGGTGCAGCAGCACGCGACCTCGGCTTACTCGATATCGGAGAAGATGACCCGATTCACTTATTTGATGGTAAAGTTTTTAACCCATCAGAGCCGATAGAATATCTCAAAAGTTTGGAAATTAAACGGCAAATCCGGGTTGAAGAAGTATTCATTTAGTTATTGACAAGGCAAGAGGCAATGGGCAAAAGGCAACAAAGAAACTCCATTACTCCCTTCCCTCCACAAAATTACCTATCTCTTTCTTTGCGTCCTTGGCGTCCTTGGCGGTTCGTTAAAAAAACTTGTAATAAAAGGTATAAATTCATCATGCAAACAGTAAACGAAACCACTAGCAAAACTCAAATTAATCAACAAACCCAAAAAGCCGAAGATTTTTTAGTCATAGAAGGCGTAAGCAAAATTTATC
>VFQR01002891.1_pt1 | contig 10288 bp, 6 predicted proteins | sample 3512321 | NCBI WGS metagenome assembly VFQR01 (sample SAMN10412374, study PRJNA504923) | tailings metagenome | isolation source: Relicate 3 Philex TSF1 revegetated site | place: Philippines: Tuba, Benguet | collected 2017-08-29
GCATTTTGAAATCAAAAGTAGTGTAACCAGGTAAAAACTCTGTATTAGTATTATTAGTGGGATATCCATTTAAAGAATTCATCAACACACCAAAATACCAACCTTGAGGATTTTCATAAGACACACCTAAATTTAATTTATCCGCACCTGCAAACCGTAACTCCTTATCAATTTCTGTAGAGTTAGCACTTTCTAAAATACGCGGATCGTTAGCTGTGTAGTTAACAAAAGCATAGAAATTCCTTGCTAATTGTAAGTTTAATGAAGCTTCAATTCCTGTAGTTTGTACTAACCCGATATTTTCCCAAGTTCCTGTATTTCCATTCACAGGCGGAATTAAAGTTTTAAAGGCAATTGTATCGGAAATTCTATTACTAAAAAATGTCAGCCTCAACAAGCCGATATTACCTAATTTTTGGTCAATACCCACATCAAAACTATCACCTTTTTCTGGCTTGAGATCGGGATTGCCAATATTAGTAGGATTATTGTTAAATAAATTGGCGATCGCGGGAACGCGAAAATTTTTGATATAATTCGCTCTGAGTGTAGTTGTATTGGAAACCGCTAGTTTTGCTCCTACCGACGGTGAGGTAAATGAACCATTGACTAAGCTACTAAAATCTTGTCTGACTCCTAAATTCACACTCAAACTAGGAGAAAAATTAATTTCATATTTACCAAAAATTGCCCCCTGACCTACGGCATCATTATAATTTTCTCTGCTGATATTTGTACTATAACTAAATGTGGTGTTGCGTACATTGGTATTTCGATAATCAAAGCCATAAACTAAAGTCTGATTTTTGCCAACATTCCAATTATGGGTGAGTTGAATACCATAGGAATCTTGTTTTGTATCAAAGCGGTTTTGAGAGATAATTGCCCCGCTACGGTTATCAAAACGAGTGTTGAGAAAATCAGCGTAAACCCTAGCTGTTAAGAGCGAATCATTGCCGTTGCCTAATTGAGAATTCCAAGTTAAATCCGTGAAAACTTGGTCTGTGTATTTGCGATTATTGTCTGTGAGAGAGTTAAAAAATCCCTGTCCAAATTGCGGTAAAGGAATGGGTACGCCTCCTGGTACTCCCTGTTCTTTACCTAAATATAAAGTTGAGAGACTTAAGGTATTACGTTTTCCTAAATTTGCTTCTACTTTGACATTAAAATTGTTGTAGAGTGCATCATTATTTGTTCTCGTTCCTTGAAAGTTAGCTTCAGGAATAGCAAAAGGATAATTATTTTGTGCTTGGGTACGGTTATAACCAACTATCCAAGATATATCACCAGATTTACCACTATTTTGAATACTTTGTTGGTTGAGTCCATAAGCACCAATGTTGACTTTGGTTTCTGTGGTGATTTTCTCTGTGGGACGACGAGTCACAATATTAATTACCCCTCCGATTGCATCTGAACCATAAAGTGTTGAACCGCCTCCGGGTAAAACTTCGACTCTTTCAATATTGTTAGTGGTAAATTCTGCAAGGTCAAAACCACCACCACCAAGATTATTAATTGGTCTGCCATCCAATAAGATTAATACTTGACCGGTATTAGAACCGCGAATAAATTGACCGCTTAAAGCATTTACTTCTGTCCCAACCGTACCGTCACCCAAGATACCAGGGAGAAATCGCAGTGCTTCTCTGACTGTTTTTACACCCTGCGCTTCCATTTCTTCATTAGTGATGACATACACCGGACGAGTGGAATCTTTTACTGTCCCTTCCCGACGAAAGGGTGAATACACAGGTTCATTGAGTAGTTTGTAAATAACTGTGAGTTCAATATCTGGTTCTTTTTCTTGTGCTTGGGCTATTGATTGATTCAATGTCTTTTTTGGTGTTTTGGCTGAACCACCAGATGTGGGTGTAACTTCTGTGGCGATGATGCTGGAATTTTCCCATAACATCCCTACAGTGATGGCCAAACTAGAAACGATAAGTTGAGTTCCCCATCTGGCAATAAATTCAGTATGGATACACATTGGTATTTAAGTCACCTGTATAACTAAAAGTTGGTTGCAAGCAAATATTTGAGCTTTTTCGGGAAAAACTCTCAGCCAGGAGGAAAATATTGAAGAAGAATACAGAATTCAGAATCAAGACGCTCTCTACGAGACGCTACGCGTAGCTTGCTTCCCCGTAGGGGTACGCGGACACGGCTTAGCTGCGCTATCAGTGGGGGATTCCGACCCGCCATTGATTGTTCGCGTAGCGTCTCCCCTTGGGAGAAGACCACCAAATTTTCAATTTGGTGGGGGTCTTAAACCCACTTATTCAGACGCTCGCGGACACGGCTTAGCTGCGCTATCCGCCAGTCGTACAAAATTCATTCTGAATTCTGACTCCTGACTCCTGAATTCTGTTTTAATAATGATTATTATTATCATTACTAGAGTGCTATTTACAAGCTAGTTCCCAAATTTCTAGTCGGGACTTTAGGGACTTCCAAGTAAAAAAATATTCCACAGAAGACTGTTGACGGTTGACAGTCAGCAGTCAGCAGTCAACAACCCCAAGCGCAATAATTGATTTTTTGGAGTTATATCATGTCCGGTAAATTACTTGTGATATGTCATTGCGAGTGCAACTAAGTGGAACGACGCAATCGCAAGGATTCTGCGATTACTTCACTTCGCTATCGCTACGTACCCTGCGGGAACGCCAAGGGCGAACGTAATGACAAGCATTTAGCCGGACTTGATATTACCTTAGTGTTGAGAGTGTTGAGGACTAAAGTCCTGACTAGGAACTTGATGGACTACTGGTAATCAATTAACAGCAATCTATGTTTAATTTTCCCCACTTACTTAGGGGTGGGATTTTTGCTAAGATACCTTTTTTTAAAGGTGCTGGACGTTCTGACCAAGGAAGTAAACCATTAGGATTGTCATAGTATTGAGTGGCACATTGCAGTATGGCGGATGCGCTATCATTAACTGCTAAATTCCCAAAAAGATAGGTGTATTTTTCTTCTCCTTGCAAGGCGATAACGCAAGCATGGTTGCAAGCACTCATACATTCAACTCCTTGAATGAAGAATTGATTTTGCAATTCCCAATCTTGTGCAAGTTGTTGGAGTTGTTGTAATAATTGCTGTCCGCCACTCTCACCAACAGGTTTGCCATCTTGCCATACACTGGCGCAGGTTGTACAGACAAATAGAGTATGTTGTTTTTTGTTCATTAATTTTCAAGCCTTGGGGATTGATACGACGAATTAGCCTCACGCATACTGCAAGGGGGAGACTCCTAACTTGTGGTAAGTGTAGGCGCAAAGCTAGCTATGGCTGGGGATAACGTAAATATGCAAAAGTCGGAGTAAGATACCACTGAGTTTTCAGCGTTGTATCTATAACCTTCTGCCGAAATATTGATATGTGCAGAAAATTTTTACAATCTCATAGAAATTTGCAGCGCGTAATCTATGTCTGAGACTGTGAGACAGTAATCTTGATTAATAGAAAGAGTATTGATGAGATTATTCACCTGTACCTCGCAGATGGGAGTTTATAGAACTATCGGCGGGCATTCTGACTTTGAAGCATAAGCCTCATTACAGCTGCGGGACAGCGCCGGATTTACACCGGACTTTCCCCGTTACCTCTGATGGCTGATCCCCACCAGAACCGAATTGGTATTAGGTAGATATTACCACAGCAATAAGCTAAATTGCAGCTGCTATTTAAAACGTAAAGTAATCTACAGTGTATTCAAGACTGCTCGCTTTGTGCATTTTCAACTCGGAATTTGGTTTTAGGAAAAGGTTAAAGGTTTTTTCTTTCCCCTTTTCCCCAAAACCCGACAAGTATTGACAGTGTATTAAAATCAGCAAAGGTTAGGGCGATCGCGGTTCGTGCAGGCACAACTCAGGTGAACCTATCCCATTAACAAATTATTTTAAATTGCGATAAGTAAGGTGAGGTTGTGCGGAAAAAACAACTTAGGAATAAGTAAGCGATCGCCCTTCTGCTTTATACTACAATCAATGCCCAATAAATTTTGAGTGAGGAGTACTAGGTATTGGGAAGAATTGAGGACGGGGATTTGAAAGAGCAGTATTCCTGGCACTAGTAGTTCGCTTTCGTGACTTAGCTCTTTAAAGGAGAAAGGGGAAAGGGGAAAGGGGAAAGGTTTTACATCCCTCACAAGCGCATTTTTGGGTTGCCAGACTACTATTGTATTAATTTTGCTAAGTAAATTAATTTTTCAATTGTTCCCAATGCTACAACGCCCATTCCTCCTGGACTCCAGCGTAACAAATCGGCAAATCTGGGCGCTAGTCATTGAAAACCAACTTTTTCGTGAAATATTCAAGCATTACTCCTGGTTTTAGGTGCATCTATGAAAAAATTAATTAAAGGTTTGCGCGAATTTAAAAGTAGTTACTTTCCCGCTAACGAAGAACTATTTGAACAACTTTCTCACGGTCAAAAGCCCAGAGTATTATTTATTACTTGTTCTGATTCGCGCATCGATCCCAACTTGATTACACAAGCTGGATTAGGAGAGTTATTTGTTATTCGCAATGCAGGCAACATTATTCCACCATATGGTGCGACTAATGGCGGTGAAGGAGCAACAATTGAATATGCTATTCAAGCCTTAGATATTCAGCAAATTATTATCTGTGGTCACTCGCATTGTGGTGCGATGAAAGGCTTAATGAAATTAGACAGCTTGCGGGTAGAAATGCCCCTTGTACATGACTGGCTCAAGTATGCAGAGGCAACGCGACGATTAGTAAAAGATAATTACAGCAACTACGAAGGCGAAGATCTCTTAGAAATAATTATTGCTGAAAATGTACTCACCCAAATCGAAAATTTACGCACTTATCCAGTGATTCGCTCCAAACTCCACCAAGGACAAATAAGTATTTATGCTTGGATTTATCAAATCGAGACAGGAGAAGTTTTAACATACGACGCACAAAAGCACGCTTATGTCTTGCTGCTGAATCAGCCTTCTCCATCACAGATAGATGAGAGGTTATCTAGCCCACCTTTTACCAGCAATGGTGAAAGACCTTTCACTAAAAATCAACAACAGGCATTTCAATCTTTTCACAAACCACCAATTTCTACAGATACAGGGTTTCCAATGACAGTACTTTCGCCAGAACAAATGGAGCGAATTTATCGAGGCTCCACAACAAAGTAAAAAGATATAGCAATCCTATTTCAGCTGTGAATAATATCGGTGTTGGCTGTTGAGTGTTGACCCTTCTCCTATGGTCGCCGCTACGCGTAGCTTGCTTCCACGTAGTGGTACGACTTCGCTCAGGGTCAAGGCTGAGCGGAGTCGAAGCCTTGACTGTTGACTGGGGAGATGGTGATTGGGTGAAAAGTTTTGTTGTGTCTAAGTTTTATCGTCTGTTAATGTCCTAACCGCGTTGGCTATTGCCATAACAGCTACGCTAGTGTAGTTATGCTTTTTTAGCGTGGATTGGCTTACTTACACATAGCATGGCTGAGTTTTCCCGACTTTCATCTTTTTTTCATCTTCTGCCTTCTGCCTGCTATCTCCTGCGTTCTGCGATGTTACACCCAGCAGCGACTTGATATAAAGATTGAATTGTGAGTCCGTCACTGGGGTATTCCACTACAGCAAAATTACATGTTACCTGAAAGCGATCGCCATCCACAGCTGTGAATATTTGCTGGCGTAAGGTACTTAAAATTTCACTCAAACGATGATTGATTTCTGGTTTTGTCAATCCAGAAATTCCCACTACAAAATCTCCATTACCCCAATAACCTAACACTTCCCCACTGCAAAATGCTGATTGAAATAAACGACTCCATCTTTGTAATACTTGGTTACCAAGTTCGTGACCATATTTAATATTAATTTGACGTAAATCATTCACACTCAAAATTGCCAAACAAAGAGATTGCTGATTTTTCTGGGCTTGAGTAATCAGGTGTTCCAAATTGCGGCGAGACTGGAATTGATTTGCTAGTCCAGTTAAAGAATCTTTTGTAGAAAGAGATTGAAGTAAACGACTACGTTCTAAACGGTGGGTAATACGTGCCAATAATTCCGCCCCAACAACCGGTTTAATTACATAATCATCTCCTCCCACAGCAAACACTTGCTGTACAATTTTGATTTCTCGATGAGCAGTAAGAAACACAATCGGTAATTCTTGCCATTGGGGATCGGTACGAACTGCTTGGCAAAGCTCAATACCATTGATTTGGGGCATATCTACATCTAAAATCAACAAATCTGGTGTAGTGGATTGCAGTACCTCCCAAAAACGCAGGGGATTGTCCAATGCTGTCATCCGCATACCCCAAGGCTCCAACATGGGGCGCAGTGCTGCTAAAATCAACGGATCGTCATCTACTGCCAATACATTAATCCGTAAAGAGCGGGTACGTTGTAATAGCTGAGACGAAACATTCCACACCTGAGCAGCTGTTACAGGTTTGGCTAAAAAACCCCGCGCCCCAGACTGAGCAAAAGTTACGCGTTCTACTAAATCATCATTCCCAGCCAGCACCAGTACGGGTACTGGTGGAGTACGAGTTGCTAATTCTGATAGTAGTGCTAAACTTTCTTGACGCCGTCCTACTTCATCTACATTTAGTACTACTAAATCTGGGGATGTGGTTTGCAAAAAGTTTTTTGCATGTTCTAAGTTTGTAATTTGTTGCCAACACATTCCCATGCATTCAACGAGTTGTTGCAACTGATAACCGAGTTGGAGATTGGGGTCAATTAATATTAGTTGATTACAAATTTCTTGGGCGATGGGCGTAGTAGTTTGATTATCTACTTTTTGCGCCATTTGATTAATTATTTTGCCCAAATTTTCAATTAGCGAGAGCAATTGCCGCTTTTCAATTGAAGATAAATTGCCATCTTTCCCTAAAATTTGTTCGATTTTCCGCGCTATTTGAGTGCCATTGTCTTGTTCAAACATCCCCAAGACACCAGCTAATTTGTGCGCCTCTCGTTCTGCGGATTTGTATAACTGGGCATTGGGCATTGATTTGTGAGCAAGTGCGGCTGCTAATTCTTCCAGTACCGCCAACCGTTGCATCATCAATCCTTCATATTGTTTCCACAAACCACCCATTGCTTGCTGAAACTGCTCCTCAACTTGAGGACTTGCAACTTGCGATTTCTGCTCCTTAGTTTCTGTTAAGAGTTCCTTGTTCCCTGTTCCCCCGACTTTCAAGCGATATCCCAAACCATAAACGTTTTCAATCCAATCTACTGCTCCGGCTGCTTTTAACTTTTGTCGTAAGTATTTGATGTGTGATTTTACGGTTTCCTCTTGGGGTGGGTCGTCAAAAGTCCACAAATGCTCAATAATATCTCCACGACTAAAAACACGCGAAGGATTCCTCAGAAATAACTCCAGTAAACTGTATTCTTTGGCGGTTAATTCTATGAGTTTGTTGTGATAAGTGACTTCGCAACTACTAGGATCTAGTTGTAATCCGCCTACTTCTAGTATCGGGGTAATGGGGCGATCGCTTCGACGCAACAACGCCCGTATCCTGGCTTGCAGTTCCCCCAAATCCAAAGGCTTGATGAGATAATCGTCCGCACCTGCATCAAGTCCCTGAATTCGTTCTCTAGTACCATCTTTGGCTGTCATCAACAAAATTGGAGTAAAACACCCACCGGAACGTAATCGCTGACACAATGTAATTCCGTCCAGTTTCGGCAATCCTACATCTATGAGCAGCAGATCGTAATTGGCATTTTGGGTGTATTCCCACCCCATTTGCCCGTCTTGCGCCACATCGACAACATAGTGTTGTTTAGTCAGAGACTTCAACAAGACACTTGCTAAAACTTCTTCATCTTCGATTAGCAAGATTCTCATCGCACCTGCCCAATATATAACTTGCTACCTTACCCAAAAAAGATAGTAGACTAAATAGTTAATTTTCTACAAGAAAAAAATATAAATAAATAATTTACAGCCAACCCAGCCAACACAAAAAAATTGCTGTCTTAGATGCAAAGGTGGCTTACGAGTTATGGTCACACTTCTTTATCCAAGCACTAAAAGTACTGAGTCTTTTAAGTCACAACAAGTGAGAGCAGAAGAATCTGGTAGCCGTCTTCACCTGCAAAATTCCATTAATTTAATTTATAGTTAATTTTTTGAATTTATCCAGATATTTTATTAAATAATTATTAAAATTATATATAATCCTGAATTTTATGTCTCAAACTCATTAATAACAGGTCTAATAATTAAATCTAATTTAGCACTCTCGGCTTGCAAGTGCTAAATTGTCACTAAAATTTAATAATCAAAATTTTACGAGTGATTCATCCGAATTATCCAGTTAATTTTTGTGCGAAAATTAATGAATCAGGTAGTTTAACTAGCTCCATTAAGGCATTTTGAGTTAGGATTTTTCTTTTCATACCTACGACATAGACACAAATTGCACTTTTTTAAGATGGCTTTGGTGTTTATCAGACATTATTTTAAGAATACAAATTTCACTGTAGTAATTAAAAACTGGGAGGATTGCTATGAAATACACTTTTGATATTGTAGGAGTATCTCCACTTTTACAGTTTTTTAATCAACAACAACAAATTTGGCAACAACCATCACGCCAAGGCGTGGAATATTTGGGAATGCACAACTGTACGCTAGATACATTTCTCAAATCTTTAGAATCAGTTCCAACACAACGTGGTTGGAATATGGATAGAGTTGTAGATACAGTGATTCAGTTTTGGGTAAATAACTCAGATAGCATTCGTTATTGGAAAGCATCTTTAACTAATGCTGGCAAAGATAATTTATTAGTCACAAGGTTGGCTGATATAACCGCTTTACAAGCTGAATTTGAATCCTTATTAGATAAATAGATGTAGTAGCCCTAATTTAGCTAATTCCACTTTTAAAAAAGATGGTGTTTGATTTTGATTGTTGACTGTTGACTGTTAACTGTGAACCGTCAACAGTCAACAGTCAACGCATTAACTGGAATAATTTATTTTTTGGAGTTCTTAACTTTGGGATTTATTTGATATTTGACTACTGATACAGATTCTACTTACGTGTATCGATTTGCAAAATTATTTTTTGAAATCAGTAGTATCACTACTTGGGGAGTAGGCTCAAAAGTGCGCCCCACAAGAATTAATTGGGTATTTTTTATTTTGAAGTACGTACAGTTTGCTTATTAATACTCTTTTTGGGTTTTTGTTTGAGCATTGTTTAATTCTAGAAACTCTTGTCAATTAAAGCTTTTAAGTTCATAAATACCTGAAATTTGAAACTTTGTTTGTTTTAAATATTGCTCTCAGTATTGACAATTTATAAATAATCGAATAACAAGGTGGCAGCAGCTTAAAAAAAAAGCGTTAGTGCATTCCTACCTAGAAGCTAATTAACGCCCTTCATGAAACTTCATACGGAAAACATAATTATGTCAGAAAATACTGAATATCAAGCTTCCAAGTCAGGAAATCAGAGTATTGCTTACAAAGAGCGCCTAAATTCTTGGGCGATCGCTCGTTTACTTCCTGATACACAACGCGAAATTGTTGCTCGTTTCCGCAGTCGTTCTGATGCCGATGGTTACATACAACACCTGCGTCAGGAGATTCCAAACGCTTCTTTCGTAGTTGTGTTTGATTGTCAACGCGAAGCAGCTGTGATTTAAATTACAGATTGTTTTTAAACTTTTGGATGGAGGAAACCTCCATCCGATAAATTTTATTTTTTCTGGGTGCATTCTCTGTTTTGGAAATGGGGTTGGGTGTTGAGTAATGAGTGATGAGTGATGAGTGATGAGTGATGACTACTTAATAAGTTTTAGGACTTACGCAACGCCGATATTGTCATTGCGACCGAAACGGAGTGTAGGGAAGCAATCCCAACTTTAGGGGAGATTACGAGGAAGAATATTCTGTTTGAGAGTAACGTGAGTATAACAAGCGATCGAAGACAAAAATACTGGCTCAAATGTCACAACCCTAGACTATAATCCAGGCTTCGCTTCAAAATTCTGGAATTACAGCATTTTTCATCTAATCCCCCATAGAAGCGTACAGCTAGCTGTGCAACGCTACAAGGCGGTCTATTGACTTCAAAATTGCTGTAACCAACAAACAACACAAGGGAACAGCTAGACAAGGTACACGGTTAACACTCAACAGTCATCAGTCAACATTCATCAGTCATCAATCAAGTTTTCCCTCAAAATATAACTACTTTACTTGCAAAAAATTCGGTAATTGCCCCCTTGCCATCGTTATTTTAGATTACTTAAAAGTGAAAGTTAGCAC
>VFQR01002892.1_pt1 | contig 10285 bp, 7 predicted proteins | sample 3512321 | NCBI WGS metagenome assembly VFQR01 (sample SAMN10412374, study PRJNA504923) | tailings metagenome | isolation source: Relicate 3 Philex TSF1 revegetated site | place: Philippines: Tuba, Benguet | collected 2017-08-29
AAATGGGGTTGGCAATTGCAAGCAAGGCGTTTATTATTACAAACTTTGGAAGATATTGAAGCGCGTGTTGCTCAACCAAATAAATAATTTACCAGAATTCCGAATTCAGAACTCAGAATTCGGAATTCAGAATGGGCTTTACCATGCGATCGCAAATTGTATAAACGTTCATTATTTAAAGCTAAAAAATAAAACTGGCGTAGGTTGGGTTTCGTTCCTCAACCCAACCTACTTTTCTGATAGAGTAGCGAGTCGCCGAGTCTTGTCTGCGACACGCACTTGCGTTCAAGCATCTTGATTCTGACTACTGAATTCTGACTTCTGAATTCTTTACTATGAGCGCACTTTTGCAACTGTGATAATTTTTTCATCGCGGCTGAGTTGGATAATGCTTTCACCTTTGACATCTCTGCTTAAAATAGGCACTGTTTCTACAGGTATCCGCACTACCCGATCTTTGTTCGTCACTAGTGCTACTTCGCTAGAAGCGATCGCTTTTACCATAGCAGCTAAATTATCAGTTTTGCTGGTAAATTTCAGCGCTTGGGTGCCTAAATCACCGCGATTAGCTCCTCTTAATTGACTCGCATTCATCCGTTTAGCATATCCTTCTTGAGTCACTAGCAATAGCTGGTCATCTTTGCTGACATTGACACAGCCAACCATTTGCTGATTTCTCAATAGTCTAAATGCTTGTAAACCCATCGCTGTGCGACCCATGACTGGTAGTTGTTCGTCATTAACCGCAAAACGCAATACTCGCCCACCAGAACTAGCTAAAATCAAATGTTCCCCTGGAATAGTGAACTGGGTAAATGATAATTCATCGTCATCTTTGAGTTTTAAAATCGTGATTCCGCGACGAGTTAAATTAGTAAATTCTTCCAAAGATAAACGCTTAATTCTTCCCTGTTTTGTCAAGAGAACCATCTGGCTACTTTCAAGATTGGACGGTAGTAAAAAGCGGCTAACCACATCTTCTTGAGCGCCTTGAGCAGTATTACTAAGCATAGTAATCAGTGGTGTTCCCCGTGGAGAACGTCCAGTGGTCGGGGGAATTTCTCCCACCTTCACAGGGTAGACTTTGCCACCACTAGTTAGGATGAACAAATCTTTGTCTGTATCCGTCAATACAGTTTGGATCAGAAAATCATGGTCGTGGAGACCATTTTCAATTTTCGACTTTTTCCCTGATGTCTGAATGCGGCGGACATAACCCCGTTGGGTAAACTCTAAAATTGTTTCCTGTGCGGGTTCTTCTGATTTTGGATTTTGGATTTTGGATTTTGGATTGTCTTCATCGTCCTCTGTTGGTCTGCTTTTTTGGTCGTCTGTCCTAGACCTCTGCTCGTCTAATATTTTTGTTCGTCGGGGATCGTTGTATTTGCGTTTGAGCGATCGCAAATCTTTTTTCAGCGTTTTGAGTAATTCATGGCGATCGCTGAGTAATCTTTGTAATAAATCGATTTGCTCGCTCACTTGTTCAAATTCCTGCTGTAAGCTTTGCTGTTCTAAACTAGTGAGGCGGCGCAACGGCATGGCCAGAATTGCATCTCCTTGTACCTCACTTAAATCTAGTCGGCTGCAAAGGTTAATTTTTGCAGTACTACCATCAGCAGCTTGGCGCAAAATTTCAATTACTTCATCTAAATTAGACAAAGCTTTCAGCAAACCTTCCACCAAATGCAATCGACTTTGGGCTTTCCCCAACTCATAGCTATAGCGACGGTTGAGAGTTTGTTCTCGGAAACTCAAAAACTCTTGTAAAAGTTGCCGCAAACTTAACTGGCGGGGTTGTCCATCGACTATTGCCAACAGAATGGAGCCAAAGTTACTTTGTAAAGCAGTTTGATGATATAAATGTTGCAGAACTTCTTGGGGATTTGTATCGCGTTTGAGTTCGATGACTACTCGCATACCTTCGCGATCGCTTTCATCCCGCAAATCAGAAATTCCCTGCAACCGTCCTTGATTTACTAAGTCCGCTACCTTCTCAATCCAGCCCGCCTTATTTACCTGATATGGCAATTCTGTGACAATAATTGCCGTTCGGCGCTTGCTTCCCCTCGTCGCTGGAATTTCCTCCAACGTCGCCAGTCCCCGCAGCACAATTCCACCTTTACCTGTGGTGTAAGCCTCACGAATTCCCACCTCACCAACTATTTCCCCTCCAGTAGGAAAATCCGGCCCGGGAATTAGCTCGAATAACTTTTCATCTGACAAATCTGGGGTATCGATTAAGGCAATCAACCCATCGACTACTTCCCCCAAATTGTGCGGTGGAATATTCGTCGCCATCCCCACAGCAATACCAGAACAGCCATTGAGCAACAAAAACGGCAACTGAGCAGGTAATACCGTTGGCTCTTGCTGGGAATTATCGAAATTTCCGACAAATTCCACCGTTTCTTCGCCAATTTCAGCCAGCATTCCCTCATGACTGATGGGTGCAAGGCGCGTTTCAGTGTAGCGCATTGCCGCTGGTGGGTCATTATCGACACTACCAAAGTTACCGTGTCCTGCAAGTAAAGGATAGCGGCTAGAAAATTCCTGCACCAGTCTCACTAGCGCATCATAAACCGCTTGATCCCCGTGGGGGTGGTATTTACCAAGAACATCACCCACTACACGGGCACATTTCCGGTAAGGTCTATCTGGTATCAAACCGAGTTCGTGCATTGCATAAAGAATGCGGCGATGCACTGGTTTTAAGCCATCACGCACGTCTGGTAGCGCTCGCCCGACAATCACGCTCATGGCATATTCTAAGTAAGACCGTTGCATCTCCGTGTGCAGGGCTGTTGTAATGACCTGTCCCGTTGAGAGAAGGTTTAACTGTTTTGCCATGAGTTTTTTCCCTGAAATTTAACTACACAAAAACCGACGAAACTCAATACTCCAGCAACCACAGCATAACGGATGAAATGGGATTCCTGACAAAATCTTGATAGTCACAGAAAAAAAAGCAGTAGTATCATCCTTGATGACGAGGCTCTTGATTGACTATTAAAAAGAAGGCAGACGACTATAATCTACATACATTTAGTAGCCAGGATATTTACCATGATTGCATTTCTTAATTTGAAATTTTGGGTAAACTCTGAGCCAGTTGGGGTAATGGCTGTATCAATCTTAAAGGCAAACAGACGCAACTTGAACCCTCTGGAAACGCCAAAGACAAACAAGCCAGGATAGCAACACAACAAAGTCCCTCAAATTTCCAACATGAATTTTGAATTTTGTTGAAAGTTTGTAACTTGCTGAGTTCAGAAGTTCTCCCATAGTCGCCGCTAGGCGTAGCAAGATCCCAAAAGTACAGTTGACGCTGAAAACTGTCCAAGACCAATTTTTGAACCCCTCCACCTCTATAAGTAAAATTCTCATGAAAACCGTTTTAATTGTCGAAGACGATCTAATTAATGCTCGTGTTTTTTCCAAGATTTTGTCCAAGCGCGGCGGCTTGGGCGTGAAACATACTGAAAATGTCGAAGAAGTAATAAAAATTGCCCAATCCGGAGAAGCAGACTTGATTTTGATGGACGTTTCTCTCTCAAGAAGTGTTTATCAAGGCAAGTCAGTTGATGGCATCAAAATTACACAAATGTTAAAGTCCGACCCAAAAACCGCAAACTTACCCGTCATCCTGGTGACAGCCCACGCTATGGAAGGCGATCGCGAGAACTTTCTCAAGCAAAGCGGTGCTGATGGCTACATTTCTAAGCCAGTTGTTGACCATCAACAGTTTGTTGAGCAAATCATCACACTTCTCCCCACAGACAACGACTGAAAAATCACAACTGATTTGCAAAATAGTCGCCCAATAATCTTAGGACTTAGGCAAAAAACCTCTCTAACTCTTATTCCTCCGTGTTCTCTGTGTCCTCTGTGGTTCGATTTTCCGTTACCTGTGCGTAAGTCCTGAATTTATTTGGCCGAACAGTTCCTATCTTTAACTAAGTATATATGTACTATAAGCAGGTACTGTTCGGCAAGTGGTAATAAGAATGGGCATGGGGCATTGGGCATTGGGCATTGGGAAGAGGCAGGGGAGCTCTTAGCTCTTAGCAGAGGGGAAGATTTTCTCCCCTGCCCCCTGCCCCTCTGCCTCATCCCCCTCATCCCCCTCATCTCCCCCACTCCCCACTCCTATTGCGTAGGCTGTTGTTCAGTGACTGATGATGAGTTTGACCCTTGTAGGGCTGCTTGAATACGAGGTAATTCTAGGAACTTTTTCGTATCTGATAATAGCCGATCGCCCCAAAGATTTTCTTTGAGAAAATTCAAACTACCGTAGCGTGGATCGATGCGGAGTGCGGCTTCTCCCAAGCTTAGTCCTTGTTGGCGATCGCCTTTGGTGTATAGCGCAACTCCCAAAGCCAGTAAGGGTTCTGCGGCTTGTTTATCAATGTTTACAGCCGATTGCCATTGCTTAATCGCTCCTGAGACATCACCCTGTTCGTAGTTGATTAAGCCTATATTGTTGATTGCTGGCCAGAATTTTTTATCCTGAGTCACAGCCTGATTGTACTGATTGATGGCATCTGGCAATCGACCCAACAGAAAGTAAGAATTACCCAAATTAAACAATCCTTCTGGGTCGTTAGGTTTTAGCTTCAAACCTTCTTGGTAATTAACAGCAGCTTCCTGGTACTTTTGCTGTTGGAAATTAGCCGATCCAATAGCGAACAGAATATCAGCATTTTTAGGATTGAGAGACTGGGCTTTTTTTAAGGTGGCGATCGCTCCATCAAACTCTTTGGTTTGTAACTGCAATCCACCCAAGAGCAATAATACTTTATCATTATTGGGAGCCAGTTGAGCAGCCAGCCGCGCTCGTGGCAAAGCTAAACCAACCTGTTGAAACTGAGCTAGTTGAGCCGCCTCCTGCGCCAGACTCAACCCCTGTTTTTCTAACTTTGCTGCATCTAGTTGCAGCGTATGGGGTATCAATGCCTGCCCGTTAGCGGCTTTTGGTACACTCCACAAACTACAGACAACCAGAAGAAAAATCAAATAAAAATGTTTAGGCACACTACCGCCTCTAAGCCACTAATCTAAAGAATCTTTCAGCTAGCTTAAACGATCTCCGCTATTGGCGGCAGCAAAATCTGGAATTGGGCATAGAGCATTGGGCATTGGTTATTCTCCCTCACTCCCTCACTCCCCCATCTCCCTCATCTCCCTCATCTCCCTCATCCCCCTCATCCCCCTCATCTCCCCATTCCCAATTACAAAAACTGATGACTTTGGTCATACACCAGTGTGGAATTACTTGTGACTTTGGTCATACATCGGTTTGGACGTTTTGATCAATAATTATTATGTATGAATTTATACGATGAGGTAAATACTAACCATTTTACAGAGGATTTGAACTTGATGGGTTAGACAGCTTGGGTTTGATAACCAAACATTAAGCTTGTTTGATTTCCAAATCCTGAATTCTGAATTCTGAATTCTGCTGTAATCCAAAACAACTGTCTAAAATTTTGGAATCAAAATCGAAGCACAAAGGAGTCAATTCCATGTTGAAACAAACCTGTGCATCTATAGTCTTAGCTGCTGCGGCGATCGCACTTCCCACTCTTTTGAGTGCGCCTGCAAGTGCCCAAACGGAAGTCTATGTTATTGGTGAACGCGATCGGGATTGGAACCGCGATGGCAGACCCAATTCTGTAGAAGTCAGAACTGTCCCAAACCGGGGCAATTGGAACCGTGACGGCAGACCTAATCCTAGAGAGGTGAGAAATCGCTCAAACCGGGGCAATTGGAACCGCGATGGTAGACCTAATCCTAGAGAGGTGAGAAATCGCTCAAACTGGGACAATTGGAACCGCGATGGTAGACCTAATCCTAGAGAAGTGAGAAATCGTCCAAATTGGGACAATTGGAACCGCGACAACCAGCCTTATACCAGAGTAATCAGACTTGGTAATGGTGACATTAGATATCCCAATGGACAAATTATTCCTTCTAGGAGCATAGTTAGATTACGTAATCAAGGTTATTTTAGACTTCCCAATGGGGATATTCTGCTTCCCAGTCAGGAAATTGTTCCTGCTAGAAGGCTAGTTAGAGTGCGTGATGGTTATTTCAGGCTTCCTAGTGGACTTGTACTGCAAATCAACCTTTAAACGCTAAAAAGTCAAAATCATTGTCAGTATGGAGCTACCAGGCTATAGTTTTAGCCGTGAAGAACAGCTCGGTAGCCGTTCCTTCTATACTCAAAATCAATATGCAATTTAATACACAAGACTCTGTAGATTCACCAATTTTAGTGCCAGAGGTAAAGAAAAAAAAGGGCAAGAAAAATTGGCTTTCTTGGCTGCTCGTTGTTGCTCTGTTGGGTGGCATTGGTTACGCAGTTTATTACCAAGTAGCCGTAGTTCCCCGTCAAGAAGCTAGACGACGAGTGCTAACAAGGCCTGTAGAAAGGCAAAATTTAGTCATCAAAGTTTCAGCAAACGGAGAGGTGAAGCCGGAACGGTCTATCAACCTCAGCCCTAAAAATTCAGGGGTACTCAAAACACTACTGGTGAAGGAAGGAGATATCGTCAAACAAGGGCAAATTTTGGCTTACATGGATGATTCCAACCTGCGGGGACAACTCACTTCTGCTCAAGGACAATTGGCACAAGCCCAAGCGAATCTGCAAAAAGCACAAGCAGGCAATCGCCCCCAGGATATTGCCCAAGCACAGGCACAACTCGACGAAGCCCAAGCGAATCTGGAAAAGGTACAAGCAGGCAATCGCTCTCAAGATATTGGCCAAGCACAAGCACGTTTACAAAGCGCTCAAGCAAATTTGAGCAGAACGGAAGATGATTTTCGCCGCAATCAAGAACTTTACAATGCACGGGGTATTTCTCTGCAAGCTCTAAATCAAAGCCGTGCGGATCGGGATAGTGCGCAGGCTGCTGTGAATGAAGCACAGCAAGCACTAGCTCTACAAAAAGCTGGGTCACGAAAAGAAGATATCGAACAAGCACAAGCTGTGGTCAAACAAAGACAACAAGCTTTGGCACTCCTCAAAGCCGGAACACGCCAGGAAGATATAGACGTAGCTCTTGCCCAAGTAACGTCTGCTCGCGGTTCACTGCAAAATATCCAAGCCCAAATCAACGATACAATTATTCGCGCCCCTTTTGATGGCGTGGTGACGAAAAAATATGCCGATCCAGGCGCTTTCGTAACTCCTACAACAGCTAGTAGCGAGTTATCTTCTGCTACTTCTTCTTCAATCTTGGCTCTGGCTTCCACCAATGAAGTTGTCGCCAATTTAGCTGAAACGAATATTTCCAATATCAATATTGGTCAAAAAGTCACCATTCAGGCGGATGCTTACCCAGGAAAAACCTTTGAAGGTAAAGTTAGGCAAATTGCTGCCCAATCTGTAGTAGTACAAAACGTTACCAGTTTTGAAGTTAGAGTCTCACTTGCAGACCCCCAAAGACTACTACGGTCTGGGATGAATGTAGAGGCAGATTTTCAAGTCGGTGAAGTCAAAAATGCTCTGGTAGTGCCAACAGCCTCAGTTGTCCGCCAAGAAAATGCTACGGGTGTTTTTGTACCAGGGAACAATAACAGACCTGTGTTCACTGCCATTGAGACGGGCGTCACCGCCAACAACTTTACGGAAGTTAAGTCTGGATTAACAGGAAACGAAAGAGTATTGCTGAGTTTCCCACCAGGAGCGCGTCCCCAATCAACACCACGAGGAGGAGTTTTTCCAGGCCTCGGAGGTGGTGGAGGTGGAGGTGGCGGTGGCGGTGGAAGAGGAGGCCGTTCAGGGGGTGGTTCCCCTTAAACTTAGTTCTAAATACAACCTTATGTTTAAGATATTTAAGGGTTTCTACAAAGTAAAGAATAGCCGCACAGTGCCATTGTTAGAAATATTGTCAATGGCAGTGGAAACGCTGTGGAGTAATAAATTACGCACCGGACTCACGATGTTGGGCGTAATTATTGGCATTTCTTCAGTAATTGCCATTACCTCTGTTGGTCAAGGCGTGCAAAAAGGAGTCGAACAACAGATCCAAGCATTGGGTACAGATGTGCTACAAATCTTAGCTGGTGCAGCTAGAAGCGGGAATGTGCGTCAAGGAATCGGTTCTAGCAGTACATTAACTTGGGAAGATGCCAAAGCGATCGCCAAAGAAGCCCCATCGGTTCAATTTGTTTCTGCATACCTGCAACGAAGTGCCCAAGTTGTTTATGCAGGACAGAACACCTCAACCACAATTTATGGTACAGATTTAAACTATCCAGAAGTGAGAAATACTCACCCCCAGCAAGGAAGATATTTTACTGAAGAAGAACTAAATAGCGCCGTCCAAGTTGCCGTTCTTGGCCCCACAGTCCAACGCACACTCTTTGCACAAAGTAGCAATGTTATCGGCCAGAGAATTCGCATTCAAGGAGAAGCTTACGAAGTCATCGGCATTATGGAACCTAAAGGTTCTCAAGGCCCAATGGATCGAGATGACCAAATTTTCATTCCTCTAACTAGTATGTCGGCAAGACTAGTTGGTAATAATGCTTTGGTAGGCGTTTCTGTAACCGGAATTTTAGTCAAATCCGCCAATCAAGAAGATTTAGAAGCGGCTCAATTTCAAGTCACCAATTTATTACGTCTGCGGCATAATATTTATCCACCCCAAGCAGATGATTTTCGACTCACCAACCAAGCTGATATTGTTAGTACGTTTACTAATGTTGTAGGTTTATTTACAGTCATGGTAGTGGCGATCGCCGGCATTTCCTTAGTAGTCGGCGGCATTGGTATTGCTAACATCATGTTAGTTTCCGTAGTCGAACGCACGCGGGAAATCGGCATTCGCAAAGCCGTAGGTGCCACCAACTCAGCAATCCTCAATCAATTTTTAGCAGAAGCCATCGTCATTTCCATTGCTGGGGGAGGTATTGGCATGGTCAGTGGGATTGCGATCGCTTATGGAGCTGCAAATATTTTTAAGTTTCCATTTGTAATTTCTTTATTATCAATCATTGCTGGATTTGGACTTTCAATAACTGTTGGTTTACTTGCTGGAGTTATTCCTGCACGGAACGCATCGAAACTAGATCCAATTGCCGCTTTACGTAGTGATTAAATTAATAACCAATATGTAACTATTTTTTAATCAAAAATCAATATGCCAACCATGATTTGGATGGAATCCATTACTAAAACCTACTATTTGGGAGAAATTAATGTTCCCATACTCAAAGGTATTCAACTCTCCATTGAAGAAGGAGAATACGTCTCCATTATGGGTGCGTCAGGTTCAGGTAAATCTACACTGATGAATATTTTGGGATGTCTGGATCGACCCACAACTGGAGACTATATTTTTGAAGGTAGAAACCTCACAACTTTTGATGATGATGAATTAGCTTATATCCGCAATCAAAGGATAGGTTTTGTTTTCCAACAATTTAATTTATTGGCACGAGCCACAGCATTAGAAAATGTGATGTTGCCAATGGTTTATGCTAACTTACCCAAACCAAAACGCCGCGAAAGGGCATTAGAAGCATTGGAAAAAGTAGGATTAGGAGAACGCATTTCTAACCGTCCAAGTCAACTCTCTGGCGGACAACAACAACGGGTAGCTATTGCTCGTGCTTTAGTTAACCGACCCGCATTAGTTTTAGCAGATGAACCAACGGGTGCTTTAGATACTGAAACCTCTCATGAAGTGATGAATTTATTGACAGAACTGAACCACCAAGGCATCACAATTGTAATTGTCACTCACGAACCAGATATTGCTGCTCAAACCAAAAGAATTATCCGAGTTCAAGATGGTTTGATAGTAGGTTAGGGCATTGGGCATTGGGCATTGGGCATTAGGAAGGGGGAAAGGGAAAGGGGTAAGGGGGAAAGGTTAAATTTATCCCTTTACCCTTTACCCTTTAACCTTTTCCCCTGCCTCCCCTGCTCCCCCTGCTCCCCCTGCTCCCCCATCTCCCTCATCCCCCTACTCCCTACTCCCTACTCCCCATTCCCCATTCCCATTACAAATATGAATTTGACTTTTTGGTGCATAAATTCTACCTGGATTGTCTTGGCAATCGCTATTTTTTTTCCAACTTTGGCAAGTGCAACAACTCCGCCAAAAACAGAAAATTCCTCAAGTTATTCACAGGTTCCTGATTCTCTCAATCCCAATCCCAATCCTCTGCAATTTCCTACTAAGCCGGAGGAGGTGAGGGTTCGGCAAACTGTGTCAATTAGTTTGGCGCAAGCTTTGGAATTAGCACAACGCAATAATCGAGATTTACA
>VFQR01002893.1_pt1 | contig 10284 bp, 8 predicted proteins | sample 3512321 | NCBI WGS metagenome assembly VFQR01 (sample SAMN10412374, study PRJNA504923) | tailings metagenome | isolation source: Relicate 3 Philex TSF1 revegetated site | place: Philippines: Tuba, Benguet | collected 2017-08-29
GGCGGGGTCAGCGGCAGGGTGTCGTCGAGCATGGTGTTGACCACGTCGACGAAGGGAACCTCCGCCAGAATGCCGGCGAAGAGGTCGGGTCGCATGTTGGCGACGGCGCCCATCAGCATGCCGCCGGCCGAGCCGCCCTGGGCGACGATACGCCCCTTCGCGGTGAGACCTTGGGAGATCAGGTGCTCGGCGCAGGCGATGAAGTCGGTGAAGGTGTTCGCCTTGTGCTCGCGCTTGCCGTTCCGGTACCAGCGATAGCCCTTCTCCATGCCGCCGCGCACATGGGCGATGGCATAGATGAAGCCGCGGTCGACCAGCGACAGCCGGGCCGTCGAAAACGACGCCGGCATGGAGGCGCCGTAGGAACCGTAGCCATAGAGCAGCACGGGCGCGGTGCCGTCGAGCGGCGTGCCCTTGCGATAGACCAGCGAAACCGGGACCGTCTCCCCGTCGCTGGCCGGGGCAAGCAGACGGCGGGTCACGTAGTCGCCGGCGTCATGGCCTGAGGGCACCTCCTGGCGCTTGCGCAGGACACGCGTACGCGTCCGCATGTCGTAGTCCCAGGTTTCGTTCGGCGTCGTCATCGAGGAGTAGACGAAGCGGAGGGTGTCGGTGTCGAATTCGTACCCGGAGAGAATGCCGAGCGAATAGGCCTCCTCGTCGAAGGCGATGGCATGCTCCTCTGATGTCGTCAGGTTGCGGATGACGATGCGCGGCAGGGCGTTCTCGCGCTCGAGACGCACCAGCCAGTCGCGGAAAACGCTGGCGGAGAGCACCAGCACGCCGGGCCGGTGCGGCACGACCTCGGTCCAGTTGTCCTTGCCCGGCGCCGCCAGTGGGATGGCTACGATGCGGTAGTCCTCGGCCTCGTCATTGGTGCGAAGGAAGAGCGTTTTCCGGCCATCGTAGTCCGGGTGATAGTCGGGATAGGACTTCACCTCGCCGGAGCGCGGCAGAACGAGGCGCGGCGCCGCCGCGGGATCGTCGAGGTCGAGCACCCATGTCTCGGTTGAATCGCTCTGGGAGCAGGAGATGACGGCGAGCCCACCGGCCGTCGTCTCGCCCATGCCGACGAAGACCGAGCTGTCGGTCTCCTCGAAGACCAGAGGATCGGCCGTCGCATCGCTGCCGAGTGCGTGGCGGAAGATGCGCAGAGGGCGGTGGTTCTCGTCGAGCCGGATGTAGTAGATCGCCTGGGAATCGCTGGTCCAGACGGCCTCGCCACCCGTCTCGGCGATGGTGTCCGGCAGATCCTCGCCAGTCGCCAGATCGCGCACCTTCAGGGTGAAGAACTCCGATCCCTTGTCGTCGCAGCTCCAGGCGAGGCGCCGGTGGTCGGGACTGTGCGCCGCCGTTCCGAGGTCGAAGAAGGCCTTGCCGGCGGCCAGCGCGTCGCCGTCCAGCATGATCTGCTCGCCGTCGGCCTCGCCGCGCGGGCGGCGGCAGACGATGGGGTGCTGGCCGCCCTCACGGAAGCGGTCGTAGTAGTCCCAGGCCCCGTCCGCCGTCGGCACGGCGGAATCGTCCTCTTTGATGCGACCGCGCATCTCCCGGACCATGGCCTCGATCAGCGGCTTCGTCGGCTCCAGAACCGCCTCTGCATAGGCGTTCTCGGCCACCAGGTAATCCCTGATCGCCGGTGGAAGAACCGATGGGTCTCGCAGGGCCTCCTGCCAGTTCCCTGCCCTGATCCAGGCGTATTCGTCATGGAGAACGACACCGTGGACGTTGGTCTCGGTCGGCTGCCGGGTGGCGACCGGGGCCGTGCCGGCGCTGGATCGGAGGATCATCGTGTTTCCGTAAGGCAAGGATCAACGGGAAGCGAGAGCGGAACTACCATAGGAGATCGGTCGAGTATTGGCATTGTTCGCCGGTGCCCCGCGTCACCATCCCCATACCGGGGGCGGGTATCGCGCTCGCCGGTCGACCCGAACTTGTCACGTTTCGCAAGAACGCCAGGTTGCACCGCGATCACCTCTGCTCGCGATTCGACATGCGACGGCGAAAATTGCGCCGGAGAAATCAACCGTTACAGCCACTACATTCCACTTTTTACTTGGGCAGAGAACGGATGGCCTTGCGCGCCAAGCTGAAGCGCAGTATCTGCCTTCCGTTGACACTCTCTTGAGTCGCTTTACCCCAGCGTGATCGACTCAGAGCCCTGTCATTTCAGCAATCGAGCACCATGCTCCAGTTCGCGACGCATGATTGAGCGTCGCATGTCCAAGGATTCCCAAACCATGGCCGACTCGTCGACTGCCAACAACTATATCGAGCTCGCCGCCGATATCGTGTCGGCCTATGTGAGCAACAATTCCGTTTCCGCCGCCGACCTTCCGGGCCTGATCAACAGCGTCCACAACGCGCTCCTCAACGTCACCACCGGCAAGATCGAGGTTCCCGCCGAGCCGCCGAAGCCGGTGATCCCGATCAAGAAGTCGATCACGCCGGACTACATCGTCTGCCTCGAGGACGGAAAGAAGTTCAAGTCGCTGAAGCGCCACCTGCGCACCCAGTACAATCTGTCGCCGGAAGACTATCGCGAGAAGTGGGGCCTGCCCGCCGACTATCCGATGGTCGCGCCGAACTACGCGGCTGCCCGCTCGCAGCTTGCGAAGCAGATGGGCCTCGGCCAGCAGCGCCGCCGCAAGGGCCGCTGAGCCCTCCATCCCTGCATTGCGAAGCGCCGTCCGGTCCGCCGGGCGGCGTTTTGCGTTGGAACCGCCGACCGATGAGCGCCAGGGCGCCCGCCAGGGCCGCATGCCGGGCAAGGTCATAGCGCGCAGGGTCGCCGGAACGCCTGGCGCGCTCGGCCCGCAGTTGGGCCTGCAGGCGCCGCCGCAAGACAGCGATCTCCGTCGAAGCGCCGAACACCGCCTCCCGGGACAGCAGCTGCCGCCCGAGCGAGGCGGGATCCGCCGCCCGGTCGCTCCGCCAACTGCGCATGAGATCGCTCGTGGCTTTTCGTCCTGTCATGCCGACCTCCGCGTTCTCACGGAAGCATCGGGCATCCCCTACGAGTGGGGACAACTTATCGGTGCATTTTATATTCCAAGGTTGCACACCCAGGGTAAGCCGCTGCTTTCACTCGTCTTTTGCGTTTGTCAGCAGCAGGCGCGGAAATAAAGGAATAAAAACTTATCACCATTGGTCACCTTCCGAATGAGGATTATTGTCCTTCAATCGGAGGTGTTCATGGTGACCATCCATCCTCAGACCCGCGCTGCCCCGGCCCGGGACGCCGGTATCGACGTGGCCGCGGCCCTCGCCGCCTGGGTGTCGGGGGTCGAGCCCTCCGCGCTGTTCTGCGGAACGCGCGGCGAGGCCGAGGTCAGCGCGGCGCGGCAGCTTGCGATCTATCTCGCCCACGTCGCGCTCGGCCACGACCTGTCGCGCCTTTCCAGCGTCTTCGGGCGCGACCGCGCAACCCTCAGGCACGCGCTGCGGCGGATCGAGGACTGGAGGGACGATCCAGGCTTCGACCGCCGGCTGTCCCAGCTGGAGGCGATCCTCATGCCGTTGCGCGGCGCCCGCATGTCGCCGGGGGCAGACCGATGAGCGGCAGGACCCAGGACACCCCGCCACCGGACGATGATCGCTTCCGCCGGGCGCACCAGCTGCGCCAGACCATCGACACGCCGGAGGGGGCGGTCGAGATCGACCTCGCGGAAAGCCCGCTGCGCTGGCTCGCGACCCGCCGCGACGGCACCGGGCGACCCTTCCTGTCGCCGGCCGAGATTGCAGCCGGCGAGCGCCTCCGTCGCGACTTCACCCTTGCCGGCCTCTCGCCGCAACTCGGTGCCGCCTGGGCCGCCCCCGTTTCGGGGGGGCGTGCCGGAGGTGCCCGGGACTATGCGGACGTCGTCATAGCGGCCCGCCAGCGGGTGAACCGGGCGATCGACGCCGTGGGGCCGGAGTTCGCCTCGCTGCTGCTCGACGTCTGCTGCTTCCTCAAGGGGCTTGAAGAAGCCGAGCGCGACCGCGGCTGGCCCATCCGCGCTGCCAAGGTGGTGCTGAAGCTCGCGCTTGCGGCCCTCGCACGCCACTTTGGCCTCACCGACGAGGCCCGGGGGCCTGACCGCGCGCGCGGCATCCGCACATGGACCGCCGCGCGGGATACGGCGGCCGAAGAGTCCGGTTCCGGGTAGTCCGTCAGGCGGCGATGGCGTCGAGGATGCGCACCCAGGAACGGATGCCCTTGTGGAAACTCTTGAGGTCGTACTTCTCGTTGGGCGAATGAACGCGGTCATCCTCGAGGCCGAAGCCGACGAGCAGGGAATCGAGACCGAGATCGTCCTTGAAGGCGCCGACGATCGGGATGGAACCGCCGGAACCGATGGTGACCGCCTTCCGGTCCCATTCAGCCGTCAGTGCGGCGCGGGCCTTGGCGAGCACCGGCATGTCCCAGGGCAGCGCCAGGGCGGGGCTGCCCCGCGATCCGAAGAACTCCGCCTTGCAGTCATCTGGCAGGACGGCGCGGACATGGGCACGGAAGGCGTCGCGCACCTTCACCGGGTCCTGCTTGCCGACCAGGCGGAAGGTGACCTTGGCCCAGGCTTCGGAGGGGATGACGGTCTTGGACCCCTCGCCCGTGTAACCGCCCCAGATGCCGTTGACGTCGCAGGTCGGCCGCGACGAGATCATCTCGATGAGCAGCCGTCCCTTCTCGCCGATCGGGTGCTTGAGCCCGATGGCGCCGAGATAGTCCTCGGCGGTCAGATTGAGCCCCTTCCAGTCCGCGAGGATATCGGCGGGCAGGTCCTCCACGCCGTCATAGAAGCCGGGGATGGCGATGCGGCCGTCGGCGCCGTGGATCGAGGCGATGACCTTCGACAGCATGTGGATCGGATTGGCGGCGGCGCCACCATACATGCCGGAGTGGAGGTCGCGGTTGGCGGCGACGACCTTGAACTCCTCGGAGACGATGCCGCGCAGCGACGTCGTGATGGCCGGGGTATTCGCGTCCCACATGCCGGTGTCGCAGACGAGGGCGACGTCGGCGGCAAGATCAGCCTTGTTGGCGCGAACGAAGTCGAAGAGGTGCTTCGACCCGCATTCCTCCTCGCCCTCGATCAGCATGGTGACGCCGACCGGCAGCGAGCCGGTGACCGCCTTCCAGGCCCGGCAGGCCTCGACGAAGGTCATCACCTGACCCTTGTCGTCGCAGGCGCCGCGCGCGACGATCCGCTTCGAACCATCCGGGCCTGCGGCGATCCGCGGCTCGAAGGGCGGCGTCTCCCAGAGGTCCAGCGGATCGACCGGCTGGACGTCGTAGTGGCCGTAGAACAGCGCATGCGGCCCGGCTCCGCCCGCGCTCTTCGCGACGACTGCGGGATGGCCACCCGTGGCGCGGGCCGAGGCCTCGAAGCCGAGACTCTTCAGGTCGGAGACAAGCCAGTCGGCCGCCGCGGCGCAGTCCTTCGCATAGGCGCTGTCCGTCGAGATCGAGGGAATGCGCAGGAGCGCGAACAGGCGGTCGAGGCTCTGGTCGAGGCCGGCATCGACGGCGGCGAGGACCTTGTCGACGGGTCGCGTGGTCATGAGTGATGCTCCGGATCGGCACTTGGAACGAGAGGCGGGACGCTACCAAGCCGCCCCCCGAATGCAACGACCGTCGCCGCGCATCAGCCCTTCAGCGGGGATGTCTCGGGAAGGTCGAGAGCCTCGACGGCGTTGCGCGCGCGGCCGATGCGCCGCACCCGCTGCATCAGCGCGCCGACACGGCGATAGATCAGCCGCGGCGCGCTGTCGGCTCCCATCACGGCGGCATAACCGGAGGCCAGGGCCGCCCGCTTGAGGGTCCGCGACACGGTTTCGACGAGGAGAAGACAGGGAATACCCGCCGTCACGGCGGAAGGGGGCGGAGGCAGCAGCGCAGACTGCACGGCGTCGGCGGCAAGGCGCGGGGTGGCAGCGATGACCACGACGTCGACCTTGCCGTTCTCGATGTGGACGCTGAGTTCCGTGGTGCTGGTCAAGCCCACCGCATGCACCATGCCGAGCCCCTGGAGGCGCTCGGCCGCCGTCGTCGAATCCACACCATCCAGCCGCAGCACGACGACCCGCGCTGCGCGTATCTGCTTCACCCCAGCCATCTGCCCATTCCCGACATGCCTCGGGTGAGCCGAATAAAGTTACCGTCTTAGGGAGCCTCTACGAATTTAGCTGCAATTGACGCGATCCGTGGAATTCCGGCTCAGCGACGGCCGAGACCGCCGAGGACGCCACGCATGATGGCCCGGCCGATCTGGGTTCCGACCGACCGCGCCAGCGAACTCGAGGCGTTCTTGATGATGATCTCCGTGGTGGACATGGGCGCGCGTCCCCTCCCCTTGCCGGCGGGGGCCGAGCCGCCGCCGAGGATCGAGCCGAGCAGGCCGCCGAGGCCACCGGTTTCTGCCTGCTGGGCCTGTTCGGCCTGTTCGGCTTCCTGCAGCTTCTTCTGGGCGCGCTTCTGCAAGACCTCGTAGGCCGATTCCGAGTCGATCGTCTCGTCGTACTTGCCGCGGAACGGGCTCTTGGCGAGGATCTGCCGGCGCTCCTGCTCGGACACTGGTCCGATGCGGGCGAGCGGCGGCGAGATCAGCGTGCGCTCGACGATGGACGGCACGCCGTTGCCTTCCAGCATCGAGACCAGGGCCTCGCCCTTGCCGAGCTGGGTGATCACCTCCTCGGTGTTCAGCTTCGGGTTCTGGCGGAAGGTCGTGGCCGCGGCCTTGACCGCGCGCTGGTCACGCGGCGTGAAGGCGCGCAGGGCGTGCTGGACGCGGTTGCCGAGCTGGGCGAGCACCGTCTCCGGCACGTCGAGCGGGTTCTGCGTGACGAAATAGACGCCGACGCCCTTGGAGCGGATGAGGCGGACGACCTGCTCGATCTTCTCGACCAGCGCCTTCGGCGCGTCCTTGAACAGGAGATGGGCCTCGTCGAAGAAGAAGACGAGCTTGGGACGGTCGAGGTCGCCGACCTCGGGAAGCTCCTCGAACAGCTCCGACAGCAGCCAGAGCAGGAAGGTGGCATAGAGCTGCGGGCTCTGCATCAGCTTGTCGGCGGCGAGCAGGTTGATGGTGCCGCGGCCGTCCTTGTCGGTGCGCATCAGGTCCTTGAGCGCCAGCGCCGGCTCGCCGAAGAACTTCGCGCCGCCCTGGTTCTCGAGCGTCAGCAACTGGCGCTGGATGGTGCCGACGGTCGCGGCCGAAACGTTGCCATAGGCCGCGCGGAGCTCGTTCTGCAGCTCCTTGTTGGAGCCGAGTTCCTGCAGCATGGCGCGCAGGTCCTTCAGGTCGAGGAGCGCGAGGCCGTGCTGGTCGGCGTAGTGGAAGAGGATGTTGATGACGCCTTCCTGGATCTCGTTGAGGTCCATCAGGCGGGAAAGCAACAGCGGGCCCATCTCCGCGACGGTGGCGCGGATCGGATGGCCCTGCTCGCCGAACAGGTCCCAGAACACCACCGGGAAGGCGTCGGCATGCCAGTCGAGGCCGACCGTCTTGGCGCGTTCGAGAATGAAGGGCTTCTCCTCGCCCATGGCGGCGACACCCGAGAGATCCCCCTTGATGTCCGCCGCGAAGACGGGAACGCCGGCGTTGGAGAACCCCTCGGCGAGAACCTGCAGCGACACGGTCTTGCCGGTGCCCGTCGCCCCGGTAATCAAGCCGTGGCGGTTGCCGAACTTCAGCGCCAGCCATTCCTGCTTGGTGCTCTTGCCGATGAGGAGGGCGTCGTCGGCCATGTTCTGATCCTGGGCTGACCGGTAGGGGTGGTCCGTTCTAGCAATGACGCGCCGTCATCGCCAAGCGGCATGCTCGACAAAGGACCGGACCATCCGGGTCTTGACGTGAATCAACGCGGCGCAGCCCGCCGAACGGCTGAATGCCCTCCTCAAAGTCCGGGAGGGGACATATGACCGAAACGATGTATCTCGCTGTGGTTCTGGTGGTGTTCGTGAGCTTCGGCTCCGTGCTGGCCTGGGTCGACTTCTCCGGCAAGGACATTCGCCCGCAGATTCCCGGCCCGAAGCACTAGCGCGCAGGCAGAGGCCGCGGGCGGCCCCTCCCCCACGCCCCGGTCTTCAGCCACGCGCCCAGAGGTGCTTCACGAAGGTTCCGGCCTTCTTCTCGATCGCCGCAGCGGCATCCAGGCAGACATCTTCGCGATAGCGCGAGGTGATGATCTGCACGCCGATCGGCTTGTCGTCGATCAGCCCGACCGGCACGACGGCCGCTGGCAGGCCGAGCACGTTGATCGCCGACATGAACCGCAGGTCGTTCCAGAACAGGTCGCTCGCCGGGCGCTTGCCGTCGAGATCAGCATTCCAGAGCGGCGTCTGCTGCACGGACAGCGGCGTCAGCACCACCGGGTGGTCCTCGAGGAACATCAGCCAGTTGCGGAGCACGCGCGACCGGCGGGCGATCGCCTTCATGTACCCCTCGCGGTCGAGAATGGTGCTCGATCCCTTCATGGCTTCGATTGCGGCGATGAAGTCCGGGCTGCCGTGTTGGCGCATGGTCGCTTCCTGCAACACCGTGAGCTCGGTGAAAATCAGGTCGGACCAAAGGTTCCAGGTGCCGTCCAGGTCCGGAACCTCCACCTCCTGCACGTCATAGCCGGCATCGGCGAGATGGTCGGCGGCCGTACGGACGAGCGAGATCACCTTGGTATCCGTCGTCATGTCGGACGGAATCTTCGCCAGTGCGACCTTGATCGGGCCCTTCAGCTTCGGGCCCTTGAGCGGCGCCGGCACCCACCAGGGATCGCGCGGGTCACGCTGAGCCATCACTTCGAGCCCGAGGCGGACATCGGCCACCGAGCGGGCGATCGGCCCCTGCGACGACATGAACTGCGCCATGAGAGGGCGCTCGTCACCCTTCAGCTGGGTCGGGTTGAAGGCGGGGATGCGCCCCTGCGTCGGCTTGATGGTGGCGACGCCGTTGCAGAAGGCCGGCCAGCGCAGCGAGCCGCCGATATCATTGCCGTGGGCGATGGCACCGATGCCGGCCGCCACCGACGCGCCGGCACCGCCCGAGGAGCCGCCGCAGGTGATCTTGTCGTCCCAGGGGTTGAGGGTGAGACCGTGAAGCGGGTTCTCGGTGAAGCCGCGCATGGAGAATTCAGGCGTATTGGTGAGTCCGACGATGATCGCGCCGGCCTTGCGCATATTGGCGGTGACGGCCGAATCGTCAGGCGCGATATTGTCCTTGAAGGCAACGACACCGTTGGAATTGGCCTGCCCCTTCACGTCGAGATTGATCTTGATGGTCACGGGCACGCCGTGCAGCGGACCGACGGCCTCGCCCTTGGCCAGGGCCTTGTCGGCGGCCTTCGCCGCCTTCAGCGCATCCTTCGACATATCGACGACGACGGCGTTGAGCTTCGGATTGACCGCCTTCATGCGGTCGATGCTGGCCTTGACGACCTCTTCCGACGTGACCTTTCCGGACTTGATCGCCCGCGCGGTCTCGACCGCCCCCCATTGCCAGATCGGTGCCTTCGCCATTGTCGCCGTTCCCCTGCCGATGATGCGGACGATGGTGCGCGGGGAAGGGAGCGATGGGAAGCCCCCGCAACGGGGGCTGGTCATGCACGGGCTGGAGCGGTCGCAAGGCCATCAGCCCGCTTAGGCGACGGCCGAGCCGCCGGCCCTGGCCCCGGTTCTTCAGAGCCCCAGCACTGCGGCGATCTCCTCCACCGCCATCATGGGCGCGAGGCGGCCGGCCGCGACGTCGGCCTCCAGCGCCGGCAGGCGGGCCTTGAGCTGGGGATCGCGCTTCAGCCGCTCGGCGACGCGCTCGTGCAGCATGGTCCACATCCATTTGACGCCCTGGGCACGGCGCTTGGCGGCGAAGTCGCCGGAGGCTTGCGTCTTCGTCCGGAAGGCCAGAATCTGCTCCCACAGCGCGTCGAGCCCGTGGTTGGCGAGCCCGGAAATCATCAGCACCGGCGGCGACCAGACGAGGGACTTCGGCGCCATGATGTGAAGCGCCGCGCGGTATTCGGCGGCGGCGGCCTTCGCCCGCAGCGCGCCGTCGCCGTCGGCCTTGTTGACAGCGATGATGTCGGCGAGTTCGAGGATGCCCTTCTTGATGCCCTGCAACTCGTCGCCGGCGCCGGGCAGCATCAGGACCAAGAAAAGATCGGTCATCTCGGCGACCGCCGTCTCTGACTGGCCGACGCCGACGGTCTCGACGAGGATGACGTCGAAACCCGCGGCCTCGCAGAGCAGCATGGTCTCGCGCGTCTTGGCGGCGACGCCGCCGAGCGTTCCCGAGGAGGGCGAGGGCCTGACATAGG
>VFQR01002894.1_pt1 | contig 10282 bp, 6 predicted proteins | sample 3512321 | NCBI WGS metagenome assembly VFQR01 (sample SAMN10412374, study PRJNA504923) | tailings metagenome | isolation source: Relicate 3 Philex TSF1 revegetated site | place: Philippines: Tuba, Benguet | collected 2017-08-29
TCAATAAGTAAACTGATGACCAAGGCATTTTATCAGCAAGTATCAAGGCTAAAGCCCCTGCCACTAACAAGGCAATGCGATAACCCAAGATAAAAACCGCTGCACCAGCCCCCATTTCGAGTTTTTCTAAAATGTCGGTGCGGTAAGCATCACTGGCGATATCTTGAGTTGCACTGATAAAAGCAATGACTATGGCATTGATGGCTAAAAGCTGTAATGCTTGTTTGGGTTGTTGAAAGGCCATAACGGCGATCGCGATTACCAAACACATTTGTGTCAAAATTAACCAACCCCGTCGTCGTCCCAAAACTGGTAGGCTGAACCTGTCTACTAACGGCGACCAGAGAAACTTCAATGAATAAGGCAACCCAGCAAGGCTAAACCAGCCAATAGCGGCTAAATCTACCTTTTCAACCGTCATCCAAGCCTTCAAGGTGTTACCGATTAACAATAAAGGTAAACCCGATGCAAAGCCTAAAAATAATAAAGTCGCCATCTTGCGACTACCGAAAACTTGCAGCAGTGATTTAATTTCCCTCATAGTTTCAAATTTTTGCCTCTTTTGAGGAAATCTCAGTCATGGTAATTGGAGTTTGGTTGAAGAAGAATACAGAATTCAGAATTCAGAATTCAGAATCAAGACGCTCTCTACGAGACGCTACGCGTAGCTTGCTTAAGAGCAGGGGTACGCGGACACGGCTTAGCTGCGCTATCAGTGGGGGATTCCGACCCGCCATTGATTGTTCGCGTAGCGTCTCCCCTTGGGAGAAGACCACCAAATTTTCAATTTGGTGGGGGTCTTAAACCCACTTATTCAGACGCTCGCGGACACGGCTTAGCTGCGCTATCCGCCAGTCGCACAAAATACCCAACTGAATTCTGACGACTGACTCCTGAATTCTGTTTTGATAAAGTACAACAAGGCAATGAATAAATGTATCATTTAAAGTAAAACTTATAAGAATTTGGGCGATGGCAGCAGCAGAAATTGTGTCTGTTTCCTGCAAGCACACCAACTCACCAAGATTTACTTGGTCTAAATCGAAATTCAGGATACCTTTATAGCGCAATAGACTTGGGTTAAGTAACTGCCAATTCACAAGGCAGATGGTTGATGATTAACTTTCGGGAATTGGATAAACCTGATGTCCCCTGATTTCTACTTTGTGTGCAGCTAGGCATTTTTCCCAACCTTCACGAGTACCGATATCGCTTTTGGCTTTCAGTAATCCTAATTCTTCTTCTTGTTGGGTGAGTTGAGCAAATTCTTCGTAACGTGGGTATGTAGTGGTAACAAATGTTTCTTTTCGGTGCAAAATTGGCGGATTTGCTCTAGTTTTATATTCTCGGTGAGTAACAGCTAGGGTTTTTAAGTCAATACCGATACTTGCTTTTAAAGCTGGATGGGGGTCTGTATCGAATTCTGGGTAAAAAAGATAGGATATTTGCGGTTGTTCAATGTGATATTTTATTAACGTAGCTCCATCTACACGGCCAATGGTGCGGCTAGCGCAGCCTTCGTAAATCCGCAGCAAAGGATCGAGTGCTGCAAGTGCCGAAACATGGACGTAAAGGGCACCGCGTGTGCGTTTACCAATTTTGCTTTTTTCGCAAGCAGTTTGAATCACCCCAGTTTTGCCTAAGCTGAAAAGCTTTTGGTCGGCAACTTGGCAAGCTTCTTCGTAGCTACTAAAAAAGGCTTTGATGTCGTGACGCATTTGTGGCGATAGCTTCTGCCATGCAGGGCGGCGATCGAAGTGGGTGAGGGCGAGATATACTTGGATATCTAAAGAACGACGATAAGCGATCGCATCCCATTCTGCTTCGTCGGTAGCTTGCAAAACTACGCCAAACGCACGCCGGAAGTTACCAAATTCCCTCAGTAATTCCTGTTCGTTTTCCAATTCGCCTTTCACCGGCAGTCTACCGCGCTTGGTAAAAAAAGCCATGAGTGGTTGCAGCTGTTCTTGGTAATCTTCAAACCGCTTAGTGGGAATACGGACTCGCGGTGTAGAAGAAGTAGAAAAAAAGCGGATCGCTTTGTAACTTTCTTTTTCGGCTTCATCTCGAAAAACAAAGTACACACCCAGCGCGATGGGTATCGCATCCACATTTAGGACTTCATCAATGTAAGTTTTGAGTTCTTCTTGTTCGTAATATTTCTGAAAAGTGTTGCGGCGCGTGACAATGCCATCGTTGTAAGCCAGCTGAGTTTTACTAGGAGCGTTAACTAGGACTTGAGCTGCGACAATTAAAACTTGCTGGGTGAGTTCCCAAGCTTGGATGAGACTTTGACGGCGTTCCTCTGCATCTTCGATGACGTTAAGGACATAACCCAAATTGACGACATCGGCGGCGGTGCGTGGGACATCATGATAGTAGTAAGGGTCCCAGCCTGCGCTGGTATAGCCTAAGTTGGCGACTCGCTGCACATCACCACCGTAGCCGCAACCGTAGTCAAAAAAAGTGGTGTCTTGGTGCAGGATTGCCCATTCTATGGCTAATCGTACAGGGCGGGAGATGTCAGTGCGAGCGATCGCAGCTCGATGACGCTCAATTTCTAATGCTTCAGGCATAATATCAGTTAACAGTCAATCGATTTTGGATTTTAAATTTTGGATTTTGGATTGAAACAGATCCCTCTGGGTAGGGGCTTCACGATTTTAAATTTTGGATTTTGGATTTGTTTTGCCCACAAGGGGCAGGGCATGAACCGAAATAATCTAAAATCTAAAATCTAAAATCTAAAATTGGTATGGTTAACAGTTAACTAATATCCTTTCAATCTTTGATGGCTAGTTCTATTAAATCTTCAATTTTCTTGATATTTTGATCGCCTGCTAAGTAACCGATACCGCGATGCAAATGCAAGCGAAATTGGGTGGCGAGGGTTTCTTTATCAGTATCATAGCCATCATTGTGACAGCGTTGTTTGAGGGCGAGGAGGAGAAGATCGGACATTTCGCCGCCGAAGACGCGCCAAGTCATTTCGACGTTGCTATCTTGGGGAATTGGGACGGGCGAAGGTGGAGTTGGTTCTGCGAGGGAACGACAAAATGCCCAACGGCAGAGGATATTCCATTGGTCAATTTTGGTACTGCGTTTGAGTTTTTGGAGTTGGTCTTTGGCTGTTTGGGAAAGTTTTATTCTTTCGATTGGGGATTCCATGATTAAGATTTTTTAACGCAAAGGGACGCTGAGGTTAGCGCTGAGGTTCGCTGAGGTTTGATAGAGATAATTCGCTAGCTCCTAAAATGATTAGGCGTATCTTCATTGAGAATTGGGAAGGAGTAATTAACAATAGTTAACAGGTTGCGATCACTTTGGTATCGTTTGCATTTATGGATATACAGTATAATTCAGAATTTAGAAGTAAAAAAAGCTGTTTTCTTAGCTTTGAAACCTAGATGTTGTAGTGAAATAATTGTACTTTTGGTGTAAATAAAAGGCTCATAATCAAATACTTAGAGAATATTTATAATAAAATTTGATTTTAACAGGATATTATGGCAAAGTTGCAATTACATTTTAATGGTTCTTTTGCTTTAAAAAAAGATGAAATAAGTAGACTGCTGGTGACTGCTGCCCAAGAAAAAGGCTTAAATGATACCTTGGAAAATTTAATGGAGAAAACAAGTTTAGGTAATGGCAAAGTAGGGCGGGTAAAAAGTTGGGCAGTACGGGCAGGGTTAATTAAGAATAATCGTCCAAGTCCGGAAGGAGAAATTGTTTTGCGATTAGATCCTGGCTTGGAGTCAAATATTACAGATTGGTTGATGCACTTTTATTTAAGTTTTGGCGATCGCGGTCTACAACCAACACCAGAAAACCCTGATGATTGGGGTGTATGGACTTATTTTGTATATACATTTCTGCCTCGTTATCCTAAATTTACTAAGGAAGAATTTTTATATCATAGTGCATCGATATTTGAAGAAGAAAGCAAGGTGATTGCTAATAGGATCAATTACATATTACGAGCATATACTGAGTTTACTGCTTTAGCATCCTGTAAGTTTGTGACTCAAGAAAATAATAAATATATTAGTGGATATGTTAATTTACCTAACTCTTATCTATTAGGATACTTCTTAGCGAAATTGTGGGAACGTGACTTTCAAGGTGAAGGTTCCGTTCTCACCGAATCGATTTTGACCCAGAAAATGGGACTTGCTGGCGTACTAGGACTAAAAGCAGACGCATTACAAGAACAACTAAATGCCTTGGAAGCTTACGGCATTATCGAACAACGACGGGCAGTACCTCCTTTTCAAGTGATTCCCCGTTGGGATAAACCCTTGGCACTGCTAGAGAAGGCTTATGGCGGATAAAGATTATTTGCTGCTGGGAGATGCCAGACCCGATGACCGAATTCATCTGCTACTTTGGGACGCACCTGAGGAAACCGAACTAGCGCGTATCGTTCATTACAATAACGCTCATCGGGTCAATTACCGAAAAAATTTGCTACAAAGGATTCATCCGGGAGAAAGTTTTCTTGCTCTTCATCACAATTTAGATATCGAACTCAGTGCTATCAAGTCAATGTGTTCTGGGGTTAGCAAACAGATTGTTTTACTCGAAGGGTTAGACTGTCTGATTACTTATCTGCAAATCACATCTGGCAGTCGCATTACCCTTTTCTGGAAACAACTAGAAGAGACTCGCAAGCTAGAAAAACTTTTGTGGATACTCCTACCCCAACAACTAGCACCGAAAAATTGGCCACCAGAGCGAATTAAGCGTTTTCCTTCAGGATAATCGTCCCTTTGCATTTGCTATTTGAAATTTACTATGCTCCTCAACCAACTTGTTGAAATCAACGAAAAGGGTAGTATTGCCAGTTCCGTAAACTTTGGGATGATGGATGATTCCCAGAAGAATTTGTCTTTGTGCGAAAGTTTTATTTTTAACTACGATTCCACAAAACCTGAGTTGTCAACAGTTGGTATTTTGGATGCAGTGCGCCGGAGTTATCATAGTGCAAATCAACCGAATATCCATTTGATGATTCAACAATATGGTAAGGGTAAATCGCACTTTGCGATCGCCATTGCAAATTTTTTCCAAAAACCCTTCCAAAGTCCAGAAGTGCAAGAAATTTTATCACAAGTAAAAAAGGCGACATCAGGAAAAAGTCAGACTGTTGTTGAAGGCTTGAAGGTGTTTAAACAAAATCAACGTCACCAACATTTAGTTATTTGTCTTAGTGGCGACATAGGCGGCGATATCAAAAAGCAATTTCTACAACAACTTGTTAAAAGCTTAGAAGCAGCAGGAATTCAAGATTCTTTAGCACAACATATATGTAGGGAACCTCTACACTATTTGGAAAATTTGAATCCAGAGAATAAATTAAAAGCAGAGAAATATTTACAAAGTCCTGATAATACTGACGGTAATTTAAATTCAATCATCCGTTTACTCAGACAAAATGATCCTAGCGTTATCTCCACTGTTAAAAAACTTGCATTGCACCTGATTGGATATCCTATTGATTTTACTACCAATTTAAATATTCAAGAAATTTTAGAAGACCTGATAAAAAATTATTGCACTGGTAAAAATGCTCACTTCCAAGGAATTTTAATTTTATTTGACGAGCTAAACCAATATTTGAAAGCTTGGGCAGTAGATGATATTGGCGCGGGAGGTACGGCAATGCAAAATATTACCAATATTTGCGAAAACTACAAAGGAAAAATTGCTCTCCTTAGTTTCACCCAAATTCATCCCGGTCAAGGAGTTGGAATTTCTGCCAATGCAATACCAGAATACCAAAAGATTGCCACACGCCTTGCACCAAAAGATGGTACTACCTATGACAACCCTGCTTCTAGCTTAGAACTAGTAGTAGATAACTTATTGCAGAAAAAAAATGGCACTGTTTGGCAAACATTTCGTTCTCAATGGCATAATACGCTGAGAAGAGAGGCTGAAATAGCTTACGAACAAAGAATTAAAATTTATAAAAATAAAGGCTGGTCTTTTGAAGAGTTTTATAACTACTTATCCGAGGGTTGTTTTCCTCTCCATCCTCTAACGGCATATTTATTGTGCAACCTTGACTTTATTCAAGACCGAACAGTTATACAGTTTATTAAAGGGTATGTCAAAAATTTTCTTGTAACTCAACCTCTAGAAAATGCTGGAAAACTTAATTATATATATCCGATAGCGTTAGTAGACACATTCCTAGAGAACTTTTCTAACTACCCTGTTTATAACCACTATAAAAAAGCTGTAGATTTAGTTGCAGGTGCGGATAATGATGATGAATTAATGGTAATTAAAGCTTTATTTATATATGAAGCCAGTGGGGAAAAGCTTACCAAACCAGACAGAGAAGGCCATCAAGAAATTTTGGTAGCTTTGACAGGTTTACCTAAATCTAGACTCCAAGCGGCATTAGATAAATTAGAAAAGGAAAGAGATTTAATTTATCACCGACCAGAAATCCAGCTTTATCGTTTTTGGGAAGGAATTAATCCTAAAGGTATTGAAGAAGAAATTGAGAATGAAATTAAATTTAAAACAACATCGATTAATGATATTGTTGTTTACTCTAGGCAGCTTAATGACTTGAAAGAATATCTATTTAAAACTACCACAGTCGCTACACAGTTTGTCCAAGAAAATAAATTAGTAAATGAAGACTGGCAGTTCGAGCGCAAAATATATAGTATTGATAATTTGATTAAGGCGCTAGAAAATAGTCGGACTTTAAAAGACACCGAACAAAAGGGTATTTTAGCTTATGTATTGGCAGAAACTCAAGAGGAATTGCAAGAATTTTGTAAAAATGTAAATAACTATTTAGCTGAGTCTCCAATTAAAAATTACATTGCTATCGGCATTCCTACAGAAGAAACTGGAAATTTAGCTCAGATAATTTTAAAATTAAAAGTTTTAGAAGAAAAAGATGCTGCTGATAAAAAATTATTAGGAACAGCTTATAAACAACTGCTCCAGCGTTGGCAGGAAGAGGTAAATACACGTTTGAAGAGGTTATTAAATAATTGTAATTTCTATTGTGTAGGATTGGAGAAAATTCCATCTGCGGAACAGCGTAAAGAACAACGGGTAATTAGCGTACTTTTGCAAGATTTATATCCCTTTGTTCCTCCTGTAAATCAAATCGATAAAATGCGTTCCAAGCATCCGACAGGCAAAAAAATTGTCCGATGGACTGCAACACAAATGTTTATAGAGAATAGTTTCAGTCAAAATGTTACTGACCATTCTTACAAAACTGTTATTGATCAGGTTTTTGTCAAGTTGTGGGGTATACTCAAAAAAACATCTGATAAATATATTGTTCAAGAACCAACTCATGAAAAAATCCGTGCTGCTTGGGATAAAATTTCTGAAATAACAGACTTAAAAGGATTACCAGAAAAGATTGTCGATTTAGAAAAAATTTGGCAAGTTCTTTCTGGACAAGGTTATGGTTATAGCGAATATAACTTTACTATTTTGCTATCAGGATGGTTGGCAATTCACTGCAAAGAAGTGTCTCTTAGAGGTAAGACGGCACTTGGTTCTAAAACTTTAAATGCAACATTGAAAACACAATCTTTGAAAGACTGGGGCAATACTGATATTCTCCAAGACCCCACCAAATTTGTTCATGATTGGATTGTTAAACAAAAGTCTAAACTGATTCGTCGTCAACAAACACAAATGCCGATTCTTCCGGCATCATCTATATACTATGACGAAGCGCAGGAATATCTAGCGGCAGTTGCTACTTTTTTAGAATCTAATGAACCAGATGAGTTAGAAAAAGAAGAATTAACTAATAATAGAAATCAGGTGAGTGCTGCGGTTAATAAAATTGACAAGTGGTTCCAACCAGTAGAAACTGTGGAAAACTTACCTCGTGAGGCACAATTGGCAACACTGTTACCACTTTATCCGCAATTGTTGAAGCGATCGCCAAACACTTCAATTTTACCAACACAACAACAGAGCGATCGCTTTTCCCAAGCATTACAAATTGTTAGCGATAAAATTGACCAACTTGTAGTAGCCCAAAGTCTACGGGCTGAGTCCCTATCTACCGAACAAGCTTGTAGTGCTTATCAAACAGAAATTCAACAAATCATTCACCAAATTAACCAAATTGCAGACTTACCTCGCCACCTAATCGAAAGTTTACAAAATGCCCTGCGTACCAGCAATATCAGATTAACAGACATTAGACAGCAGGCAGAAGCAGGACAAAAGCAAGCTGAAGATACACAACTCATGCAGAATATTCGCAAATCTGCAACGAAAATCAAAACAATTCATCTTTCTCAAGAAGCACTGCAAGAAGTAGCAAATTTACAATCTCGCTTCAATTATCCAGATAAATTTGAGCAGGAAATCGCTGAACTCGTGCAGTCAATTCAAAACAGAATTGCCGAATATCAGTCTAATTTGATAAATCTTCGTACTCGACTACAGTCGGTCAATAATCTTTCAGATTTGGATGCTATTAATACAGAATATGCCAAACTAGATATTGTCTTTCAAGATTCGGCTGATTACGCAGACTATCAAGAATTACAACCACAAATCCAGAGTTTAAAACATGACCTTGAGCAAATACAAAGTCTGGAGATTCGCTATGAACAAAGTAATTCTATTGCCAGTTGTAATGATGCTTTGGTTATAATTGCTAGTCAAGAATTTAATATCTATAATGCTGACCGCTTCCGAGAAAGGATTGCTCAGTTAGAAGTCAATTTCCGGCAAAAAATCCAAGAATATACTGTTGAATTACAAGAATATAAGCATAATTTAGAACATTTTAAAAAAGTAAAAGATGCCGAAAGACTACACAAAGAGTTACTTAAAAAGTCGTCTCGTTATTCACGTTCGGAAATAGAAACAGAGTATGAAGCAATTACCAGAGAAATACCACTATTAATTGAGTTATTGCAAATAGCCGAATCAACAAAGCTAGAGAATTTAGAAGCTTGTCAAACTCAGCTAGATAAATTACGGGATTGGGAAAATAAGGCTGAAGGACTGAGAGAAAAATATAGCGATCGCCTTTACTCCCTCCATAGAGAAATAGAACAAAAACAACAAGTTGCTGTCCAGCAATGGGTCAAAGATTTAGAAAGTAGTTTGACCGAAATCAACCAATTGTCCGATGATACGGAAAAACTCGAAGCTGTAAATAATTTACTGGAGCAAATTCAAGCTAAAAAAATAGATTATATTCACTTACTTAGTATTCCAGAAACTCAGTTATTAGAAAATATAGAGCGTCAATGCATCGAAGAACGGGATAATGATAGAGTCAATCAAATTTTCGTGCTGTTCCGGCAACTTTCTGATTTACAGCAACAAAATGTCTACCAGGACTTAGGCCAAATACTCTCAGAAAAGACGAGGGTTAATAGGAATGGATGATAAAAATATCATACTAGACCCTACCGGACTCTACGATATTCCCTCAGACTATATCGCTATCACCACAGAAGTGGAATGGATAAAATTCTTTGGTGTTAGTGATTCTCCCTGCTGGGTAAGAGGTCAGCGATTATGCGAATGGGCAAAAACTTGGCTAAGAGTGTGGAATAGGACTGAGGAAATCGCAGAAATTAAGCAACATCCCCGTGACAAACTTAGACAATTGTTTAATTCTGTCCCCTTACCTAATGACTGGACTGACGAACAAATACTGATTTTTGCTACCAACTTAGATGCTTATCCCCAAGACAACCCCATTGCCCACTTTTTAGCAAACAACATCACTGATAGTAATGCACAGATATGGTTTGCCGAACCTTCTATTTCACATCTCGCTGCTTGGTTAGCAATTCTAGTACCACAAGAATACCAACCTTTTGAGCGAGTCTGGCAGCAACAGTTTAAAGAACATGAGTTAGCTAACTACTACCAAACTGAAGATAAATTATTGCTTTTGCGTCGCTGGTTAGGCATAGCAGAACCAGTATTCAACGATATTGGCAAATATCCGTTACCAGTTCCCGACTTACTCAGCCAAGAGTTTGACCGTTACTGGGAACAACTCATCTCCAGCACCGAAGGTAAAGTCGTAGATAGCCTAACGCCTACTAACCAAGTAGGCATAGAACGAATTGCCAATAGTGCTTACAAAGTTTTTGGCAACCGACCAAATTGGATTAATCAGGCAAGGGAAGCCAAAGTTACACCCTATCTCAGCTATCAACAGCAGCAAGAATTAAGTCTTAACCAGCCTCCACCCCAACCGCAACCTCTAAGTTTAGATGCTACTCCCCAGCAAGCTTTAATTTGGGCA
>VFQR01002895.1_pt1 | contig 10282 bp, 5 predicted proteins | sample 3512321 | NCBI WGS metagenome assembly VFQR01 (sample SAMN10412374, study PRJNA504923) | tailings metagenome | isolation source: Relicate 3 Philex TSF1 revegetated site | place: Philippines: Tuba, Benguet | collected 2017-08-29
TGGTGGCGGGCCGCCCCCCACGGCGGGGACCACCACAAGAGGTTGGAGGATTACAGCACTGTAGTTACACGGCTGTCAACGGTTCCGCGGCGGATTTTGTTCCGTCGGCGTGCCGCCGGTGGCCCGGCGGCACCGTGGTTCCGAACGGCACCGGCTCCGTGGCAGCGGTGCGGATCGCAGGTATGAGGGGCCCTCCCCCAAACAGCTCCCGATCGCACCTGGTTGTACCCGCCCGACCCGGGAGGACTGACCGTCCGCGTCGCGCACCGCTGCCAGCAGCAGAGGCGACGTTACGGGGACGGGCCTGTGGAGAGGAAGAGGGACAACGCTGTGAATTTCGCTGTGGGTTACCCCGCCGCCCCCACCGCCGCCACCTGAACGGGGATCCCGTTGAGCACCGAGGTGCCCGAGAGCGGGTCCATGGTGACGGGGTCGGTGAGGAGGTTGCTGTTCACCCCGGCGCGCTCGGCGGCCACCCGCATGGCGGTGCCCAGGAGCCCGTGCCCCCAGCCGTGGGGCAGGCTGACGACGCCGGGCCGCACCGCGTCGGTCACCTCCACGGGCGCGTCGAGCGCGCCCACGCTGCTGGTCACACGGGCCTGCCCGCCCGCGGCGAGCCCGAGGCGGGCGGCGTCGTCGGGATGCACCTGGAGGGTGCAGCGCGGGCGGCCCTTCACCAGCACGTCGATGTTGTGCATCCACGAGTTGTTGCTGCGCAGGTGGCGCCTGCCGACGAGGACCATCGGCACCTGCCCGGAGGTGGCGCCGGCCGCCTCCATCGCCTGGGCGAGGCGGGCCAGGTCGGCCAGCAGCACCGGGTGGTCCACCTCGATGGTGCCCGAGGGCGTGTGCAGCACGTCGGGGAGGCGCGGCCTGAGCGGGCCGTAGTCGATGCCGTGGGGGTGCTCGAGGAGCACGTCGAGGCTGGCCGCAGGGACGGTGGTGCCGTCGGCCGTGTCGATCGCCGTGCGTGCGCCGAACGCGGCGCCGAAGGGGCCGGTCTGGAGCATCAGGTCGAGCATCCGCTCCGGCCCCCGGCGGCCACCCGCGCCGAGGGCGGCCAGGATCTCGTCGGCGTCGCGTCCGTGGATGGGTGACGCCGGGTCGTCCACGAGGCTGCGGACCATCCCCGAGATCATCAGCTCGTCCACCGCAGCCGGGTCGGCGTCGATGCCCTGGCCTTGCGCGATGAGCGCGAGCTTGCAGAGGATCTCCCACTCGTCGAGCTCGCCCGGTGCGAGCGCCAGCACCGGAGGGCTGTAGTTGGCCACGTCCCGCACGGCGAACTGCAGCAGCAGCACGTCGTAGTGGCTGCGTTGGAGCTGCGACGGGCTGGGCAGGATCACGTCGGCGTGGCGGGTGGTCTCGTTCAGGTAGATGTCGACACTGACCATGAACTCGAGGTCGTCCAGCGCCGTGTCGAGCCGGGCGGCGTGCGGCGTCGACAGGACCGGGTTGCCCGACATGGTCACGAGCGCGCGCAGCTGGCCCTCGCCCGGCGTGAGGATCTCCTCGGCCAGGGCGGCGACGGGGTACTCCCCCATCACCTCGGGCAGTCCGCGCACGCGGGTGCGCCCGCGGCCGATCGTGAACGGCCGGCCCCGACCGGCCTTCGACCGCGAGACCACGGGCGTGGAGAACATCGCCCCGCCCGGGCGGTCGAGGTTGCCGGTGCAGATGTTGACCACATCGATCAGCCAGGAGGCGGTGGTGCCGAAGCCGTGGCCGCCGAAGCCGGTCGTGGTGGTGCCCATGCGGCCGTACACGGCGGCCGTACGGGCGTCGGCGAGCTCGTGCGCCACCTCCCGGATGGCCTGCGGCTCGAGCCCCGTCGCCGCGGCGACCGCCTCCGGCGTGAACGGCGCACACGCCTCCAGCACGGCGGTCAGGCCGGGCACGTGGGGCGCCACGTGGGGGCCGGGGTCGGCGAGCCCCTCGGCGTGGAGGACGTTGACGAGCGCGGCGAGGAGCAGCGCGTCGGTGCCGGGGCGGATGGGCAGCCAGCGGTCGGCCTCCTCCGCGGTGCGGCTGCGGCGCGGATCGACCACGATGAGCCGCCCGCCCCGGGCCCGCAGCGCCTCGAGGCGACCGGGGAAGTCGGGCGCCGTGCACAGGCTGCCGTTCGACGCGTACGGGTCGGCGCCGATGATCAGCAGGCAGTCGGTGCGGTCGAGGTCGGGCACCGGGACCGTGACCGCGCCCCCGAACACGTAGGCCGCTGCCACCTGGCGCGGCATCTGGTCGACGGTCGACGCGCTGTACCGCTGCTTCGTGCCGAGGGCCTGGAGGAGCGCGCGGTTGTACAGGATCGCCGAGAGGTTGTGGGCGCTCGGGTTGCCGAGGTACATCGCGATGGCGTCGCGCCCGTGGCGGTCGATCACACCCTGCAGGCCCCGCTCCACCTCCGCCCAGGCCTCGGGCCAGTCCACCTCGACATGGCGACCGTCGCGGCGCACGAGCGGCTTGCGCAGCCGGTCGGGATCCTCGTGGAGCTGCTTCAGGGTGGAGCCCTTGGGGCAGATGTAGCCGTGGCTGAACACGTCGTCGCGGTCACCGCGGATGCGGACCACGTGCTCGTCACCGGCGGGGCCGCGCCCGAGGGTGATCTCGAGCCCGCACCCCGCCTCGCACAGCGGGCAGGTGCGGTGGGCGGTGCGGATGGCGGCCGTCACGCGCGACGCCCGCTGGTCGATGTCGTCGCTGGTCCCCATGGGTGACATCCTTGCACCGTGCGCCGGTTGCTCCCCGACCCGGTCGACGCCGTCTCCGCGCTCGACGCCTACGCCGCGCCGCGGCCGCGGCCGGCCGGACGGCCGTGGGTGGGCGTGTGCATGGTGGCCAGCCTCGACGGGTCGACGGTGGTGGCGCAGAACTCCCATGCGCTGTCCAGCCCGGCCGACACCCAGGTGCTCGGCGCCCTGCGGCGTCACGCCGACCTGATCGTGGTGGGGGCGGCGACGGTGCGCCTCGAGGGCTACGGGCCGCCGAAGAAGCCCGGCCAGCGCATCGGCGTCGTGTCGAGGAGCGGGCGGCTCGACCTGGAGGCACCCCTCTTCACGAGCGGCGCCGGCTTCCTCATCGTGCCCGAGACGGCTCCGGAGCTGCCGGTGGAGACCCTGCGCGCCGGCGAGGTCGACGTCGACCTGGCCGCGGCGCTCGGCTCGCTCGACGTCGGGTTCGTGCAGGCCGAGGGCGGGGCCACCCTCAACGCTGCGCTGGCCGCCGCCGACCTGATCGACGAGCTCAACCTCACCGTGTCGCCGGTGGTGGTGGGCGGCGACGGGCCCCGGTTGACCACGGCGGCGCCGCCGCTGCTGCAGCGCATGGACCTCGCCCACGTGCTGGAGGACGACGGCTTCCTCTTCACCAGGTGGTTGCGCCGCCGCTGAGTCACGCGAACTCGGCGGCGATCCGGTGGATGCGCTCGACGAGGTCGTCGAGCTGTGTGCGACCCGGAGCGTGGTTGCTGTTGAGGTGCAGCACCACGGAGATCCCGTCGGCGAACCGGTACAGGTAGGTGATCGTGCCGAGCCCACCGGGCGACCGGCCGATGGCGTGCACCCTCGTCCCGCTCCCCTCCGGCTCGCAGGGGCAGTACCCGTTGAACGGCACCCCGAGCCCGATGTAGGACGTGGGATCGCCGACGGTCGTGGCCCTGTCGGCGCCGAAGCGCTCCGGCGAGGGTCGCCGATCCGTCGTGAACAGCGAGCCTGCGTCCCATGCGTCGAGCAGGTCGAGCAGGTCCGGCACGGACGAGACCGACGCCTGCGTGGCTCGCTCCCACGTGAGGTACGACGTGGGGTCGAACTCGGACGTCGAAGTCACCGAGCCGTCGAAGACGAAGACCCCCGCCTCCCAGCCGGGCACGGGCGTCGTGCCGTCCTGGACGAGCGTGCGCTCGAGGCCGAGTGGCCGTGCGATGCGCTCCGCGACGAGCTCGGGGAGGGACTGCTGCGTCACCTCCTGGAGCACGTGGCCCAGCACCAGGTCCGTGGTGAGCACGTCGGTGTTCGCCACCGTGGGCCGGTCGGCGACCGTCACGGCAGGATCGGCGCTCACGATCTCGACCACCTCGGTGAGTGTCCACTCGCGGGCGAAGTCCTCGACGATGGGCGCGGTGGCGTCGGGGCTCCACGCCGTCCAACCGGTGCGCATCTCGACGGACGGCACCGAGTGCAGCCGCACATCGGGCCGCAGGTGGAGTGCTCCGTGGTCTGTACATGGGTGATGGTCTCCTCGTGTTCGGCTGCATGCCGCCACGACCACGGTGGACGGCCGTGGTTGCAATCCGTCGACAACGGCCGGGATGTTGACGAACTGCAAGCGACGCCGCTGCACGATCGGCGTACTGTGCAGGCCGACCGAGGAGGGCCACTCATGCGGTTCAACGTGCTCGGGCCCATCGGGGTCGACCACGACGGCCGTCGGATCGCGATCGGCGGTCCGCAGCAGCGGCGGCTCCTCGCGCTCTTGCTGATCGACAGGCGCAGCACCGTCCCGGTGGACCGCATGGTCGACGTGCTGTGGCCGGACGGCGACGCCCCCCACGGCGCCTCCCGGTCGGTGTTGACCTACGTGTCGCGACTTCGCGCCGCGCTCGGCGTGCCCATCGTGATGAACGGCTACGGCTACCGCATCGATCGCGCCGGCACCACCTGCGACGCCGACGAGTTCGTCGCGTTGTGCGACGAGGCCGCTCGCGCGCTCCCCGATCGAGCCGTCGACCTCTACGAGCACGCGCTGAGCCTCTGGCACGGCCGCGCCTTCGGCGAGTTCGCCGACGAGTGGTGGGCGCTCGCGGAGTCGGCACGCCTCGGCGAGCTCGCCACCGCCGCACGAGAGGCTCATGCGGAGGCGCTCATCGTGCTCGGGCACCACACCCGCGCGCTCCCGGCGCTCGAGCGGTTGGTCGTGGACCACCCCCTTCGCGAGCGCCCGGTCGCGGCCTTGATGCAGGCCTTGGCGGCTTCCGGAAGGCGCACGGACGCACTGCGCGCGTTCCACGCCTTCCGGTCGCGCCTCGCGGAGACCAGCGGCCTGCCGCCCTCGCCGGCGCTCGTCGACCTCGAGCGTTCCATCGTCGCCAGCGACGACCTGGCCCCGACCGGCACGCCCCTGCGGGGCTACGTGATCCGTCGTGTCATCGGTGAAGGCGCCCACGGACGCGTGTACGAGGCCACGCAGCCAGGGACGGACCGGCCGGTGGCGATCAAGGCGATCCGGCCCGACCTCGCCGATTCGACCGAGTTCATCCGGCGCTTCGAGGCCGAAGCCCGCTTCGTCGCGCGCATCGAGCATCCGCACGTCGTCCCGCTGTACGACTACTGGCGCGAGCCCGGCGGCGCCTACCTCGTCTTCCGGCTGCTCCGGGGCGGGAGCGCGAAGGAATCCATCGTCACGGGCGGCGCGTGGTCGCTGTCGAGGGTCGACCGCTTCGTGGAGGAGGTGGGGGGTGCGCTCCTCGCCGCGCACGCACGCGGCGTGGCCCACCGGGACGTGCGCGCCGCGAACGTGATGCTCGACGAGCTCGGCGGCGCCTACCTGACGGACTTCGGGATCGCCGACCTGGCGCGCCCGGAGGACCCGAGCGAGCTCGCCGCGGACGTGCGGTCGTTCTCCCGGCTCACGTGGGAGCTCCTGACGGGCGATGCCGCAGGTGGGCCGAGGGCGGGTCGCGGTGCGCTTCGTGACGACCTGGCGCACGACCGAGCTCACGTCGCGGACCTGCCGGAGGGCCTCGCTGCGGTCCTCGAGCGGGGGATGCGCCCCGACGACGGGTTCCCCTCGATCTCGGAGTTCCTCCTCGCGTGGCGAGCCGCCATGGGCGCACCTGCGGCACGCTCGCCGATGACGCGGGACCTGGGCTGGCTCGATTCGGCCCGACGTGCAGCGGCACGAGCGCTGCTCGACTCGGCGAGCGCCGGCGTCAACCCGTACCGGGGGCTGGAGCCGTTCGACGACGCCGACGGTGACACGTTCTTCGGTCGGGGCGAGGACGTGGCGAGGCTGGCCGAGCTCGCTGAGGGTCGGCCCTTCGTCACGGTGGTCGGCGCGTCCGGCTCCGGCAAGAGCTCGCTCGTCCGCGCCGGCCTCGTGCCGAGACTCCGCCACGCCGGCCACGTGACCGTCACGATGGTCCCCGGCACCGACCCGGTGCACCGGCTCGCCGCGGCACTCACCGAGGTGTCCGCGTCGACGATCGACGACCTCGACGCCTGCACCCGCATCGCCGCCATCGCCGATCGGATCGGCCACGCCGTCGTGGTCGTCGTCGATCAGTTCGAGGAGGTGTGGACGGCGGCCGCTCCCGATGTTCGCCTCGAGTTCATCGACGTGCTCCGCAGCATCGTCGACGGCGGTCGAGCGAAGGTGGTCACCACCGTCCGCGCGGACCTGCTCGACCGGCCGCTGCAGGACCCGACGATCGGCCACCTGGTCGGCGCCGGCACGTTCGTGGTGGGACCGCTGAGCCCCGCACAGCTCGAGGAGGCGATCGTGCTCCCCGCACAGCGCGTGGGGGTCCGTGTGGACGAGGGGCTGGTCGCCGAGCTCGTGGCCGACGCCGCCGCGCGCCCGGGCAGCCTTCCGATGCTGCAGTTCACGATGACGCAGCTGTACGAGCGCCGGCGCGACGGCCTCATCGAGCGTTCGGCGCTCGACGAGATCGGGGGGCTCGGCGGTGCGATCGGCGCACGGGCGGAGCGCACCCTCCACGAGGCCGGCGACCTGGCGATCCAGCCGACCCGCGAGCTCTTCCTGCGCTTGGTCACTCCGGGCCTGGGCGGCGCTCCGGACCTCCGTCGCCGAGCACGCACGAGCGACCTGCCGCCGATCGCACGTGACGTGGCCGACCGATACGTCGCCGCCCGCCTCCTGGTCGTCGACCGGGACGAGCGCACGCGCGAGCCGACCATCGAGATCGCCCACGAGGTCCTGCTGGAGCGGTGGCCGCGGCTCGCCGGGTGGATCGACGCCGACCGGCAGTGGCTCTCGGCGCTCGACGCGCTGGGCTCGGCGGCCGTCCAGTGGGACGCCGCCGGGAGGGACGACGACGAGCTGCTCCTGCGCGGCACCCGGCTGGAGGCGGCCATCGAGGCGCTCGAGGTCGATGGGCGCGTGGTCACCGACCTCGAGCGGGCGTTCGTCACCGCCAGCCGCGACCTCCGCGACCGCGACCTGCGGAGCGCCCGGCGATCTGCGTCGCGCCTCAGACGGCTGCTCGTCGCCACGGCGGCCGCGCTCGTGATCGCGACCGTGGCGGGTGCTGTCGCCGTCGTGCAGCGACGCGAGGCGGTCCGCTCCGCTGCCGCCGCGGACGCGTCGGCGGCCGATGCGCTGGCCGCAGGGCGGGTGGCGAGGATCGAAGCGCTCGTCGGGCGCTCCGAGTCGCTGCGGGTGACCCAGCGCGATGTCGCTGCCCTCGTCGCTGCGGAGGCATACCGCCTCGACGACAACCCGCGCACGCGCTCCGCCCTGTTCGCCACGTTCACAGCCGCGCCCGCCCTTCTGGCGACCCACCGGCTCGACCCCGAGCCCGGCGCGACCGGCTCCTCGGGGCGCCTCAGCGGCATCGTCATGCCCGACGGTGCGTCCGCGTTCGTCCTCGACCACGCCGGGAGGGTCCGGCCGCTCGACCTGGCCACGGGCGACAGAGGCCCGGCCTGGCCAGCCACGTCTCCCGCAGTGCCCCGCGGGGAGGCGATGCTGCGGGCGTCGCCGGACGGGCAGGCCCTTGCGCAGATCAGCTGGGTGGAGCAGGAGGGGCGGGCCGTGAGCGTGGTGGCGATCGCCGACGCTGCGCGAGGCCGATGGCGGTTCGAGCCGGTCGTGCTGGACGGCCCCCACCTCTCGGCCGACTTCTCGCACGATGGATCCACCCTGTTCCTCACGCTGGCACCCGACTCCACGCTCGTCGGCTTGGACACGTCGACCGGAGCGATCCGCGCCGTGCTCCCGAACGAGGGCGAGGTTGCCCCGGGCGGCGGCGGCCTCACGGTGGTGGACGGCGGACGCGTGCTGGTGTCGCAGGACGACGGTGAGGTGCTGATGGTCGACGGCACCTCCTTCGACGAGCTCGGTCGGCTCGCCATCCCGGCCGGGACATCGTTCTCGCTCCGCACGGCCGGTGACGGCACCGCTGCGATCGGGACGGGGGTGTCCGGTCTGGTGCGGATCGAGATCGACCCGCTCGAGCAGGTCTGGGCGCGCATCGACGATGCCGACACGTGCCCCAACATCGCCGTGTTCGACGACGCCGACGCGATCCTCTGTGGCGACGTCAACGGCCGCCTCGCCGTGCGCGACGAGGCGACCGGGACCGTTGCGCAGCAGCTCGACCCCCAGAACGGCGACGTCGGGACCCTCTGGCCGGCCGCCGGTCAACGCGAGCTGGTCACCTTCGGCAACAACGAGCCGGTCGTCACCCGCTGGAGCCTCAACGGCGCCGGCGCCATCACGCGCGTCCTGGAGGCCGGCTGGTTCGGCGACCTCCTCAGCCCCGACGGCAGCAGGCTGTTGATGTTCCCGGCCACAGGACGGGGACTGCCGGACCTGGAGCAGCTCTTGAGCGGGCGGATCATCGACGTCGGCACCGCCGAGCCCATCGCCTCCACCGAGGGCTACGCGGTCGGCAACTGGATCACCGACGACCGGCTGTCCGTGGGCGTCCCGATCGGTGAGACGCTGGGCACCGGCGTCTTCTCGGTCGCCGAAGGCGGGCTGGTCGGCCCGCTCGGCGAGCCACTCCCGGGCCTCCCCGACTACTTCGAGCCCACTCCGGGCAAGACCGCATCCGCAGCGCGCTTCTTCGACGGCTCGACCAGCAGGATGACCGTCTACTCGGCCCCGGCCGTGCCCGGCGCAACCGTCGAACGCTCGGGGTACTGGGTGCCCAGCAGCTCCCGCGACGGTTCGTGGTTGGTGATCGGCGGCGCCAACGGCATCGAGCTGATCGACGCCCGAACCGGTGACGTGCTGCGGACCCGTCGGACCACGACGCGGCAAGCGGCGTGGGTCACCGCTGCTGATCAGCTGTTCGTCACCTCGGCGGGCGGCGAGCTGGTGCAGCACGACCTGCAGACGCTCGCACCGATCCGCACCTTCGGCGGGAGCCGCGGGAACATCGAGAACGTGTTCTCGACGGCCGACGGCTCGGTGATCGTCGTGAAGGGTGCTGACCGGTTCGTCACGCTGTACGACACGGCGACCGGGATCGCGATCGGCACGCCGATGGTGGTGCCCGATTCCGACGTCAATCTCACGCCGGCCCTCGCGCTCGACGGATCGCTGCTCGTGTACGGCGGCGGGCCGACCACCGGCGCCAAGGTGTGGGACCTGCGGCCGCAGCGGTGGCTGGAGGCCGTGTGCGAGGTGGCCGGCCGCAACCTCACCCGCGACGAGTGGGCTACGCACATCGGCGACCTGGTGCCCTACCGCGCCACGTGCCCGCAGTTCCCGCTCGACGCGTGACGGCGCTGCATGCGACGAGCACCGGCCCGGTCGTGCCGATCAGGCCTTCTGGAGCTTCTCCAGCAGCGCCACCTCGCGCTGGAAGTCGGCCGCGGCGTCGAAGCCCTTGTAGACGCTGGCGAAGCGCAGGTAGACGACCTCGTCGAGGGAGCGCAGGCGCTCGAGGACGGCGCGGCCGACCTGGCCGCTCGTGATCTCGGCGCCCAGACCGCGCAGCTCGTCCTCCACCTCCTGGGCGAGGGCGAGCACCTGCTCGTCGGTGATCGGCCGGCCCTTGCCGGCGGCGGCCACCCCGGCGGCGATCTTGGTGCGATCGAAGCGCTGGCGGGAGCCGTCGGACTTGGTGACCATCAGCGGCACGTCCTTCACCTGCGCCGGCTCCAGCCGCTCGTAGGTGGTGAAGCGGTGCTGGCACTGCACGCACGACCGGCGCCGGCGGATGGACGCACCCTCGTCGGCCTCGCGCGAGTCGATCACCTTCGTGTCGGCGGCGAGGCAGGCCGGGCAGCGCATCGGCGCCACGCTAGCGGAGGACCTCGCGCGGCCACCGGCGACCTCGTCGCAGGCCGCCACGGCTCAGGGAAGGCGCAGGACCTGCCCCGGGACGATGGTCGCGCCGCCGTTCAGGGTGACCAGGGCGTCCACCACCAGGGACACGTCGGCGTGCGGGTAGTGCCGCTCGGCGATGGCCCAGAGGGTGTCGCCCGGCTGCACCACGTAGGGCACGTGCGAGGGGGTGTGGCCGACCGCAGCGGCTGCGGCAGGAGCGCCATCACGGTCGGCCAGGCCCTGGTCGGCGAGGAGGCCGACGGAG
>VFQR01002896.1_pt1 | contig 10281 bp, 7 predicted proteins | sample 3512321 | NCBI WGS metagenome assembly VFQR01 (sample SAMN10412374, study PRJNA504923) | tailings metagenome | isolation source: Relicate 3 Philex TSF1 revegetated site | place: Philippines: Tuba, Benguet | collected 2017-08-29
GCCTAGTTACAATATACCTGTGGTGTTGGCGATCGCTGCTATTCCACTAATATTGCTACAACCGTGGATAGGCTCTATTGTCATGCTGTTTGGCTTGTTTTTGATGTTTCAAACCTTAACACTGCGCTTGCAATTTACCGCTACCGATTTAGATATTTACAGAGGCGAAAAATTGATTCGACGTTTTCCCTACCAGGAATGGCAAAATTGGCGTATCTTCTGGAATAAAGTCCCCATATTGTTTTACTTTAAAGAAGTTAAAAGCATTCACTTTTTGCCTATTTTATTTGACCCCAACACCTTGAAAACTTGCTTGGAACAACGTTGTCCGCATATTTAGTACTAAGTCTTGACTCACAAAAGATTTGAGCGGTAAAAGCCGCCGCTCAAATTTATGTAGTAATGACAAGTAGTTCTAATCTATACTCAAAGCCTAAAATTGAGTACCTCCCAAAACTTAGAACTTTGAAAGCTTGTTAATTGTAATATTTCTGAAAGTTATTTATTCGCATCATAGGAATTACAGTATTGTTTATGAACCCAGAGGCATCTCAAACCCCAGAACCAATTGATGAATGGTTGACACAAGAAGAACAAACCAATGGAGTCGAACATCCAACAAACCCATCTGTTGATTCACTGCCAGAAACAGCACCTATTGGCTCATCAGAAGAGGACGCAAGTTTTGATTCAACTATTTCTAATACAGCCGATGAGGTAAATTCTACGGTAGAGCCAACAGAAAGTTCCAATGGCGAATCTTTACAGCAGTTGGAACCGGAAACTGCCACACTGGGTTCAGACACATTAAAATCAGAAGACAGTTTATTATACGTTGCAACAGAGCAGCGAGTAGCAAAGTTGCAGAGTACTGAAGCAGCACTGAAAGAAGAAATAGCTAACCTGCAAGCTTCTTACAAAATCCTTCAGGCACAATTGAGTGAAACTCAAACTTCTCTGGGACAACTCGTAAAAGAATCACTAGTGCAGTTAGAACAACGCAAACAAGCCCTGCAAATTTCCATAGAACAGCTTGAACGTCGTCAAGAACGTATCCGCAACGAAATGCGAACCACTTTTGCGGGAGCATCCCAAGACTTGGCAATTCGAGTGCAGGGTTTTAAAGATTATCTCACGGGTAGCTTACAGGATTTGGCCGCTGCTGCTGAGCAGCTGCAACTAACGCCAGCTGTGGTGGAAAGAGAAAAACCGAATATCAAAGAGGTGAAACCAGCCGAACCTCAACCAGGAATACCGCAATTTGCCCAACAACAGTTTCAAGATACTACAAAGCAAATTCGCCGTTTAATTGACCAATACCGCAATAAGCCAGATTACTATGGCCCCGCTTGGCAGTTACGCCGGACGTTTGAGCCAGTCCATGCAGAACGAGTTTCTAATTGGTTTTTCAGCCAAGGAGGACGGGGTGCTTTGCGGACGATGGGTAGTCGCTTGCAGAATATCCTAATTGCCTCTGCTGCAATTTCGATATTACACAAGCTGTATGGCGATCGCGTCCGTACTTTAGTTTTAGCTAATACACCAGAGCGATTAGGTGAATGGCGTCGCGGCTTGCAAGACTGCCTGGGAATAGGTCGCCCAGATTTTGGCCCAGACAGAGGCGTGGTATTATTTGAGGCATCGGAAGCTGTAGCCCAAAAAGCAGATCGGTTGGTAAAAGCCAATCAATTGCCTTTAATTATTATTGATGATTCAGAAGAGCAAATCAGTTTGTCTCTGCTGCAATTTCCTCTATGGTTAGCCTTTGCCCCCGACCCCAAAACAGTGAGAAACTATGATGATGACTTTTAATTTAGTCATTGGGCATAGGTCATAGGGCATAGGGCATTGGGAAAGAGTTTTTGAATTTTGAATACTTCGGCTGCGCTCAGTACAAGTTTTGAATTTTGAATTGTTATCATGGCTATCTGGTTAACTCTGTGCGGAGTAACTGTATTTATAGCTTACCTACTGGGTTCCTTTCCCACCGGGTACATTGCTGTCAAGCAGTTAAAAGGTATTGATATTCGAGAAGTTGGTTCTGGTTCCACTGGCGCAACAAATGTGCTAAGAACTTTGGGTAAAGGGCCAGGAGCATTCGTTTTAGTACTTGATTCCTTGAAGGGAGCATTAGCGATCGCTCTTGGTTATTGGTTGTTCAATTTTGCCACTAGTCAAAATATTATCCCTCCAACGGTAGATGTAAAATTATGGCAACCGTGGGTAGTAACTTTAGTTGGTTTAGCTGCGATTCTTGGACATAGTAAATCAATTTTTTTAGGCTTCACTGGTGGTAAATCCGTTGCTACCAGCTTGGGGATTTTGTTGGCAATGAATTGGCAGGTAGGTTTGGCAACAGCAGGTGTATTTGCCGTTGTTGTAGCTATATCGCGGATTGTTTCTTTGAGTTCAATAGCAGGGGCGATGGCTGTTTCTATTTTTATGTTGCTTTTGCGTCAACCTTTACCATATATTTTGTTTGGTATTGCTGGTGGGTTATATGTGATTTTGCGCCATCGTAGTAACATAGAACGACTAATTGCTGGCACTGAGCCAAAAATTGGGCAAAATTTATCCACAGAACCGAAACAAACTGCATAGTTAGCAATAGGCAATAGCCTGCCATAACTAAAGAATTTGCAAAACAACTAGTGTCATATCATCGGTATTTTGCTTATCAGCACCGATGAATTTCTGAACTTGGTCGAATAAATAATCGACAATTTCCTGCGGCCCGTTGCAGTATTTACAAGCTGTATTGAAATCAGCAATAAAGTTTTCTTCGTCAAAGCGATCGCCACTAGCTGCCGCAGCATCCGTCAAACCATCTGTATAGTAAATAATTGTATCTCCAGGTTCTAGCTGTGCCTGGGCATCTTCATATTGGCTGTTAGCATCTAAACCAATCAGCATTCCTAAAGTATCTAAACGGCTAACAGTTTTCGTAGCGGCGTGCCACCATAAGGGAGGGTTGTGTGCTGCATTGCTATAAGACAAAACTCGATTATGGGGATTATATTCTGAGTAAAAAAGCGTTACAAAGCGATGCGAATTTTCTAAATCCGCATACATAACTCGATTTAAGTTTTGTAGAATTCCGGCTGGAGAATTACCGTGTAAAACTTCTCCTCGTAGCATTCCCCGCATCATTGTCATAATCAGCCCAGCGGGAACACCTTTGCCCATAACATCTCCAATCACCAAACCCCAACGACCAGTTCCTGTGCCATTTTTAGCGTTTGACTGAATTTGATTATTATTAGTAGCAATAAAGTCGTAATAATCTCCACCTACCCGATTGGCAGGTTTACAACGTGCTGCCAAGACTGCACCAGGTATTGTAGGACATTGCCGCGGCAGAAGTCGCCGTTGAATTTCTGCGCCAATCTCTAGTTCTTGGTCTAAACGTTCTTTTTTTCTCAGTTCTACAGCTAGTTCATCGTTTTCGATGGCTACTGCTGTTTGGTCTGCCACTAACCTAACTAATTTTTGCCTGGTTTCCGTCCAGCTATATTCCGGATCGCGACTCAAAACATACAGCCAACCCCTTTCTGTATGCTTGACTAAAATCGCCGTTCCAAAGATTTGCACATCTGGCCCCAAATAGCGATGCATTTGGTCATCCAAAATCCCTGTAGTACTTGCTAAAGGGGCAGCGTTGGGTACAAGTGTGATTTGACTGCTAGCTATTTCTAGTGCCTTGCGGATATTCTTTCGCTGGTGGCTATCTTGCCAGTGTAGTTGTTCTAACCTGACTTGACCATTAGGTTTGTAAAGAAACAAGGCGCTACCATCAGCATCTGTGACCCTTGTTGCCATCAGCGGTATCAGTTCCAAAAACTGATTCAAATTGTTGAAGCTTCTAAGTGCGAATCCAAGAGAACTGAGCAAATCTTGAATTTTATTCTGTTCCCGGTGCAACCTTGCCACGAGTTCTTTCAGCGCTACGACTGGTGTGACATCAGTCGTGGCACTACTATTGTTGTCAGTGGGTTGAGAGGGCAGTTGAGACACAGGCACAGTTTTTTTACACTTTATTTTTGGTAGGTTTGAAATTATTTATAAATTTTGTCGCTTTAATATTGCTAAACCATATTTAGACAAGACTTGTGATTTTAGCAAGAGTATAAAGACGTAACAGGTAAATTTTATGAGTATTTTATTTGCTAATTACATTCTTGATTCCAGATTCCTCAGTTGTAATTCTATATTTTTAATCAAAATCTAATCTCTCAAAAATCGTAATTTGGGATGACACTTGGCGGGGTTTTTCATTTTTTCATAACTGAAGTGCCAAAACATATCTCTCTAGTTGTAAAAATACTTTAATCAAAGAATAATTACTCAGGTTTTTAGAGGAAGTGTTGGTTTTGTCCTTCATCATTTCTTCATAATGACCAATGACTAGTAACCAAATGTTTTAAATTTCCAGATTTACTTCACAAAAGATTGCTGGATACTTTCGGGAGTATTAGATTTAAAGAGGCTTGAGAGTGGGGAAGCATTTTAATCACAGGAGTTGATGATTTTAGGACTTAAACTGTTTCCGGTATTTTGTTTGTGGTTAATTCCAGCGATAATATCAGATTAAGTGACTCCTAAATGTATCATTTTGTCAACCAAATTTTTAAGCTCAATTTTTCGGACTACTCATCTGTCAAGCCAAGTTTGCAGAATTTAAAACAGTCCATATCCCCCATCCCTCTCAAGTTGCCACTTTTGACTTAAGGAATTGCTAACCGCTTAACAGGGCTTCAACAAACTCGTAGCTAGAAAAGGGGCGGAGGTCTTCAATACCTTCACCAGCACCAATAAAGCGAATGGGTAAACCTAATTGTTGCACAACAGCAAGGGCAACACCGCCTTTGGCAGTGCCATCAAGCTTGGTTAAGACAACGCCACTCAGTTGGGCAGCTTGGGAGAAAACTTCAGCTTGCCGCAGTCCATTTTGACCTAAAGTGGCATCTAGAACCAACAGTGATTCTACTTTTGCATTTGGGGCTTTTTTATCGATAATTCGGCGAATTTTACTGAGTTCGTCCATTAAATTTTTCTTATTTTGCAGTCGCCCAGCAGTATCTACGAGAAGTAATTCTGTTTGACGCGCTTGGGCGGCAGCGATCGCATCAAAGACAACTGCTGCTGGATCTGTATTCTTTCCGGGATTGGCAATGACTTCAACGCCACTTCTGCTACCCCAAACTTTGACTTGTTCTACAGCCGCAGCACGGAAAGTGTCTGCTGCTCCAATCAAACATTTATAACCAGATTTTTGCCCCAGGTGGGCAATTTTGCCAATGGTGGTGGTTTTGCCAGCACCATTTACCCCAGTGATTAACCAAATGTTTAAAGTTTCTTTTTCTGGGGCAAAGCTAGATTTGTGGGATGTTTTGTTTGGTGCATCTAGCATATCCCGGAGAATTTTTTTCAAATAAGCGATCGCTTCTTCTGGTGGAGTGACTTCTTGGAGCAATTTTTTCTGTAGGGCATCGATAATCAAATCTGTGGCTTCTACTCCCACATCAGCTTGCAGCAGCAACGACTCTATTTCTGATACCGCAGCTTGGTTAAGGGGCCCTTGGCCAACGATCGCTTTTAGTTGGTTGAGGATGTTACGGCGAGTTTTATCTAAACCTTGCCGCAGCTTTTTGAGCCAGGTAATTTCTTCAATAGAAACGTCTTGTGCGCGTCTACCTTGGGCTGCTAACACTTCCGCTGACCAGACAAATCCATCATCAAATACTAGTTCGGGGATTTCCTCTTCTGTTTTTGATGCTGGCTGTACTACCTCTGGTTCTGGGACTTCAATGGCGCTGGCTATGAGTTGTTCCAGCTTTGCTTGCCGTTCCGCCGCCGCACGTTCTAGGAAGGATGGTGCTGTTGGCTGTGTTGCCTCTGGCGTAGTTTGTGGTTCAACGGGTGTTGTCTGTACTTCACTTGTGGTTAATTCTGAGCTGGAGACATCCGGTTCCTTAGTAATTGCAGCCACTACAGAATCTTCTGTAGTTTCTTCCTCTGTAGTAGATTCTTCTGTGGTTGTGTGGATATCTTGTACCTGTGTTGCTTCTGGGCTGGTGACAGCAGGTTCCTCAGTAACTTGAGTTTCTACAGTTTCTTGAGAAGTTGTAGTTTCAGTAGCCTCAGCGGCTTCTGTTGATGAATCAGGCGGAGTTTCTACTGTCTGAGATTGTTGTTTTTGTTGGATATTTTTGTAAGCAGCTTTAGCGAACGCTAACAAGTCTGCTGTTGTACTATCTGATGAAGTTTCGGCTGTCTCTGGTTGGGGTTCTTGTACAGCAGGAGTTTCTTCCTGCTTCTCAACAGAGGAGGAGTCAGACGGATCGTTATATTGACGGCGGAACCAGTTAAAAACCATTGCAGCAGTATTAGTTGTTGTTATAAGTTACGAATTATGAGTTTAATTTAACTTGTACCAAATGGGGCATTGGGCATTGGGAAGAAGCAGTTCTTGGCAGAGGGTAAGATTTTCTCCCCTGCTCCCCTACCTCCCTCATCTCCTCCTCTCCCTGACTTGAGAAATTAAGTATAAAAAACTATGCACTTTTCTTTTGCTCGCTAACTCGGCGTAAAACACCGTTAATAAACCGATGACCTTCGTCTCCACTGTACCGTTTAGCTAGCTCCACAGCTTCGTTAATGGCAATACTATCTGGAACTCCTAAGAATTTCATTTCTGCTACAGCGATTTGCAAGATATCCCGGTCAATTTGAGCAAGGCGAGTTACTTGCCAATCTACCAGGGCATTGGATATGAGTTCATCTATAATTTGTCGGTTTTCGTTCACTGTAATTACAAGCTCTTTAGCGTAATTGCGAACTCCCTTATCCTGATTAGCTAGCTGAATTAATTCTGGAAAATCAACGGCAGTACCCAACTGATTAATCGCTGTTTGGGTACATGCGATGGCCTCTTGCAGCATGGTTCTAGCAGTGTTGAGGTCAGAGGCGCGAGTTTGGCTACTCAAAAGGCGATCGTTACTGCGTTGCAGTTCACCTGCGGCATTATTTAGGGTATCTTGCACTTCTGAAGTCAAGGTGCGTACTGCTCCTAGCACCAACTTTGATACTAGTTGCTCGTCTTCTAATTTATCTAATTTCTTCGGGCTGACTGGCAGTTGGCTAAGGCTTAAAAGTGCCAATTCACGAGCAATTTGCTGGGGTTTACGAGGTTGCATAAAAGTGAAGGGTGATTGTGCAAGAATTGATTAACCAGGAGTGACAAGCTTATCAGTCTATCAATTTTGGCACAGTCAAACAACAAAATTACGCATTTGCTTGTGACTTTGCCTGATAGAGTTTAAGTTTCTTCTACGTGAATCACTTGCTGTCTGGTTGCGTCGTGTTTCATTTCCAATGTCGAGTCTTTGGGTAAAATCAACGGCGTATTGGGGGCGACAATTCCACCTGACACAACTATTTTAAAAGCGTCTTCAATGGACATGGAAAGGTTCACCACTTCATCCTCTGGAACGGCTGCATACCATCCAGTAGTGGGATTTGGAGTGGTGGGAATAAAAACACTCAGCATCGGACGAGACATTTGGGCTTGGATATCACTGCTGATTGCACCAGTTACAAAGGCGATGGCCCAAATTCCTCGGCGGGGATACTCCACTAAAACTACACGCCGAAATTTGCCATTGGAGTCTTTGAGTATTGTTTCTAAAAGCTGTTTGAGTGTTTTATATACCTGTCCAGCTAGAGGAATTGCCTGTAATAAACGCTCACCGAAATCTAACAACCAACGCCCAAAAATATTTCTAGCCATTAAGCCAATTACGAGAATACTCAGCAATGGTACGGCTAGACCTACTAATAGATTCAGTATATTTACTAAGATGGGATGTAAGCCATCAAAGGGATTCAGTTGTTTAGGAATTTGGGTGAGAAAGTTGATTACCCAATTCGCAATGGTAATTGTTAGCCAGATGGTAGTTGCTAGAGGAATGACTACCAACAAACCAGCAATCAGGTCATTTTTTAAGTCCTGCTTTAGGCGATCGATTACCAAGCGTCGATTCTCCTGTTTTAAGCTATTTTCCTACAAGAATACACACAGAAATGAATTAACTGAATAACCACTGGCTATTCTGAGAAGATGTTACTTTTCTTTATATAACTTGTAAATGATTGTTACGAGTTTCTCAAGTTATTACTAATTTATCGCGTAGAGTGAAAAGTTGCTCATGATTCTCAAAGCACGACTGGGTAAGCTGAAGAATTATTTTGTTTGCTCAATTCTTGACACATTGCCGAGAACAGCTTTTGTGAAAAAACTGCGTTAAAAATATTAACTTCTTCTAAAGAAAGCACGTATAGGGACGCACAGCTAGCTGTGCGTCCCTATAAATGGCTATTTTCTTATGAATTCTGATAAATGCGATCCTACGGCGAGGGCTTTGCCCAACCTAGTAACTTTAGTCTTTAAATTACATCAGCGTGTGTGGATTCTGAACTCCCGCACTGCACCTGTTGTGTGCTTTCCTGAGCCACTGTTGCTTTTGTGTTTAAGTCAGGTTGTGGTAGATACTTCATTTCCCAAACTTTGAGCAAAATCAAGTATTCGTAAAATGCTTGCAATGTACACCAAGCAAGACCCGCACTTCCGTCTAAGCAACCGCCCAAAAGAAAATACATATATATAAAGCGTAACAAAGGTCTAGCAGGCAGACGCAGAGACAAATCTTTGAGAGCGCGGCGTCTTTCGACTTCTGATTTGCCAAAAAATAGCTCTTGCCAGTTTATCTTGCCTTGTTCTAATTGATATAAAGTTTCTTGAGCTTCATCAGTGGAATAACGGTTATGCTTTTCAATCCAGCGAGTTAAGCCTTTGCTACAAGTATAGTGGGGATATGTTTCTTTTAAAAAGCTAGTTGCACCGTCACAAACTTCTCGTTCAGTGTGGCCGTAGTCAGTGAACCAAACTTTACCGTGACGAAACAAGCGCATTTGATAACGGGGATACTGCGTGCTGTAACGAATCCAGTGATTCATGAACATAACGCGTTCAGCGACATAGTAGCCGATGTAGTCTGGACTTTGACTTGCCTTTTGGCATTCCGCGAACAATTCCGGTGTCATCCGCTCATCAGCTTCCAGAATGTAAACCCATTGATACTTTGGGGGAATAGACTCTAGCATCCAGGTACGTTGGCGTCCGTGGCTTTCAAAGGCGTGTTGGACAACGCGGATGGGATAGCGATTAGCGATTTCCACAGTGCGATCGCTACTGCATGAATCTACAACAATGATGTCATCAGATAGCATCGCCGATTCGATACAAGCAGCAATATCTAGTTCTTCGTTATATGTCAGTATGTAAATTGAGAACATTCCCCAGGTTTTATACTTATAAAGTTAAAATTTATTGGGCATAGGGCATAGGGCATTGGACAGTCAACAGTCAACAGATAACTGTCATCTCCCCATCTCCCCATCTCCCCATCTCCCGAAAAAATTAGCGCGCACTAGCTTTGGGTTTACCACCTTGTAAAGCACCCCTGCTTCTTAAGCCTACCCAGCCGATGATGATGTAACCAATAGACAACAGTAAACTGCTAATACCAATCCGCAATCCAGACTTCCATGCACTATCTCTAGCTTGTTTATCAGCTTCATCCCTGCGTTGGCGAATTTGGCTCAATTGTTGAGTTCTTAAGGTCTGAATATCTGTTTGTTGTTCGATGGCTTTGTCAAGTGCTTGGGGATCTGTTTTAGCCTTTTTTAGTAAGTCCTTGATAGCTGGAGGAACTTGGGAACTTTCAAGTGCTTGCTTGTATCTTTGGTCATCTTTGAGTAATTCTGTAAACTGAGCTTTGGTCTGAGTTCGCAGTTGTTCTAGCTGGGTTTTTCCTTGTTCGGTATTTAGTTGTGCTTGCAATTGCGATAAGCGATTGTTAAGTTGATTTTCTGCTTGATCTGCTTCTTCGATAATTCGGTTCACTGTTTGATTTTTGGCTTGATTCACATTATTAAGATGCAGAGGAAAAATCAGTAAGAACATCAAGCCTAAAATACTTGAGAGAATTAGAGCCGGAAATCTTAAGTCAACACCTTGGGTGCGATCGCTTCCTGCTTCAGCGCTATCAATCCAATAGCCAGCGAACAAAAGCCCCAAACCCACCAAAGGAACAATTCCCCGATCCACTAGTGCTGTTGCCAAATTTATTTGCCATCCGCGATCAGTCGGTTGAAAAGGCAACAAGAGAATCAAAAAGTCAACAAAAAACGACAAAATGCAGATTATTCCAACTACCTTAA
>VFQR01002897.1_pt1 | contig 10276 bp, 7 predicted proteins | sample 3512321 | NCBI WGS metagenome assembly VFQR01 (sample SAMN10412374, study PRJNA504923) | tailings metagenome | isolation source: Relicate 3 Philex TSF1 revegetated site | place: Philippines: Tuba, Benguet | collected 2017-08-29
CGCGGGTGATCACACTGGTGATTGCCATTGGAGGCAGCTCGTTACTTTTTGCTGCCGCCCACTATCTGCAGGTGGATCTTGAGACCGGGAACATTTCGCTGCTGGGGACAGCCGACTACATCATCCAGCACCGCGATGTCTGGTCCGCATTCAGCTTTCGTTGCCTGGCAGGCAGTTTATTCGGAGCGTTGCTGGTCTTTCGCGGCATTGGCATCGCCGCAGGTTGCCACATTGGCTATGACCTGTTTGTCGGCTACTGGATGGGTTGAGGTTCGGGAGTGTTGATGACCGGCGTGCCTTGATCCTGGCAGCAGGGGCCGTTGATGCCCTGCAAGCCCATCAGTGCCGGGCGAGCGTACTGAGATTCGCCGTAATAGACATATGGTGCATAATCACCTGCGAAACCGGTGTTCACAATAGCAATGCCACTTACCGGAGGAGCGTAGTAAGCACTTGAGGCCGTGTAAGCGTAACCATTGATTCCCTGGTAAGAGTAATAACCTGGGGAGTAAACGCCCAGGGGGCGTGCATACATGGCTGCATTCCAGCCATAGGTATATCGGTAGGGCCAGCCCCAGGCGTAAGGAGCACGGCCATTGAAGCCGTAACCGTAATAGTTGTAAAACGGGCCATAGCCATAGGTGTTGCCCCAGCCATATCGGCTGTAGGCGAAGTTGAGATAAGGTGTGCGGTGATAAGGATGGTTGTAACCCCAGCCATAGCCGCGGTAACCATATCGACCCCAGCCCCAGTACCAGCCCGTCGCAGCCGAAGATGTGTTACTTGAGGAAGCGGCCAATGAGCTGGCTGTGCTGGCAATGCCGCCGGCCTCGGCAGGGACAGAGCCGAGGAGAGTAAAGCCGATCAGAGCTCCCCAAAGGAAGGCACGCAGTGGCAGATGGTGGATGAATCTCATAATGGCACTTTGCCGTCAGTGAATGTGTCAGCAGTTGAGAACTGGCTGAAACCTGAAGCCAGTAACGTCTTGGTGAACCTGGTACTTCTGCGAAGTCTTTCTCCCTCCAGACTAGGGCGTCATTTTGGGAATGGTCAAGAATTGAGTCGAGAATCGAGGAAATTTTTTCAATTTGATTAGAAAAAGCGTCTCTGCCCTGTCGTGGTCCACGTCACACCGTGAGAATCGGTATTTTCCAAGCCAACTTAGCTGCACAAACAGTAGTGTTCTCTTGTGTACATCTGGGGCGTTCGGTTGGCCGCCATCTGTAAGATTCGTTAACAGGCCGGGGTAATGACAGATGTGCTGATTTTGTTCTCTTGACCACCGTGGAAGAACGAACGTGGTACATGGCCGCTTTCAAACACGGGAGTCATACGGGGGGAACATGATCATCACGAATGGGGATGTCCTGCTCCGGCTGGATACATTTTTTGGTGGACACCATCATTTTCAGGCAAAGCCAATGGGCATCTGATGACCGTTGAGCGAAGTCACAAGTCCTGAACATTCCCGTGGCACACCTCGCGTGGTAAACCTGCTTTCAAGATCGAGACGATAATGGTGAAGCCAGCAATTTTCGAGAAGTATCGCGTGTTGACCGCACTCCCGGTCTACAACGAAGCCAGGCACGTTCACGAGGTGCTCTCTGTCGTTCGAAAGTACAGTGATGACATTCTCGTGGTGAACGATGGCTCCACGGATGGAACTGCCGAGGTTCTCGCGGAGTTGGCTGGGATTCACGTCGTTCATCACTCGCAGAATCAGGGCTATGGAGCCGGTTTGCGGACAGCTTTCGATTATGCTTTAGCTCACCATTATGATGCCCTGGTAACCATTGATTGTGACGGGCAGCATGAACCCCGTTTGATCCCAGAACTGGTTGCGGCGCTTTATCCCGAGAGCGGAGACACCGTCGATATTGTTTCCGGGAGTCGGTATCTGCAGAGATTCCCTGGTGATAGCCTGCCTCCCGCTGATCGCCGACGGATCAATAGGGAGATCACTGCGTACCTGAATGAAATTCTCCACTGGAATCTGACAGACACATTCTGCGGCTTCAAAGCTTATCGGGTTCCTTCGCTGAAGAAGTTCCGAATCACGGATCTGGGGTATGCCATGCCCCTGCAGCTCTGGGTTCAGGCGGCCGCTGCTGAAATGAAAATCGTGGAGTTTCCGGTACCTTTAGTGTACCTCGAAGAAGAGCGTTCGTTTGGTGGATCTTTGGATGACTCCGTTCGCAGGAAAACTCATTATGAGGCAGTGATTCGTCAGGCGCTGATCGAGACGGGACTGTTCAAAATGGGTGTCAGTGATCATCAGCAGATCGTTTTGAATCAGATCTGAACATCGAGGCTACCTTTGATTGCCAGCGTAAGGATTTCAAAACATCCTGCTGCAACGCTGCTGAACCCGATTCGATAGATGCTCGCGAAGCCGTTGCGGACACTTTTGGGGGCTTTATTCCGGTTTGATTGTTGCCAGTGGGAGCGGACAGCTAAGATGCATCGTGGGTTTTTGTGGCGAAAAGTGATTCATGCGCGACTCGTGGGAAGTGTCAGAGGGTCAGGCCGATGCCAGTTTCCAGTCGTCCTTTGACCGATCCAACTGCAGATCGGACAACGAGAGTTTCAGCAGCGGAGAAAACTCGCATGACCGTTCGTCGCTATCGTGCCCCGCAAGGGGATGGCGAGCTTCTGATTGAGCCCTCAATCAGCTCGGTCATCCACTCTTTGCTTAACGATATTCAGCACAGTCCCGCGTATCGAACTCCCGGGCAGAACTTCGCCCGGCAGGAAGTTTTGGCCCTCGCCGTCGAATATTCGACAAAACTCGCACAGTGGGCAGGGGTGCCTGCGAGTCAGATCTCAGCAAAGTTGAAGTCGGCGGAACTTAATCCTGATCTGATCATTGCGACGGGCCATCAACCGGAGTGGTTTCATCCGGGCGTTCTGGCAAAAAACATTGCAGCGTATGCCATTGCTCAAAAGCTCTGTCAATCGGGAAAAAGTGCAATCGCAATCAATCTGATTGTCGACAGTGATGAACTGGATGATGTCACTGTTCCCGTTCCCTCTGGAACCCGTGAAGCTCCGCAGATCATTCCGTTGCCGTTCTTCACTTTGAAGAAACGAACCCCCTGGGAAGAAGTTCGTACTCAGAATCATCTCAAGCTGGAACAGTTCTCGCAGAACATTATTGAGACATTGAAACCCTGGCAATTTGTCCCAGCGATCTCTGCTCTAAAAATGCCGTCGCAAGATCATCCCTCAATACATGCCAACCTGGAGGACAATGAACACGTTTCGCTCAGCCAGAATGATGCCCGGCTGTGTGATCTGATTGCCTCCGTCCGCCAGCAATGGGAACGCAGCGAGCAGATCGAAAATCTGGAAATTCCCCTCTCTCAGGTGACCAGTACCAGGTCGTTTCAATGCTTTTTGCTCGATTGGATGCGAAACGCAGTCAGTCGCTGTCATGCCTACAATCAGATCGTTCAGGCGTTCCGGGATGAATATGGAATCCAGGGGCAACAGCGCCCCGTCCCGAATCTCCTAGTGGTACCGGCGATTGATGATTCAGCATTTCCGGAACGTTTAACTGTCGAAAGGGTGGAAGTCCCCTTCTGGGTATGGAATCAGCCCGAAGCGGCGGCATTGGTCGAACGTGAGCGACTCTTTGTCCGGCATGTTGACCAGCAGCTTGAACTCTCGACTTCCAGAAAAATCATTGGCTACCTGCCGGCCTCACCTGATGATGCAGAGGCGGCCATCGAACAACTCAGCGTCTGGGCAAAAGAGAGGCTGCGCATCCGCTCCCGAGCATTGACGACGACTTTGTTTGCCAGACTTTATCTTTGCGATCTCTTTATTCACGGGATCGGTGGTGCGATCTATGATCAGATTACGGATCGGCTCATTGAAACCATCTATCGTCAGCAGATCCCACAGTTTCTTGTTGTTACAGCCACATTACATCTGCCACTGGGTGAAGGCTTTTCGGCCACGATGGCCGATGTGCGCAGGCATCAGTCATTATTAAGAGATTTGCAGCAGAACCCGTGGAGGCATCTTCCTTCGTGTGAAGAACTCTCGTCGCGGGCAGATCTCAATCACCAGATGCTGTGCAGGCAACTGGCCCAACTTCGCCAGGAGCGGGATTTACTGCTGATGGAGCAGAAGAACTGTGATCAAAAAGCAGATCGAAACTTACCGCGAAGAACGCGCCGCCAAAGAAATCGTCAGCGTTATCTTCGGTTGAATGAGATTCGCAGCGAGTTACTTACGATCGTTTCTCCGCAGATCCAAAAGGTTCGTGAGGATATTGAAACTCTTCGTCAGGAAGTGGCGGCGAACAAAATTCTGAAGTCGCGCGAATATCCCTGGTGCCTGTTTCCGGTCGAACTTCTCCACCGACTGGTCACTCAAATCCGGGTGGCCGCAGAACTCGCGATTAGATAACAAGTGGTGGGTCTGGCTGATCTTGATGTGAGATCGCAACGCGGTGTTCAAAGTCTTTTACACTTTGAAAACCTGCTGGTGAGAGCCTGCTCTTTTCTGAACCAGAGAGCATGACGGGCATCTTGCCAAACCCTCGATTGCGTGTATTCTCCCACAAGGCATGGTGACGAAGTCTTTGAGATGTGAGGCTTCAGCCGTGCCTTTGGTTTTCGCGACGGCCGACATCAACACGTTTGAATGACATATTGGGGGAATTGAAATGTTTCGCATGGCTGCCATCTCGGCTTTGGCAAGTGCTCTTTTGCTGTCGTTATCTTTTCACCCCTCAGAGTCTTTACAAGCGGGCCATCGGCATCGAACGAATTGTTCGGGATGTTCTGCTCCAACATGCAGCGGAGCCACCTGTGCCGGTTCTTCATTCTCTGGAGGAACTGGACTGGTCTGGGCCAATGGTGGCCCTGGATACACCTGTGCTCAGCCGGTCTGCTCTGGTCCCGTTTGTGCCGGGCCCGTTTGTTCTGGGCCTGCATGTTCAGGAAGTGTCTGCTCATCGCCGGTGTGGGAATCGACTTCTGGATGCCAGAGTTGCAGTGGTCGCCGCAGGCATCATGCCCGTCGCCCGCTTGTTTGTAGTGAACCGTTGGCCTGCAGCGCTCCCGAATGGAGTCCTGTCGGTTGTCAGCAAGCTCTTGACGGAGTGACCTATGGTGGAGTGAACTGGGCGGATTCTGTGCAAGCAGGGACAGTAACTTTTGATTGGGACGGAACTTCGGTATCTGTCATGCCTCCAGCCGCTGTCTGTTCACAGCCGGGGAACGCCGTCCATGCCGGTGAGCTTCCTGCTCCTTCAACGGGATGGTCGAGCGATGCCTACACACTTCCGGCAGTCGGATCCACAGCCCTGAAGTATCTTTCACCTTATCAGGCCCCGTTGCCCCTCTCGTTTCCAGCGGCTCCACCGGTTCCTGCAGCGGAAGATCTTGTCTGGTGATCACCCACCTTCGATAAACGCCCTTATGATGCGTCACACAATCATTTGTTATCGGCCCGCAGGGTAGCCCAGCCAACTGGTGGCCGGGTTTTCGTGACCCTGCACGACAACAAGACGCCGCGCCATGCGTATGCCCTGCCGCCACTCTTCACCTGGTGCCTGCTAGCACGCCCTGTTGGGTGGCATGACCCTGGAGTCCCGAAAAATCAAAACAGTGCGATAGGGCGTCGTCTTTACGCAATTCAAAATCACATCAGGAATGCAGTAGAAATGTGCGTCATGGACTGGTGATTTTGGCATGCTGGCTGGGAGCCGCAGGTATGGCCCGCAAAACAAGGTTTCATGCTGGAATCCGTAAGGCGTTGACGTCTTGACCTTTAATCTCCCCCCCTGAGCTTTACACTGATCCCTGATTTCGATTAGGACGCTTACTTCCGAAACGGGGACGTGGTGACGTCGAAGGATGGGACAGGATGTCGCAGCAGACAAGTGCAGGCCTGTGGGTAAAGCTCGCCCGTCAGTGGGGTGTGAGCCGGGCTGTGGCTTTTGCTGTCGCTTCCAGGTTATGGCAACTGGTGACGGGCCCTGTCACTGTTTTGCTGGTGGCTTCGCAACTGACTGAGGACGAACAGGGGTACTTCTTTACCTTCAGCAGTTTACTCAATCTCCAGAACATGTTTGAACTGGGATTGACGATCGTGTTTCTCAATCTTTCCAGCCATAGCTTTGCAAACTGTCGCCCTTCACGAAGTCCTGTGAATGCCGATTGGGAATGGGATGGTTCCGAGGAAGAAAAATCGCGAGCAGCCAGTCTGCTGTATCAAGGCTTGTGGTGGAGTCTGGTGCAAGCCAGTCTCTTTCTGGTCATGGTGTCAGGTCTGGGAATCTATTTTTTTTCAATGGAAGCCGATTCCCATTCGATCAACTGGTTCTACCCCTGGCTGGCTGTGGTTTTCTGTGCGGCATGCTCTCAGGTACAGGCTATTCCCTTGACATATCTCGAAGGTGCCGGAGAAGTCCTGCCCATTCAGCGCATGCGGTTTCTGATGGCAGTTGCTGGTACAACGAGCATGTGGTTGACGTTGTGGTTTCAACTGGGACTCTGGTGTGCTGCTGCCGTCGCGATGACCCGCGTTGTCTTTGAGTTCGGTTATCTTGTTTTTGTACAGCGGGCTTTCCTGCTCATGATCCTCCGGCAAAAGCTCACGACCCGGTACGACTGGTGGAGTGCTGCCTGGCCTTTGCAACTGAGAGCCGGCTTGCAGGGGTTACTGGTCACCTTGTCAACAGCACCGCTCATTCCAGTGGTGTTTGCCTACACGGGACCAGCTGCAGCGGGAAGACTGGGGCTGGTACACTCAGTCCTTAGTTCCATGAATTCGGCTGCAGCAGCCTGGTTACAGACGAGAATTCCCGTACTCACGACTCTTGCAACGCAAAAGAATTTTGTCGCTTTCCGAGAACTGTATTCTCGCTCATTCCTGCAGTCCAATCTCTTTCTAGCAGCCGTGATGCTTTTGTTTCTGGTGGCGATCGGGCTGGTACCTGTAGTGGCCGATCCACCCGAGATTGTGCGTCCCTGGACGATCGGCTGGCTGGCACAGAAGCTCGAACCAAGATTGCCACCACTTTTGCCAGCATCACTCCTGGCGATGGCACTGTTCGTGCATCATCAATGTGCATCGGCCACGTTATTCGTGCGCTGTCACATGTACGATCCATTCCTCAAGGTCAGCTTTGTTTCGCATCCGGTTTCGGGACTGTTGATCTGGATGTGGGGCAGCTATTTTGGAGAAACTGGTGCCGTCCTCGGATACTTGATCCCTCTGGTGGTCATGACCTGGCCCTGGATCATTCTGCTGCAGCGGGAATGTCTCCGTAAAATTCATCGAGCATCGTTAGAACCAATCGTCACATTATCAGACTCAAGCAAATCCACTTAACAACATCGAAGATTAATCACAGCCAAGGGAGTGAGCATTATGGGAGAACGGATTCTCAGTATTTCGGGCCTACGTGGAGTCGTCGGGGATGGACTTGATCCGGAGTATGTTGTTCGCTTTGCTGCGGCTTTTGGAACATGGCTCAAAGGTGGGCATGTGGTGCTTTCCCGAGATGGTCGAACCACTGGCGACATGCTGCGGCATGCGGCCATTGCCGGGTTGACAGCGGCCGGTTGTCGAGTCACTGATCTGGGAATTGCGACCACTCCGACTTGTGGAGTCGCTGTTCAACAACTGGGGGCCGCGGGTGGGTTACAGATCACCGCCAGTCATAACCCGATTGAATGGAATGGGTTAAAGCCCTTTTCGGCGCGTGGTTCAGTACTCAATGCCACTCAAGGAAAGGAACTTCTGGAAATTCTCGAAAAGCAGGGCCCGACTTATCGGTCGTGGGAAACTGTGGGATCTGTCGTCGAGGATCCTTCAGCCGCCCTGTGTCACTTGAGCAGGGTGAATGCATTGATTGATCTGCCCCTGGTTCAAGCCCGAAAATTCAAAGTAGTGCTCGATTGCACTCACGGTTCGGGCTCGATCCTCTCACCCGACTGGCTGAGATCGCTCGGCTGTGAAGTCGTGGTTTTGGGAGGTGTGGCTGATGGCCGGTTTGAACATCCGGCTGAGCCATTGCGGGAAAATCTCACGTCACTCATGGATGCTGTTCGAGCACATCAGGCGGATGTCGGGTTCGCTCAGGATCCTGATGCCGATCGACTGGCGATTGTCGATGAAGCAGGCCATTACATTGGTGAAGAGTTGACTCTGGCCCTGTGTGTCGATCATGTCCTTTCTCGAGGCAAAGGGGCGGTGGTCGTCAATGGTTCGACCAGCAGGACAACAGCCGATATTGCGGCCCGGTATGGTTGCGAATTCATTCGATCGGCTGTGGGCGAAGCGAATGTGGTTGCTCGCATGATCGAAGTCCACGCGCTGATTGGAGGCGAAGGGAACGGCGGTGTGATCGAGCCGAAGGTAGGCTTTGTTCGCGATAGCCTGGTCAGTATGGCTTACGTTCTTCATGCGCTGGCGCTGAAAAAGTGCCGACTTTCCGAGTGGGTCAGCACCCTTCCCAGTTACACGATTGTGAAAGACAAGATCACCTGCGGTCGCGAATCTGTGCAACCAGCATGCGACCGTCTTAAGGAAATCTTTTCCGACGCATCGATTGTCGAAGGCGACGGCTTGAGGCTCGATTGGCCCGATCGCTGGGTGCAGGTGCGTGCCAGCAATACCGAACCCATTATTCGGATGATTGCTGAAGCTCCCCAGGCAGCCGATGCTCAAGAGTTGGTTGATCGGGCCAAGTCGGTGGTGGTGCAAATCGTCAATGGTTAAGACGGTTCCTTGATGTCCGCAATTTCGCCACCCGAAAAGCGTTGCGCAAATATCGGGCAGCCGTGCTTTTCGTGCGGGCACGCGGGTTGCTGTGGAGATTGTCAGGAATAAACTGTCAGTGCGTTTTCGCTGATTGCGATCAATAAATCGACATGTTGGCATAAGCATTGCAAATTTATTTGGCAGATGTGTCTCTGGTTGCCAGAGGGCCGCGCAACAGCAGACTTATGATTTGGGATGTTTTGTGTCTTTGGTCAATGAAATTGCTGTAAAGATCCATCTGGTTGATCCCAGTGATGGCCGAACGTTGCAAACCTGGTCGTTTGAATCACCTCGCATCACCATCGGGCGTGATCCGCAGCAGGATGTTTCGTTGTCGGATCCTTATGTCTCCCGCACGCACGCGGAGCTTGTCCGTGCCGGGAGTGTCTGGCAGCTCTTTTCCAGAGGTCGCAACGGCATCCTGGTGAATGGCAAAAGCATCACCGAGATTCGTCTCGAACCCGGTATGTCATTTCGGCTGGGTGCCAATGGGCCGCAATTTCGCTTTGACCAGGCTCAAGAAGTGACAGCTCAGGCCACACTCAGCTTCGATCCTGAGTCAGTCATCGTGCTCTCTTTTGATCGTCAGGCGGTGCAAGACGAAGCCGAGAATGTGGCAGCCACAGATTATTTTCAGAAATTGAACGAAAAGGCAAAGGAACTGCGAGCCCGCCGACAAGGCCAGCAGGCATCCTCCGGCAGCTCATGAAAGCTCAGCAGGTCAGCAGCAGGCTTGAGCAGTCAGTGACGAACATGATTTAGAAGTCGCCGCAGGTGGAGGTAATTCAGATTGGCAAAGATTATTTCGACACATTCCTTCCGCGGAGGCACGGGCAAATCGAACACCACAGCGAACCTGGCCACGTTAATTGCCAAAGCAGGGTATCGGGTAGGTGTGATTGATACTGATATTCAATCGCCGGGAATTCATGTTGTCTTCCAGTTTGATCAGAAGAAGGCCAAATACTCCCTGAATGACTATCTCTGGGGACGCTGCGCTATTCGCGATGCGGCTTACGATATCACCGAGCAATGTATCGGAAATCTTGTTCCTGGATCGCACCGACCAAGGCTCTTTATTATTCCATCGAGTCTCAATAGTGGCGAGATTGCCCGCATCTTGAGAGAAGGATACGACGTCGCCAAATTGAATGATGGGTTGCAGGAGCTGATTTCAACCCTTGATCTGGACTACCTGCTCATTGATACCCACCCGGGAGTGAACGAAGAGACTTTATTATCGATTGCAATCTCGGATGTACTGGTACTGATCCTCCGGCCTGATAATCAGGATTTTCAGGGAACAGCAGTGACTGTTGAGCTCGCTCGGCGTCTGGATATCCCTGAACTGCTCATCGTCGTGAATAAAGTTCCCGAAGGTGTCGATGAGAATCTGATCATCGAGCAGGTTGAGAATGGCTATCAGGCCGAGGTGGCTGTCATGCTGCCACTGAATAATGAAATGTCGCGTTTAGGAAGCTGCGGGCTGTTT
>VFQR01002898.1_pt1 | contig 10274 bp, 7 predicted proteins | sample 3512321 | NCBI WGS metagenome assembly VFQR01 (sample SAMN10412374, study PRJNA504923) | tailings metagenome | isolation source: Relicate 3 Philex TSF1 revegetated site | place: Philippines: Tuba, Benguet | collected 2017-08-29
GATGGGCGTCGCGGCGGAAGCCCTGGAAGAAGCGCGACATCTGGTCGTGGACCATGGTGTGGCGCGTGACGCGGTAGTCGAAATCAGCCTTCTGGGCTGCGGTCGGCAGCTCCCCGTAGAGAAGCAGGTAGCAGGTTTCGAGGAAATCACCGTGCTCTGCGAGCTGCTCGATGGGGAAGCCGCGATAGAGCAGGACGCCCTCGTCGCCGTCGATATAGGTGATCTGGCTCTCGCAGCTCGCGGTCGAGGTGAAGCCGGGATCGTAGGTGAACATGCCCGTCTGGGCGTAGAGCTTGCCGATGTCGACGGTCGACGGGCCGACCGTGCCATCCGAGACCGGCAGCTGCACGGTCTTGTCGCCAAAGGTCAGCGTCGCGGACTTTGAACTTGCGGCCATGGGCAACCCCTTGAATTCGCGGAATGAATTAGTCGTGCCCAATCATGGCCCTGAACCGTGACCTGACGCACCCCTCGGATCGGATAGACGCTTTTTCGCAACGCGGCAAGTTGCAGCGGATCGCGACCGCGTGACCTGCAACGGAAGGATTATGCCGCAGCCGCCTTCCGCCCGGCATGCGCTGCATCAGAAGCGCGCCTGGTCGGCGATCCGCGCGAGGCTTTCCTCGCGGCCGAGCACGTCGAGCACGTCGAAGATACCGGGCGAGGTGGTACGGCCGGTGAGGGCTGCGCGCAGAGGCTGGGCCAGTGCGCCGAGCTTGGCGCCGCGGGCTTCGGCCTCGGCGCGCACGGCGGCATCGGCGGCCGGTGCTGTCCATTCCGGCAGGGCGGCGAGGCGGGCATGCAGCGCCCCGAGATGGCCGCGACCCTCCTCGGACAGCAGCGCCTTCGCCTTGTCGTCCACGGCCAAGGGTCGCGCGGCCAGAAGGAAACCGGCGCCGTCGATCAGGTCGAGCACGGTCTTGGCCCGCTCCTTCAGTCCCGGCATGGCCTTGAGGAGCTGCGCGCGCACCGAGGGCGTCAGCGCAGCCTGGATGGCCGCGCCGTTCTCGATGTGCGGCAGAACGTCGTCGATCGCCGCGACGAGGCTGGCATCGTCGGCATTGCGGATGTAGTGGCCGTTGACGGCCTCCAGCTGGACGAAATCAAAACGCGCGGGCGAGCGACCGACCCCCGAGAGGTCGAAGGCTGCGACCATCTCGTCGGTCGAGAAGAACTCGCGGTCGCCCTGGCTCCAGCCAAGGCGGACGAGATAGTTGCGCAGCGCCTCGGGCAGGTAGCCGAGCGCGCGGTACTGCTCGACGCCGAGCGCGCCGTGGCGCTTGGAGAGCTTCGCGCCGTCCGGCCCGTGGATGAGCGGGATGTGCGACATGGACGGCACGGTCCAGCCCAGCGCCTCGTAGATCTGCGTCTGTCGGGCGGCGTTGGTAAGGTGGTCGACGCCGCGGATGACATGCGTCACGCCCATGTCGTGGTCGTCCACGACCACCGCGTGCATGTAGGTCGGCGTTCCGTCCGAACGCAGCAGGACAAGATCGTCCAGATCCTTGTTCGGGATCACGACGCGGCCCTGAACCTCGTCATTGACTACCGTCTCGCCATCCTGCCGAGCCTTGAGGCGGATCACCGGCTGGACGCCCGCGGGCGCCTCGGACGGGTCGCGGTCGCGCCAGCGCCCGTCATAGCGCGGCGGGCGGCCTTCCTTCATGGCAAGCGCCCGCATCTCCTCCAGCTCTTCCGGGGAAGCGTAGCAATAGTAAGCCTTGCCCTCGGAGAGGAGCTGGCGGGCCACCTCAGCGTGGCGTTCCGCGCGGGCGAACTGGTAGATCGTCTGCCCGTCCCATTCGAGGCCGAGCCAGGTGAGGCCGTCGATGATCGCGCCGATCGCCTCGGTGGTCGAGCGTTGGCGGTCGGTATCCTCGATGCGCAGCAACATCGTGCCGCCGGTCTTCTTCGCATAAAGCCAGTTGAACAGCGCGGTACGCGCGCCGCCGATATGCAGGAAGCCGGTCGGGGAGGGGGCGAAACGGGTGACGACCGTCATGATTCTTCCGAAGACGACAGGAGGGGCCGGCAGGCCGTAGGCTTGGAGCCGGAAAGCGCGTGCCTGTAGCACGGCGCGCGCGGCTTGGGGAGCGTCGGTTGCGGGGGCGGGCGAGGGCCATCGCGGCAGTGCTGGGAACGACCGTGCAGCCGGCGGCTGCAGGTCGCGCCGGACTTGCGGTCGGGGAGGCGCGCGAGCGGCTCGCCGGCTGGCTGGCGCTTGAGATCGAGCGGGGCAGGGCCTTCCTGTTCCTTCCCGTGGCCTTCGGCGCCGGAATCCTGCTCTATTTTGCCGCGCCGGACGAGCCGACGCTCTGGGCGCCTGCCATCGGTTTCGCCGCGCTCGCATTGCTGGCCTGGCGGGTCAGGGAGCATCATTGGGTCTTCCTTGGAACGATTGGCCTCGCGGCAATGGCGGCCGGGTTCGGGACCGCTGCCCTGCGCACCCACCTGCTCGCCCATCCCGTGCTGGGTGCGGAGACGGCCTTCGTCCGCATCACGGCCTGGGTCGAGGCGGTGGAGCGGCGCGAGAACGGCGACCGGCTGACGCTTGCGCCGATATCGGCCGAGCCGGCGCTCGCGCTCCTGCCTTCCCGCATCCGCGTCACCAGCCGCACGGCCACAGGTGCAAAGGTCGGCCAAGCCGTCATCTTCGCGGGACGGCTGCGCCCGCCGGCGGACCCGGCAGCTCCCGGCCTGTTCGATTTTGGCCGCGACGCCTATTTCGCGGGGATCGGAGCGACCGGGTTCGCGGTCGGCCGCGTGACGCCTGCCGAAGCCGGCGACGCGCCGTTCGGCGTCAGGGCACGGGCCTCGCTCGATCGTATTCGTTCGGCGATCAGCGAGCGCATTCGATCCGCGATCCCCGGCCATGCCGGCGCCATCGCGGACGCGCTGGTCAGCGGCAAGCGCGACGGCATTCCCGAGGGTCTCAACGAGGCGATGCGCGCCTCCGGCCTCTATCACATCCTGTCGATCTCCGGATTTCACATGGCGCTGGTCGCCGCCCTGATCTTCGCGGTTGTGCGCGGAGGGCTCGCATTGGTGCCCGCCCTCGCTCTGCGCCGCCGCGTCAAGGCCTGGGCGGCGCTGGCGGCGCTTCTCGTCTCCTCCGCCTATCTCGTCATTTCCGGAGCCGATGTCGCGACCCAGCGCTCCTGGCTGATGATCGCCGTCGTGCTGATCGGCGTTATGCTGGACCGCGGCGCACTGACGCTGCGCACGCTCGCCCTCGCCGCCCTCGCGGTGCTCATCCTGCTGCCGGAAAGCCTGCTCGGTCCGAGCTTCCAGATGTCCTTCGCCGCGACGCTGGCGCTGGTCTCCGGCTATACGATGCTTCGGCCCTGGGCCGAGCGTCATGCCGATGGCGGCTTCGGAGCTGGCCGCACCCTGCTGCTCGTCACCAACGGCGTCGCCGGGCTTGCCATGAGTTCGTTCGTCGCCTCGCTCGCGACGACGCCTTACTCCGCCTATCATTTCAATGCGATCCAGTTCTACGGCGTGCCCGGCAACCTCCTGGGCGCGCCGATCATCGAATTCTTCGTCATGCCGCTGGAGATCCTGGCGCTGCTGCTCTGGCCCTTCGGCTGGGACAGACCGGTCTGGGCGCTGGCGGGAGTGGGCGTCGAACTGTTCATCAAGGTCGCCGAATGGGTGGCGTCATGGCCGGGCGGCCGAACGGTCGTGCCCTCGTTCGGGCCGGCCGCGCTGGGCCTGATGTCGGCCGGATTCATCCTCATCGCGGCGCTGTCGACACCACTTCGATGGCTGGGAGCACTGGTCTTCGCTTTCGGCGTCGCGCTGGTGCCCGGCGGTGCGAGGCCTGCGATCATGATCGATGCCGAGGGATTCACGGTCGCCGCCCGCGGGCCCGATGGACGGCTACGCGTCGTCTCGCCGCGCGGCAACCGCTTCACCGTGCAGCGGTGGCTGTCGTCCGACGGCGATGCGCGGATCGCCACCGACAATTCGCTGATGGCCGGCGTGCGCTGCGATACGCTCGGCTGCGCCATGCCGTTGCCGGAAGGCGGCCGGATCGCCGTGCCCCGCCAGCCGGAAGCGGTTGCGGACGACTGCAACGAGGCACGCGTGGTCGTCACGCGCTTTGCTGTTCCGGCGACTTGCCGCGCGCTCGTCATCGACACCCGCGCGCTGGCCTGGACCGGCGCGGTGCGCCTGTTCCGGGAGGGCGATGCCTACCGGACCGAAACCGCGCGCGCTTCCATCGGCCTACGGCCCTGGTTCCGCCCGCGTCCCCAGGCCGAGCCAGTGTCGCTGCTCAGGCCGAGGCCCGAGAGCTCCTCTGCCCCGGAACCGGCAGCGCCGGTCGCCGAAGACGAGCCGCCCGCCGACCCCGATCAGTAGCGGCGAATCAGGCCGACCAGCTTGCCCTGGATGCGGACACGATCCGGGCCGAGCACGCGGGTCTCGTAAGCCGGGTTCGCCGCTTCCAGCGCGATCGACGTGCCGCGCCGGCGCAGGCGCTTCAGCGTCGCCTCCTCGTCGTCGATCAGCGCCACGATGATGTCCCCGGTCTCGGCGGCCTCGCCGCGGCGGATCAGCGCGAGATCGCCCTCGAGAATGCCGGCTTCGATCATCGAATCGCCGCGCACCTCGAGCGCATAATGCTCGCCGCGGGTCAGCATTTCCGGCGGCACCGAGACGGTCGCGGTGCGGTGCTCGATGGCCTCGCGCGGCACGCCCGCCGCAATACGCCCCATCAAGGGCACCGCGACCGGCATCACCGTATCCTCGTCCGGCGGGGCGGAACGGGCGCGGCCAAGCGAACCTTCGATGACGCTCGGCGAGAACCGCCCCCGTTGAGGCCCGGCCGACTGCTCCGGCTGCTTGATCACCTCAAGCGCGCGCGCGCGGTTCGGCAGGCGGCGGATGAAGCCGCGCTCCTCCAGCGCCGTGATGAGGCGGTGGATGCCGGATTTCGACTTCAGGTCCAGCGCCTCCTTCATCTCGTCGAAGGAGGGCGGCACACCGCTTTCCTTGAGGCGCTCCTGAATGAATGAGAGAAGTTCGTGTTGCTTGCGTGTCAGCATCGGATTCGCCCCTCGTCGCGACAGGCCCGACTCGCGTCGAACAGACCATGAACGGTCACTATCCGTTCTTTATGTGTTCCGCAAGCATTGAAATTTCGTGAAGTCTGCGATCAACGCGTGAGACGAATGATGCGGCAGCGCGTGCCTTTGGCCGCTGCGGGCGCGTGGGGCACGCGCACGACGAGTGCATCGGCCTCGGCCAGCACCCGAATCATCGAGGAATCCTGCACCGGGGAAGGCGTTACGACCAATGTCCCGTTCGATTCGGCGAGCGTCGCGCGCAGATAGTCCTGCCGGTGGTCGTTGGCCGCGAGATCGACGCCGAGCACGGCATCCTCCTCGACGGGGAGAATGTCGCTGCGGCCTGCGAGCCGGCGCATCAGGGGGCCAAGGAACAGCGTCGCGCAGACGAAGGAGGCGACCGGATTGCCCGGCAGCCCCAGAAGCCGCAGCCCGGGGAGGTTCGCCATCATCAGCGGCTTGCCCGGCCGCATCGCGATCTTCCAGAAGGAGGGCTCCACGCCTTCGTCGGCGATCACCTGCCGCATCAGGTCGTGCTCGCCGACCGAGGCGCCGCCGGAGGTCACGAGGATGTCGTGGCCCTCCGCACGGGCGCGCCGAACGGCGGCCAGCGTGGCGTCGAGCCGGTCCGGGACAATGCCGAGCAGGGTCGCCTCGCCGCCCTCGCGGCGCACGATGGCCGCGAGCGCCAGCGCATTGGAGGACACGATCTGGCCCGGTCCCGGTTCTGCTCCCGGTTCGACCAGTTCGTCGCCGGTCGAGAGAATGGCGACGCGCGGCCGGCGATGCACGGGCACGGAGGCGTGGTTCATCGCCGCCGCGAGCGCGAGGCTGCGCGGCTCGATTCGCACGCCAGCGGAGAGGGCCGGCACCCCTTCGGAAAAATCGAGACCCTTCGGCCGGACGAACTGGCCTGGTCTGGCCGCCGCGAAGGTCACCGTATCGCCGGAGCGCTTCACGTCCTCCTGCATGACGACGGCATCCGCGCCGGCAGGCATCTCCGCGCCCGTGAAGATACGGAGAGCGGTGCCGGCCGCCAGTGAGCCGGCAAAGGGTCGGCCGGCCGCGGCCTCTCCAGCGACCGGCAGCGTGCCCGGAAGGTCTGCGGCCCGCACCGCATAGCCGTCCATGGAGGACATGTCCGCGGGAGGCTGGGTGCGGCGCGAGACGAGGTCGCGCGACAGCACGCGGCCATCTGCCTCGCCGACCGGAATCCACTCCTCGGGCAGGGGCTCCGCGCCATCGAGAACCTTCGCAAGCGCATCGGCAACCGGCGTCAGGCCCGCCATGGTCACTCCGCCCGGTAGCTGCCTGAAGCGCCGCCGGCCTTCTCGACCACGCGGACCCCCTCGATCCGCATGCCGCGATCCACCGCCTTCACCATGTCGTAGACGGTGAGGCAGGCGACCGAGACGGCGGTAAGCGCTTCCATCTCCACGCCGGTCTGGCCCGTCACCTTGACGGTCGCGCGCACGGTGACGCCCGGCAGGGCGTCGTCCGGCTCGATCTCGACCGCCACCTTGCTGATCAGCAGCGGATGGCAGAGCGGGATCAGCTCATGCGCCCGCTTGGCCGCCATGATGCCGGCGATACGGGCCGTGCCGAGCACGTCGCCCTTCTTCGCTTCGCCCGCGCGCACGATGGCGAGCGTCTCCGGCCTCATGATGACGCGCCCCTCCGCGACCGCGACCCGTTCGGTCGCAGGCTTGGCGGAGACGTCGACCATGTTGGCCTGTCCCTGGGCGTCGAGATGGGTGAGGCGGGTTCCTGAAGCCATGGAGCGGAATTAGCCTGTCGCCGTCGCGGCGGCAACGAGTCAGGAGGCGGCCACCGGCGCGTCGGCCTCCGCCGCAGCCTGCCGGATGGCGCCGGCGATCGTCTCGGGCGCTTCCGCCCCGGCGATCCCGTATTTTCCGGCGACGATGAAGAATGGTACGCCGGTAACGCCGATCCGCTGGGCCGAGCCGATCTCGCGCTGGGTTCGCTCGATGTCGGAATCGGAGCCGAAGAGTTCGGTGAGCAAGGCGGGATCGAGGCCGTTCGCGGTGCCGATCTCGATCAGCACGGCATTGTCGGAGAGATTGCGCCCCTCGACGAAGAAGGCGCGGAACAGGCTCTCCACCACGTCGCCCTGCTGGCCGCCGGCCCGCGCCCAGAGCACGAGGCGGTGGGCGTTCATGGTGTTGGGCGCGACCGCGATCCGGTCGAATGCGAAGGCAATGTCTTCCTCCGCGCCAACGCCGGTCAGCCGCTGGTGGATCTGGTCGATGCGCTCGGCCGAGCCGAATTTGCCGATCATGTACTCCCGGCGAGGCACGCCCTCGGCAGGCAGTTCGGGTGCGAGCTGATAGGGTCGCCAGTGGATATCCACCGCAACCTCCGGCACGAGAGCCAGAGCCTTCTCCAGCCGCCGCTTGCCGATGAAGCACCAGGGGCAGACGACGTCGGATACGACATCGACGGTGAGTGCGGTCTTGGTCATGGCGGTCTCCTGCGCGAGCGCCGACCTTATCGCCGCGCGGCGGCTTTCGCCACGTTCAGGAGTTGTTCCAGCACGGCCTGCGTGTCCGCCAGCGCATCACGACCGGGTGAGGTGTCCTTGGGGCGCGTGTCCTCGAAGGGCAGGGGGCCGCTCTGGCGCGTGCCGCCGGGCACGCCGAGAGGCGTCACGCCGGTCTCGGCGAGGCGCTGCGACAGGCCGACAATGGCGCGGCCGTCGCCGACGATACCCGCCACCCGCTGGCCCAGCAGCGGATCGGGGCGCACGACCGGTGCGATCTCGCCGCCCGCCTCGGCGTAGGCGGCGCGGAGGTCGCTCTCGGCAAAGCGCCGGCCGCCGACCGCCACGATGCCCGGGGCTTCGCCGGCAAGCATCAGGGTCTTCGGGGTCGCGCCGGGAGCGGCGGGGATGCCGGTATCGCGGTAGCCCTCGGCATCGGTGGACCAGAACGGCGGCAGGCCGTGCTCGGCGCCGGCCGGGAAGGCGCTCTGCGGCACCATTTCGCCGCGCATCAGCAGCGTGCCTTCCGCGCCGAGCCGTGTCTCCACGAGCGCCGGTGTCTGCCCGCTGCCATCGACCCCGAGGGTCAGAGCGCCATCGTCGCCAGCCACCCTTGCGAGGCCTGTTTCGCCGGCCGCGAGGAAGATGTCGCGATCGAAGCTGTGCGCGGTCGCAGCAGCGAGCACCGTGTCCGCGCCGCGCCGGGCAAGCAGTGCGACATGGCGCAGCGACGCCAGCGCCTCCGGATCACCCTGGCCGAGGCCTTCCGCTGCCGCGGCGGGGAGGACGAGATGGCTCGTGGCGCTCTCGGCGGCATCGTCGATCAGTGCACGCAGCGCCAGCGGCGGATGGGCGACGAACTGGCCGCCGCTCATCAGCCATGGGATGACCTGAAGAGCGATGCCGGCGAAGGTGTCGGGCGCAAGCGTCGCGGCGATCACGGAGCCCTCGTCGGGCTCACCCGCGATGAATACCGAAAGGCCGCCTGCGATCAGTTCGCTATGGCTGCGCGGCACCGCGATATGGCCGGCGGGTGTTGCATCGGCGGTGACGAGCACGACATGGTCGGCCGGATTGTCCGCGCGTTCGATATCGACCCGCTCGGCTTCGTTCGACGCATCGAGCACGTCATCCAGCGCCATGACGCCGTCGAGCGCGGGGCCTCCGATGGAAAGGACGGCGCGCACGGAGAAGCACTCGGCGGCCGCATGCCGCATCAGGTCGGCGCATTCGACCGGTCCTGCCCGTCCCGCCGTCAGGATCGCCCGCGCGCCCAGCCGCTGGAGATGGACGACGGTCTCGCGCCGGCCCCAGCCGAGCGGAATGGGCGCCGCGATGAGTCCGGCCCGTGCGATGGCGAGCAGCGCGATCACCGCTTCGGAGCACAAGGCGAACTGCGTCGCGACCACGCTATCGGTCGGCAGGCCCAGCGCGCGCAGGCGACCCGCGGCGGCGTCCACGATGCCGTCCAGTTCGCCCCAGCTCAGGTTGAGCACGGAGCCGCCGATGATCAGCGGGCGGTTGGAGGCATCGCGCAGCGCCGGATTGTGCGGCCGCGTCGCCGCCATGCGCCGCAACAGGCCGTCAATCGTGGCGCGCCCCGCGACGCCCGTCGACCTGTCCCTGTTCGTCCGGTTGAGAATCACCGCTGCGCAGCCCCAGAGGCGTCGCGACGCCACCACGTCTCGGTGAGATAGCCGAAAACCGATGATTCGGCAGGCATGCCGATATGGTTCCAGCGGGCTATCCACTGCGCCGGCTGGTGGAACAGCGGCACCATGTAGAAGCCCGAAGTGACGGTCCGGTCGAGCGCGCGGGCGGCCGCGACGAGTTCCTCGCGGGTTTTCGCCTCGACGATGGCATCGACCAGCCGGTCCACGGCCGGATCGGCTATGCCCGGCAGGTTGCGGCTGCCGGGATTCCGGCCGGCTGCGCTGCCCCAGTAGAATGCCTGCTCGTTGCCGGGCGACAGCGACGTGTTCCACCAGCGATAGTCGACCATGTCGAAGTCGTAGTCGCGCAGGCGGCGGTCGTACTGGACGGCATCGACATTGCGGACATTGGCGGCGATGCCGGCCCGGCGCAGGAAGCGCTGGAAGGTCAGCGCCAGCCGCTCCTGTTCGCGCGTCGCGACGAGAAGCTCGAAGGCAAAGGGCTGGTCGGTCTCGCGATTGCGGAGCACGCCGGCTTTCAGCACCCAGCCAGCCGCCTCGAACAGGCGGATCGCCTCGCGCAGCCGGTTGCGGTCCGCGCCCGAGCCATCGGATGCGGGCACGCGGTAGCTGCCATCGAGGATGTCTGGACGGATCGTCGCGCCGACGCGGGCAAGCAGCGCGCGCTCGCTCTCGTCGGCCGGTCGGCTGCGCGCGGAGAGGTCCGAGCCCTCGAACAGGGACTGCGTCCGCTCGAAGCCGCCCGAATAGAGGTTGCGGTCGGTCCATTCGAAATCGAACAGCAGGCCGATGGCCTCGCGAACCCTGACATCGGCGAAGATCGCCCGGCGCGTGTTCATGGCGAAGCCGCGGATGCCCTTCGGCGTGCCCTGCCGGATCGTCTCGCGCGTGATGCGCCCCTCGCGCATGGCCGGGAAGTCGTAGCCGGTCGCCCACTGGCCGGGATCGCCCTCGACGCGGCTGTCGACCAGCCCCTTCTTGAACGCCTCGAACAGCGTGTTGCTGTCCCGGTAGAAGTCGAAGCGGATC
>VFQR01002899.1_pt1 | contig 10273 bp, 4 predicted proteins | sample 3512321 | NCBI WGS metagenome assembly VFQR01 (sample SAMN10412374, study PRJNA504923) | tailings metagenome | isolation source: Relicate 3 Philex TSF1 revegetated site | place: Philippines: Tuba, Benguet | collected 2017-08-29
TAGAATTATCTAAAGTTATTTCTAAATTTTGTGGATTTTTTATTATATTATGTATTTTTGCTATTTGTATGCGATTATCTACTTTTCTTACAAATTTTCGTAAAGTAGAATTTTCTTTTAAAAGTTTTTCTTTTTTATTTCCACTTGAATTCCAATAAATTGAATTATTGTTTTGATTTTTATTTTCATTAGAATTTTTTTTATTTGTGTTTAAAATATTTTTTTTCTTTAAAAATTCATGAAATTCAGGATGATAAGCTTGTTCAAATAAAATTCTAAAAAATTCAACTCGAGGTCCCATAAAAGATTCTAATCTCGGGCGAGATAATTGTTTTTTAAATGATCTCATCCAAGGACCGGGGAAAAAGCGGAATCGAACTCTATGATTTCGTATTTTACGTCTTAACCAAAAACGATCAAAACCATAATTTAAATCTTCTAAAGTTAGAAAATCATAAGTTCCTTGATCATATAGAGATGCATCAAAAGTTCGATATCTTCTCACTCGACGTTTCCAACGTTCACGTCTTCCATGACGACCACGGTTTCGTCGTGTATTTCGATCTGATGGTTTTGTATTTAAAAAAGCTGTTTCTAATAGAGCTTTTTGTTCTAATAATCTATCTTCATGAACAAAACCTAATGGATTTGTTAATGTATAATCTAATCCAAAATATGCTATATTCGAAATTGCACAAATCATAGTCAAATATAAAAAGCCTAGATTTACAAGTTTTGAGTAAACACTTGTAGTTGTTTTAAATGACGAAATAAACCACATATAAATTTGAAATGCTGGATTTTCCCAAAACCAACATGTCAATTGAAGCAAACTAATACTTCCAATGAAAATACCTAATAAATAAGATAAATGAACAAAACTAAATTCATAAATGTTTTCAGTAGGAAAACTTTCTAAAAGAGTTGAATCTGAACCTAAAGAAAGATTGCTAAGAAATGGATAAATAGTTGTTTGTTCTGTAAATGATAAAAGAAAAGTTAAGAAAAAGATTTTATATTTTGATAAATCTTCTAAAACCATTCTTCTTTCTGTATAGCTATCCCACATATATTTTACAATTAATACAAAACCTAAAAAATAACGGAATAAATCTAAAGATAGCCATGGAATCACAATAAATCTTAGTCCAAATACAATACTTCCGATCCAAACTAAATTTCCTGCAATAGTTCCTAAACCTGAAATAAAACCAGCTTCTAACCCTTGCATAACAAATCGACGAAGTGTAATAATATGAGCTAGAGAAGTAGGCAAACATAAAAAAACACTATTCAACAATCCAATCATAAATTTCTCACTACAATAAATAAAAAAATTATGATTTCCATAAGAAATAGGACTTTCTAAAATAGTTTGTGCATTTTGGAAAGAACCATCAAAAATTGAAATTTCTGAAATCATTGCTGATGCAATGTCTGGAATAAATGTCGGAATTGACCAAAATGTTTGAAACCATTGAAAACTCAAAAAATGACTAATAATATCCTTTCCAGATAAAAGAATATAAGTTATTATAGATCCAAAATCATAATAAGTTGTTATTTTTAAATTTGGATCTGTTTCGATTAATTTATGTACAACTTCAATATAATCTTTTATTGAAGTTACTAAAGACATTGTTGAAAACATAAAAAATACGTATTTATTTTTCTGTGCTTCAATTTACAGAAATTTTGAAAATTCTTTGTATTATTTTTTACTACAAAAAATTTGTGTCTTTAGATAGTTTAAAGACTAAAAAAAACATTGTAGTTATTTTTTAGTTGTTTAAAAAACAACATTTATTCTTCTTTTTTATTTAAAGAATACAAAAATATACAAAATAAAAATAACTTTAAAAATTTTTTTAATAAATTTCATTCATATTTCTACATATACTAAAAAATATATACAAATGAATGAAAGAACAGTTTTTAAAGATTTTTAAAAAGAAAAAGATTAAATGCTTATTTTTTCAATAGAAAGTTTTTTGTTAGTGCTTATAGTTGCCAGTCAACAAGAAAAAATAAAAGTAATAAAATAAAAAAATGCTTCTATCAAGATTCTTTATGCAAAAAATTTTGTATTTAAGAAATAATAAAATTTCATTTTAAATACAAAATTTTTTTTATTTTAACTAAATAGAATAAAAATAACAAATTTTTAATTATTCTATTTTTATTAAAAAAAAAGAAAAGTGGAGCGTGTTTTTTTCGTGTGTATTGGCATAGTAAAACTATGCCCAGCACAACAAAGTTGTGCTGGGTTGCGATCAAAGATCGCTGTTCCCCTGCCCCCACACCATAGGGGCAGGGCTGTGGCAATAAAAAAAAACAACAGCCAAAGAAATTTACCCACAAAGTAAAACCATGTCACCCGTACGAATCCAGCTACAGGATAAAACAACTTTTTTGTAGCGATAGCAAAGCTATCGCAACCTAGCACAACTTTGTTGTGCAAGGCCATAATTTTTTAGCAAAGCACAACACAACTACGTTGGGTCTAAAACAACGGCATTGTGTCTAACACAACAAAGTTGTGAGCACAACAAAGTTGTTTGCTGTTGGATTAAGCACAACATTTCTGTGCTATACAGTAAAAACGTAAAAATAAAAAATTTTTGTTTAACAAAAGCCGTAAAATTGAGAATTTTACAAATCTCTTAAAATGTAAATTTTACAAATCTTACAGGCGCAGGCGGCAGCCTGCACAGCTTGTTGCGCAAGCTGGTAGACGTCCTTGCACAACAAGTTGTGCAAGCTGGCAGGCAAATGCCCGCAGCCTGCACAGGTCAAAGATCGCCACCAAATTTTTCAGACAAATTTGCAGGCGGACTATGTCCGCCAGCCTGCACAACTTGTTGTGCTGGAATTTCTTTACAAGTGATATTTTCATAACGTTGAAAAAATTGCGTTTTCAAATCTATAACGTATTTTAAAACGCAAAAAATACCAAATTCAAAAAATGGAAACCATCAAATTTTCAAAAAAGTTGCGTTTTCAAATCTATAACGTATTTTAAAACGCAAAATTTTGATCTTTCAAAATCAAAAATTTCAAAATTTTTAGAAATCAAACAATGAAAATGAAATGTTTAGAAATTGATGACCTTCAATTTACATTTCCAACGTGAATTCTGCAAGGTTGATGGTTGATGAAGATGAACAAACCATGTTTGAACACCACACAAGTTTCATCTTTAAGTTGAATTTTGCAGACTTGCGTGCGCAACTTGGAGTGGAAACACAAATATGTCGGCACAACTGATCGTCGACGACAATAGAGTTTTGTTTTTTGACGAAAAAAAAGGTACAACGCTTCGCGATTTTGCAAAATCAAAAAAAAAATGCGTTTTGAAATACGTTATAGATTTGAAAACGCAAAAAGTTTGATTTCGGAAAACACATTTTTTTAAAATTGCGTTTTAAAATCTGATGTTCTTGTTTTTAAAACACATTTTATGTGTTTTCATAAACTCAATTTCGAATTTCAAAAATACATTTTTTTGTAACATTGAAAACGCTAAAGCGTTTCTTTTTCATGGGAATTTGTTTTTCAAATGAATTTTTTTTTTGATTTTGAATGAAATGAAAATATCTTTATACAACTTGTTGTACAAGCTGGCAATCGGTCCTGATCTTTGACCTGCGGATATTCGCAGGCTGCGGGTATTTGCCCGCTTGCCAGCCTGCACAATTTGTTGTGCTGGTCCACAAGCTGCTACGCTAAGCAACTTTGGCCTCCGCCCTTATAAGGGCTAAGGTCGGGGCGGGGGCTGGCAATGCCATTGGAAAAATGCCTCAGCATAGCAAAGTAAACCTCAACACTTATTGACATTCGCAGGCTGCAGGCATTTGCCTGCTTGTCAACCTGCACAACTTGTTGCGCGCCCTCTTTTTTGTAATCATCAAAGATTGCCAGGAGGGAGGGCAATTACAAATTGTCACCATAGCCGAAACGCCGGTTTCGCTTTGCTAAAAACTGGTGGCGCCACTTGTAGATTTGCCCACAAGTTGTGCGAGTTGGTCTACATAACTCGACTTGTACAATCATAAATTTTTCTAAATGTTATTTTGTTGTTTCAAAATAAATACGTTTTTGAAGATATTTTTTTTATACAACACATTTTTTTTTTTGATTGAAGATTGATTTTGAGAAAAACACGCGACAAAAATGTAAAAGTTGCGTTTTAAAATATATTATAGATTTTAAAACGCAAAAATGGAAAAGTTGGGGAGTTTTGTTTTTGAAATTTTATTTTCAAAACGTTACCAAAATTGCTCTTCAGAGCAATTTTTTAAAATTGCTTCGCAAAAAAGCGGTAGGTCACTTGAAAGATCACTTTCTTCAAATTTAGAAGAATATTTACATAAATATTTTTGAAAATTGTTGAAGGATTCAGGTTCCGAAATTTTGTTTTGAAGAAAACATTCTAAAAAACTTTGTTCGGTTTGAAAAGCAGCTTTTTCAAAATCATAGTTTACAAAATCATATTTTATAAAATCTTCTGGCCAATACGTTGCAATAAAATTCAACATAAATTGCTGTGGTTTTTCAAATCGATAACATAATTCAGTAAAGAAATGTTCTGGTAAGTTTAGCCAGCGTTTATGTTCTTTCCAAAATTTGTTCATAATTCCATACCAAGGATTTACACGGCGAAAAGCATCGAGCACATATGACGCCATTAAGTCGGCATCTAAAAATGTACCTGTATTTTCGATTCCTAAAAATTCACTAAAAATCAAAGAAATATTTTGTGGTAACAACCCATAAAAATATAAAATCGAATTTCGAGCTTTTTTTATAAACGTGTTTTGATTTAAATTTTCAGGCTGAAAAACCGTTGGAAAATTGTCGATAAGAAAATTCTCGAACTCAGGACTCAGAAGCTTTTTCACATGTTTTTTTTTTATTGGAAAGAGCAATTGATTTCGTGTGTTATACGAATTCAAATCACCTTTTTTATAACGATAAAATGATAATCTGTTTCTTCCAAATTGACTAAAATAATAATTCAAAAAGGCGATGTCTAACAACAAAGGAGTCACCCCATTAATAAATGTATACAACATTGACATATTTCAAATTTGAAACTTGAATAAACCACCACGCGACCATTCTTAAAAAAAAAAAAGAATAAAAATTGAAACCAACTCTCCACCAAAAATCAATTTTCATAAAACAAATCGATATTCATTCAGATTATAGAATTGTTTTGTAATTTCAAATTACAAAAAAGAAAATTGAATCAAATCATCTACATTTCAAAATATTATATCATTTTTATTTTTTTTTAAAAATAAAAAAAAAATTGAATAAAATACTCTCCATTTCATAATATAAAATACAATTGATTGTGTTTTTTTATAAAAAAAGTAAAAATCTAAACAAAAAGTTGAATGACATTTTTCGACAAAAATAGAACAAATTCAAAACTCTAAAAATAGAGTTTTTCAGAAAAGTTGCGTTGTCAAATAAAATATGCCTTCAAAATTTTCTTTTTCAAATCTATAACGGATTTGAAAGCGCAATTTTTGTAACCTTTGTTTTATTGGACAACTGCGTTGTCAAATAAAATATGCCTTCAAAAACTGCGCTTTCAAATCTATAACGTATTTGAAAGCGCAATTTTTTGAACCTTTGTTTTATTGGACAACGCAGTTGTCCAATAAAATATACCTTCAAACACCGAGTTTTCAAATCGATAACGTATTTGAAAAGGCCACTTTTTTGTGTTTAGAACAATTTCTCGAAAAAAAACAAAAATTTCAAACCGAGTTTCTTCATTTCAGGATCAAAACCAATCCCAACCACAATTTTATAAGAAACCGTTTTTCTCTTTTTGAACAAATTGTTATAGATCCCAATTAGTCTCAAACACAAGAATTCAACACAACAGGTGGCGGGCATTCATCGCGATTTTCAATCGCGACTTGACAGCGATTTCAATCGCCCCTTCATAGCGATTTTCAATCGCTAGGAAGGACTTCACTACGTTGATTGCGATTTCAATCGCCCCTTCATAGCGATTTTCAATCGCTAGGAAAGACTTTTACTACGTTGATTGTGATGTCAATCGGAAGATTCCTGCGATTGAAATCACCCCTTCATAGCGATTTTAAATCGCTAGGAAGGATTTTCCCGACGTTGATTGCGATGTCAATCGCTACTTCCGAGCGATTTAAAATCGCTAGGAAAGACTTTCATTACTTGACAGCGATTTCAATCGCGACTTGAGAGCGATTGAAATCGCGATGTCATAGCGATTTCAATCGCCACTTACTAAGAATTTCAAATCGCTAGGAAGTCGTTTCATTACGTTGATTACGATTTGAAATCGCAAATCTATTTCCTGAGTTTTGTTTAATCTTATACATGATCAAACAAAATGAAAATGTGGTTGAAAACCACATTTGTGTAAAGCAGATCTTTTTTTCAATCCCTCCCCCCTGCCCCTTTGGGGCAGGGGGGGAAAAACCTGAGCAGGGTGTGGGGATTTTGCCCTTGCCCAACAAGTTCTGGAAAGACATTCATCCCCGTATAGCAAAGCTATGCCCAACACTTGTTGACATTCGTCAACAAGCTGCCCCCCTGCCCCCTGCCCCAAAGGGGCAGGGGGCAGGGGGGTGGGGGAGCGCAACAAAGTTGTGTCGGGTTGCGACGCGTGGCAGCCTGTAGACCAGCACAACAAGTTGTGCAGGCTGGCAAGCGGGCAAATGCCCGCAGCCTGCGAATGTCCACCGGTCAAAGATCGCTTGCCCCACCCCACCCTGCCCCTTTGGGGCAGGGGGGAGGGGCCGGGAGGCGATCTCGGGTCGCAATTCAACACAACTTTGTGGTGTTCAAACACGTGTTTGTTGAGATTCATTAACGAACAATTTTGTAGAACCAACTCTGGTTACGCGATTTTATGTTAACAAATATGCGTCAAATTGATTCAAACTGGTTTGGTTTGTAACACTTTTTGATTTTGCCAAATTTTTTATCTCGTCATCCGATTTTTTTGTGTGAAACATGAAAATTTGACCAATTCCACTTTTTCGACTCGAATAAAAGTGTCTCCAAGTGGACTCATGTCCACCTGTTTACACAACAAGTTGTGCAAGGACATTCGTCGCCAAGTTACGTGGCGCGATCAAGTGAGGTGGGTTGAGACACGACTCCTATGTTCGAATGGGTTTACAGAATTTGTTGTGCCTGTTGGTTTCTCTTTTTTATTTGAAGCTGACACAACTTTGTTGCGCCCCACCCCCTACTGGGGAGGGGGAACGAAGCTATGTTCGGGGAAATCCGACGACTTTTTTGAAAACGCAGTTTCAAACACAAAATTTTTGGAGGCATATTTTATTTGACAACGCAGTTTTCCAATAAAACAAAGGTTCAAAAAGTTGCGCTTTCAGGCGAGATTCATCATGTGGACACCGTCGCTTATTGAAGTCGGTGGGTTGACACGAAAAAAGATGAAAACAAACCATGAATAAGTGAACTTTTGAAATTTTTGAGTTCTAGTGCCCGTATTAGTGGCACTAGACCTAAAATAAAAAAGAAATAGAAATTGAACAATACGCTTAAGCCCAAGCATGCTATATAGCAGCGGTATCGTGGTAACAGCTTTATTGCATCCAGTCGCGATACAAGTTTTTCCATACTTAGTTGAGCTTCTTCCATTTCTTGTTGGAAACGTTGTCTTTCTGCGGTTACGGTTTTCATAGCTTGTTGGAAACGCAGTTCTGCTGCTTTTAGTTCTTCTAGAACTTGCTGTAAGCGCAGTTCGGCAGCTTTTTCTTGTTCTTGAGCTTTTTTTAAGCGGGCAAGGTCTGCAATTTTCTTCGGGTCCACTTCGTGGGCTGGCATATTTTGATCTTCATTTGCAGGCGGACTATGTCCGCCAGCCTGCACAACTTGTTGTGCTGGAGTTTTCTTCCGGAATTTTTTGATTCATATATGAACTTTTTATTGTTTTTGAAACCACCACCAAAATAAAAAACAACAAAAAAAACTTTCAAAATGATTGAGTTTTTGTGCTTGTCTTCTCAGTAGCGATCTTTGATCGCACTCGATACAACAAAGTTGTGCTGAGCACAAGAACTCAAATAAAAAAGAAATATAGGGTTCACAATATGGTTAAGAAAAATAAAAAACACTTTATAGAATGTGTGTTTTCACACCTTTTGCAGGCGTAATTATGTCTGCCTGCACAACTCATTGTGCAGATTTCTCAAGCCCACATAGTCAAACTATGCCCAGCACAACAAAGTTGTGCCCAGCACAACAAAGTTGTGCCCAACACAACAAAATTGTGTTGGGTTGCGATCAAAGATCACTGTTCCCCCGCTCCTGCCCCTATGGGGCGGGGTCCGGGAAAGGGTTGCAACGCGTAGCAGCCTGTGCAGGCGGGCAATTGCCCTTGCCCCTGCCCCTATAGGGGCGGGGGCAAAGCTTGCACAACTTGTTGTGCAAGGACAAATGTCCACAGGTCAAAGATCGCTACCAGTAAGCTTCGCTAAAAAATAAGCTGAGGCTGCGATTGAAAATCGCTGCCTTGCACAACTTCGTTGTGCTAGGTTGCGATAGCTTTGCTATGGCTACCCAGCATAGCGAAGCTATGCCCAACACTTGTTGACATTCGCAGGTAGACTTATGTCTACCAGCCTGCACAACTTGTTGTGCAGGTCAACAAGCTGCCCCCCACCCCCACCCCCCTGTAAGCGATCTTTGATCGCAACTGGGGGGTGGGGGGAGCGCAACAATGTTGTGTCGGGTTGCGATCAAAGATCGCGACCGGGCTGCACCCCCCTGCCCCTATGGGGCTGGGGGAGAAGGTTGCTGCCAAAAGGCTATCGTTACCGACAGGACGTAAGTCCCTGCACAACAAGTTGTGCAGGCTGGCGCACATAAGTTCGCCTGGACAGGAGGGTGGTCCGAGATTTCGGAGAGAGAGGGATTCGAACCCTCGGTACGAAGAATATCGTACAACGGATTAGCAATCAGCCGCTTTCGACCACTCAGCCATCTCTCCATTTTCTTATTCAGATCAAAACTTCACCCTTGTTTTGAATTCAGATCAAAACTTCACCCTTGTTTTTACCTTTTGGCAGCAATCTTCTCCCCCGCCCCCCTGCCCCTTTGGGGCAGGGGGGCGGAGGAGGGTGTGGGCAGCCCGATCGCGATCTTTGATCGCAACTCGACACAACATTGTTGCGCTCCCCCACCCCCCAGTTGCGATCAAAGATCGCTTACAGGGGGGTGGGGGTGGGGGGCAGCTTGTTGACCTGCACAACAAGTTGTGCAGGCTGGTAGACATAAGTCTACCTGCGAATGTCAACAAGTGTTGGGCATAGCTTCGCTATGCCCCCTTCTGCCCCCACCCCCTACGGGGGAGGGGGTGGGAGCCGGAGGGTAGCCATAGCCTTTTGGCAGCAATCTTCTGCCCCCGCCCCTATAGGGGCAGGGGCTAGGGGGTGCAGCCAAAAGGCTACGCCAGGGGATAGTGAAAGGCAGAAAAGAAATAATCACCCTGGCACTAAGTTGATTTTTCCTGCTAGACTTCCAACAAGTTTGTCAACTTCTTCAGAGTTTCACAACCAAGTTCGGGATGGATTGGTGTGGTTCCACTGAAGCATAGAGCACCAGAGTATCAGCGGAGCTTTGCTCCGGAGTTTGAAATTTCCCTTCCCCATCGGGGAGGGAAATTTGCAGGCGGGCAATTGCCCGCCAGCCTGCACAACTTGTTGTGCAGGTCTTATTTTTTACCTTAAAAAATAAAAGCTACTTCAAGTAGGTCAAAATCAATTAGCCTTTAGTATATCTCAGCTGAAACCATTACTGGCCTTACACTTGATACCTATACGACAGCTTGTCTTGCTGCGGCTTTATGGAGAATACTCATCTTGGTCTGGACTTCGTACTTAGATGCATTCAGTACTTATTCACTCCATGCGTGGCTACCCTGCGTTTACTTTTGGAAAAATAACAGGTACACCATTGGCATGTTCGCTACAGGTCCTCTCGTACTATGAGCGACTGACCTCAATATTCTAACGCTAATACCGGATATGGACCGAACTGTCTTACGCATGCATTACCTTTTTGGCAGGTTGCGATCAAAGATCGCAACCAGCTTGCACAACTTGTTGTGCAAGTCGCAATAGCCTTTTTGCAGCAATCTTCGATTGCAGCCCGGTCGCGATTTTTGATCGCAACCCGACACAACATTGTTGCGCTCCCCCACCCCCACCCCCTCCCCCCAGTTGCGATCAAAGATCGCTTA
>VFQR01002900.1_pt1 | contig 10273 bp, 8 predicted proteins | sample 3512321 | NCBI WGS metagenome assembly VFQR01 (sample SAMN10412374, study PRJNA504923) | tailings metagenome | isolation source: Relicate 3 Philex TSF1 revegetated site | place: Philippines: Tuba, Benguet | collected 2017-08-29
TGGCGACGAGCTTTCGATCGTGTGCGATGTCGCTCTCGATCTGCTCGCGGTAGGGCGTGTTGGGTTCGTTGCTGAGCCAGGTTATCCAGGCGTTCCTGAAGCGCAGGCGTCTGAGTGATGGCTCTTGAGCTCGACCGGATGCTGATCGAGGAAGCCGGCAACGCGGTGGGCGTCCTCGTTGCTGAGCTTCACAGCCAGCTCGGCGAGATGGCTCCGCCCATTCCGGTGCATGACATTGCCCGCGCGCTCGACATCGTCGACCTGCGCGCCGCTTCCCTGACCGGGTTCGAGGGGTGCCTCATCACCAACACGGCGCGCAGCGATGGCAGCATCCTGGTCAATGCTTCCTCGTCCAAGCAGCGGCAGCGCTACACCGTCGCCCACGAACTCGCCCACTTCCTCTGCACATGGCATGTACCGCTCGGCGATTTTGGCTTTCGCTGCACCAGGTCAGACCTGGTCAAGAGCAGCATCATGTCGGGCGCTGGCGACCGGCAGGAAGTTGAAGCCAACAGTTTTGCCATCGAGTTGCTGGCACCACCGCGGCTTCTGCGCCCCTACATCGCCCTCTCGCCCGATCTCGATCACGTGCTCGATCTGGCCGGCAGGCTCGACATCTCCCGGGAAGCCGCGGCGCGCCGCTACGCAGATCTCCACAGGCGTCGCGTCGCCCTGATCTTCGCCAGGGAGGGCTGCTGTCGCTTCATAAGTCGGCGCGAGGACTTTCCCTGGATCAGGCTTAGAACGGGCGACCCCATCCCCGACCTGCCGCAGGTCTCAGGCAACCGTCCTACCTCGGAGGTCGTGGAGGCCGATTTCCGCGACTGGCTTTCCAGTGACCCTGGCGCCAATCTGGGTGTCCAGGTCCTGCAGCAGCAGGATGGCTACCAGACCATTATGCTGGCGCTCGAAGCAGAGCCATAGGCGAACGGACTGTCAGCGGTTCCTCGTCGCAACCCCGTACGGCACCGGCGCAAAGCAGGCACAGTACGCTGTTTCCAGCGCCGCATTCCCTGAAACGTGTGGCGATTTTCCCTGATAGGCCTTGTGCTAATTCCCTGTTCGCGCGAGCAGGGAATTGTCGTCCAAGCCATTGAAATGCCCACGAAAACACGCCATGCGAAACGCCGATCCATCGCCGGAAACTGCAGACTTCCCTGTATTTTCCCTGTAACCGCGAAAACAAGGGCAGAGACCCGTTCGCCGCAGACTGCCAGCACCGCCAGCCGGCCAGGTCCCCGACAGGACATGGCAGACGCCATCGGAACGGCCCTCGAGCGCCGTCTCTCTCGCTTCCGACCTGCCGCCGCGGTTCAGAAATTGACCGAGGCGCCGCCCTTGAGCTGCAGGATCTCGCGCGCATCGTCGGCTGTCGCGATCTCCAGTCCGAGGCCCTCGATGATCTTGCGAACCAGCCGCACCTGGTCGGCGCTCGACTTCGCGAGCTGGCCCTTGCCCGCCCAAAGGGAGTCCTCCAGGCCGACGCGCACGTTGCCGCCGAGGGCGGCCGCCTGCGCCGCGATCCTGAGCTGGCTGGCGCCCGCACCGAGGACCGACCAGCGGTAGTCGGAGCCGAACAGCCGGTCGGCGGTGCGCTTCATGTGCTGCACGTCCTCCGGATGGGTGCCGATGCCACCCAGGATCCCGAACACCGACTGGACGAAGAAGGGCGGCTTGACGAGGCCGCGATCGACGAAGTGCTTCAGGTTGTAGAGGTGCGCGATGTCGTAGCACTCGAACTCGAAGCGCGTGCCGTTCTCGTAGCAGGTCTTCAGGACGAACTCGATGTCCTTGAACGAGTTGCGGAAGATCAGGTCGCGGGTGGCCTCGAGATGCGGCTTCTCCCAGTCGTGCTTGAACTCCTTGTACTTGTCGAGCAGGTGGAAGAGGCCGAAGTTCATCGAGCCCATGTTGAGCGACGCAACCTCCGGCTTGAGCAGCTGCGCCGGCAGGACGCGTTCCTCGACCTTCATGTAGGGGCTGCCGCCCGTCGTCAGGTTGATGGCGGCATTGGTCGCCTGCCTGATCTGCGGCAGGAAGCGCATGAAGGCATCCGGCGTCTGGTCGGGCCGGCCCGTCTCGGGGTTTCGGGCGTGCAGGTGCAGGATCGCCGCGCCCGCCTCCGCGGCGCCGAGCGCATCGTCGATGATCTGCTGCGGCGTGATCGGAAGGTATTCCGACATCGACGGCGTATGGATGGCGCCCGTCACGGCGCAGGTGATGATGACTTTGCCGGTGGTGGCCATGTGCTTGTCTCTGATGCTGCGTTCGAAAGGTGTCAGGTGCCGATCTTGCCGGCGGCGTCGCGCTTGTGGGCGAGGAGCGCCATCAGCCTGCGGTCCCGCCACTCCTGACGGGCCACGAGCCCGTCGGCCGGGAGCCGGGCGCGACGTTCCGCCTCGATCCTGTCCATGACCGGCCCCGACCAGTCGGCGCGATGCTGCGTGCTCGGCCACAGCCCCGAATAGATCCGCTCATAGCGCTCGACGTAGTCGCGGATACCGCCGGGCGCGTTGAGGTCGATGGTCTCGAACGGGCCCATGAAGGACCAGCGGAGCGCCAGCCCGTCGCGGATGCCGATGTCGATGTCCTCCATCGACGCGTAGCCGTCGTCCACGAGGCGGAACGCTTCCTCGAGCAGGGCGCCCTGCAGGCGGTTCATGATGAAGCCGTCGATCTCGCGCTTCATGACGAGCGGAGCCTGACCGATGCTGCGGAACAGGGCCGCGGCGCGGTCCATCACCTCTTGCGAAGTCCACGGGGCGGGTACGAGTTCGGCCGCGGGAATGAGGTAGGGCGGGTTGATCGGATGCGCGACGAGGCAGCGCTCACGACCCGCGATATGGCCGGTGAAGGCGGACGGCAGCAGGGCCGAGGTGGAGCTTGCCAGGATGGCGTCGCGCGGGGCCGCCTCGTCGAGCCTCGAGAAGACGGCCTGCTTCACCTCAAGGCGCTCCGGCGTGTTCTCCTGGACGTGGACAACACCCTCCAGCGCTTCCTCGAACGATGACGCGAGCGACAGCCGCGACAGCAGCCGGTCCGCACCGTCGTTGAGGAGTCCGTTCGATTCGAGGTCGGGCAGCAGGCCGGCGATGTAGGCTCGCGCCGCCGACGGAGCCTGGGGGTCGTTGTCCCACAGCACAACGTCGTGGCCGGCCCGTGCGAAGGTGATCGCCCAGGCCCGTCCGATGAAGCCGGTGCCGATGATCGCTATTCGTGACATGGTCTAGCCCTTCGATGCTGCTGATAGGGGTTTCCGGCCCTCGCGGTCTTCACCCGCGCCTGTCGCGCAACGCGATGATGGCGCCGAGGATGACCAGGCCGTAGAGGATCGAGCGTGCCGAATTGGGGATGGTGGTGCCGGCTAGGAGCATCTGCAGCGCGGTGAGGAGGACGACGCCCCCGATCATCCCGACATAGGAGCCGCGGCCGCCGGTGATCAGTGCGCCGCCGACGACCACGACGGCGATGGACGGCAACAGGTATTCGTCGCCCATGCCGAGGCTCGCCTGGCCGGAGAAGCCGGTCAGCAGGATGCCGACAAGGGCGGAACAGAAGCCGGACAGCATGTAGACGGAAATCACGGTCCGCTTGACGGGAATGCCCGAGAGCTCGGCGGCGCGCTCGCTGTTGCCGATCGCATAGACTCGCCGGCCAAAGGCCGTGCGTCCGAGCAGCAGCACGGCGAAAACACCGAACACGGCGAGGAAGGGCACGATCGGCGTCACACCGAAAATCTTGGCCGTCATGAAGGCGCGCAGCATCGGCGAGGAGAAGCCGTCAGGCGTGCCGCCCGAGTACAGCAGCGCCACGCCCTGCAGCAGGCCGTTGACGGCGAGGGTCATGACGATGGGCGACAGTCCGAGCGCGACGATCCCAAGTCCGTTGAGCGCGCCGATCAGGACGCCGACCATCAGCACCAGCGGCACGGCGTAGACGAGGGCGGCATCCGAGCCCTTGACCATGCCGGCGAGCAGGATCCCGCACAGGCCGATCGTCCATGGAATGGACAGGTCGAGTCCCCCGGTCAGGATCACGGTGCCCTGTCCAAGCGCGAGGATCGCGAGGAAGGACGCGAGGACGATCAGCGAATTGTAGTAGTTGAAGTTGAGCAGCGCGTTGCCGAGCACATACTGCGTCACCAGGAGCACGCCGACGAAGCAGATGTAGGCGGGCAGGGCATAGCGGATGATCTCGGCATGACGCGTCAGGAACGGCGCGGTCGCAGACCGGGTCCTGTCGGGGGCGGGATCGCGCCGGATGTCGGCAAGCGCCAGCTTGCGCGGCGAGAGCGACAGCTGGGATGGCAGGATGCCCCTCCGCCAGGCCGCCAGCCGCTCGAGCAGGCTCCGGATGTTGCGGGCCAGCACCGAGTTGCGGTGCATCGAAGCGCTGAGGACCGCCAGGATGAGGATCGTGCTTTCGGCAATGGTCGAGAAGTAGGCCGAGACGTTGAGCACGAGCAGGATGTTGACGATGATCATCAGCACGTAGGCGCCGAGGACCGTACCGGTCAGGCCGCCTCGCCCGCCGCCGAGCAGCGTCCCGCCCACGACGATCGCGGCAAACATCTGCAGAAGCATCGGATTCCCGACCAGCGGGTCGCCAGCACCCGTCTGCGCGCTGATGAACACGCCGGCGAGGCCGTAGAAGCCGCCCGCGATGACGTAGACCATGAACTGGACGAGACGGGTCGAGATGCCCGCCGAGCGCGCGCTGTCGATGTCGCCGCCGATGGCGTAGATGGCAAGTCCGAGACGGGTGCGCTTCAGCCAGTACCAGAACAGGAGCAGGACGGCGATCAGGGCCGCCGACATCGGCACCCAGTCGGGCACGAGATCGCCGATGAGTATCTCCGACAGGCGGGGATCGACCATGCCGCCCGGGTTGTCCATCACGATCAGCGTGATGCCCTGGAGAATGAACATGGTCGACAGGGTGACGACGATCGCCTGCAGGCGCAGGAAGGCGATGAAGAAGCCGTTGAATGCGCCGACCACCAGTCCGATGCCGACGCCGACCGCGGTGAGCGTCAGCGGCGACACCGTGCCGTCGGCCGGCAGGGTCGCCAGCGTGACGTTGACCAGCGAGATCACGGCCGCCGCGGAGAGATCGAACCCGCCCGACAGGACGACGATGGTCTGTCCCATCGCCACGATGGCCAGCGTTGCGCCGCTCGTCGTCATCTGGGCGATGTCGTAGTAGCCAAGCGGAACGGCGCTGAGATTGGCGACCACGGCGAACAGGACGACGAAGGCGACGAAGGCCGTGATGAGGCCGCGATGGCGGCCGATCCGCAGCGATCCGGAGGATGCGCGCCGCACCTCCTCGCGACCGGAAACCGTGGCGCTCATGCCGCGCTCGCCACGCTGCCGGCGCCGAGCGCCGCGCCGAGGATGTTTTCCTCTGTCAGGGCGCCGCCCGAAAGCTCCGCCGCCACGGTCCCGGCGTAGAAGACAAGCACACGGTCCGCCAGATGCACCAGTTCGGGAATTTCCGTGGAATAGAAGACGACGGCGCCGCCGGCCTCGGCATAGGCGCGCATCAACTGGTAGAGTTCGTTCTTCGTGCCAACGTCGATGCCGCGGGTCGGATCGTAGACCATCAGGATGTGGCTCCCGGTCAGAAGCCATTTCGCGATGGCGATCTTCTGCTGGTTGCCGCCGGAAAAGGCGTCGGCGCGCGACCAGAGGGCCCTGTGGTCCACTTCGACGCGGCTGAAGGCCTCCGACACGGCCTGGTTCTCCCTTTCCTTGTCGATCAGCCCAAAGCGGGTGAAGCGATCGATGATCGGGACGGTGGCGTTGTGCTTGCCGCTGAGCTTGAGGAAAAGGCCCTCGGTCTTGCGCTCCTCCGGCACGAGACTGATGCCGATCCGCGCCGAGATCGCATCGCCGGGACTGGCGATCGCGACGAGCTGCCCGTCGACCTGGAACTGGCCGCGGGCCAGCGGCATGGCGCCGAAGGTGGTCAGGAAGAGATCGAGCTGGCCCATGCCCTGCAGACCTGCGATGCCGAGGATCTCGCCTTCGCGCAACGAGAAGGAAGCCTCCCGCAGCTTGCCATCGGTGCCGACCCTGTCGGCGCGGAGGACTTCGCGGCCGATCTCGTGCCGCTGTTCGGCGCGCGGCGGGAACGAATGGATGAGCGAGCGGCCGGCGATCATGCGGACCACGTCCGCGTCCTCGTAGTCGGCGACGTTGCCGGACGCGACATGCTTGCCGCCGCGAAGAACCGTCAGTTCGTCGCAGAAGTCGCGGACCTCGCGCAGGCGATGCGAGATGAAGACGACGGTCGTGCCCTGGCGCTTGACCCGCTGGATGACATTGCTGAGCCAGTCGACATCGGGACCCGACAGCGCCGAGGTCGGCTCGTCCAGAAGCAGAATGCGCGGCTTGCGATAGACCGCCCGCGCGATCTCGATCTTTTGCCTGACGGCCAGGTCGAGATCGCCGATCTCGTCGTCGAGGTGGATGCCTGAAAGGCCCAGTTCACGGAAATGAGCCGTCACGTCCTGACGCGCCCGGCCCCTGCTCATCATCCCGGTCGGCCCGACGGGCGCCTCGGGGATCAACATGTTGTCCAGCACCGTGAGGTTGCGGACGAGCGTCATTTCCTGGAACGCCGTCTGGATGCCCTGGCGATGGGCATCGCGCGGCGATCCGAGGCGGACTGGCGCGCCGAATATCTCCATCCCTCCCGCGTCCGGCGTCACGAGGCCGGAGAGCACCTTGACGATGGTGGACTTGCCGGCGCCGTTCTCGCCCAGCAGCGCATGGACGGTGCCGGCGCGGATGGAAAGCGACACGTCATCGAGCGCGACAGTCGCGCCATAGGCCTTGCGGATGTTGGCGATGCGGATGGCCGGAGCATCGGAAGCCATGGCGAACTGTTTCCCACTCATGATGGGGAGCGGCCTGTACGGGCGGGCCGCTCCCGGTCTCCGTGAGGATCACTCCTCGGGCTGGGCGACGAGCGCGGCGTTCAGCCCGACTTCCGGCGTCAGATCGGAATAGATGGAGGCGAACCAGCCGGGATTGGGGATGATGGCAGGCTGGAAGACGTTGCAGCCGGCCTTCATTTCCGCCCACGTGCCTTCAAGGCAGAGCTTCACATTGTCATTGACGACGATGTTCTGCGCGACGTCGGTGAGCGCGGGGATCTCCTTGCCCTCGAGCTTGTCGACCGCAAGCTTGAGCGCGAGAGCGCCGGTGAAGTTCTGCGAGCCTGACGACCAGCGGCGCGCACCCATCGGACGATAGGTGCCGTTCGCGCCCTCGACCTCGGTGCCCACCGGGAGCATCTGGATCCGGCCGCCATTCGACGATTCCCCGACGCAGGGCAGGAGCTTGTCGTCGGCGATGCCGGCTTCGCTCTGCATGGAATTGGCCGTGTAGCAGCCGGCCTGCATCCAGAGACCATCGATCTGATCCCAGTTGCGGGTCGCGACGATCTTCGAAAGCTCGGTGCGGGCCACCGCCTGGCTCCACATGCCGTTGGCCTCGGCGACCACCTCGATGCCGGGATTCTTGGCGAAGACCTCCTTGGCGCCCTCGTTGCGGAGCGTGTCGACCGTGGTTCCCGGGACGCCGGTCACCATGACCACCTTGCCCTTGCCGCCGAGCTGCTCGACCAGCCACTCGGCCGACTTGATGCCCCACTGCTTCTGGTCGATGTGGACGTTGTATGCGCAGGGCTCGGAGATGATGGAGTCGTAGGCGACCACGATGACGCCCTTGGCGCAGGCGTTCTTGACGGCGTTGTTCAGCGCGGTCGGCGAGATCGGGTAGACGATGATCGCCTTGGCGCCCGCCTGCACCATCGAGTTGATCTGCTGGATCTGCTTCTGCGCATTGGGGCCGGCGACCTGGACCTGCAGGTCGACCTTGTCGGCGTAGTTCTTGTGCAGCGCCATCGCCTTCAGCATGTTCGCCGCTTCGGCCTGCCAGTCGTTGCCGATATAGCTCATGCTGAGAAAGATCTTGAACTTCTCGGCCGCCTGCGCAGCGGGCGCCATGAAGGCCATACCCGCCGCGGTCGCCATGGCGCCGAGCGCGAACTTTCGGATCATCGACTTCATTTTTTCTCTCCCAATGACTGCCTGCCCTGCGCAGCGCAGAATCGCGGCGGACGTCGCGGCCACAGTGGCGCTTCGCGCGGGCCGACGGGACCCGGCGACAAGCCGGCCCTGCAGGCGGAATCGATCATCCGGAGCCTCCCCGGACGAACGACGCTCGGTGCTGCAATCCTCCCATCGGCGCCGCCTCCGTGGCGCCCTTCTCCCTTGGCCGCGTCCGCAGCCAGCAATTACGAGCCACAAAAGATGCAGGGCGTCAATGAATAATCGTTGATTTGTGATCACAAGGCGCGCGATGGTGCGGAGACGTCCCCGCGCACTTGCATAGCGCGGGTGACGGGGTTAGCCGTTAATGCAGGCCCGCGCTCGGCGGACTGCGTCTCTGGCACGGTTTGCGCGTTGCGGACCCTGAGGTTCGCATCCTGCATTTTCAGGCGAGCGGATGGCCCTGCCTTGACGATGGAAGCGTTGGGATGACGGAAAAACTGTCGCCGGTGGATGTGAGCACGCTCCAGGAGCGCGTGTATCTCAAGCTTCGCGAGGCCCTTTATCAGGGAAAGTTCTCGGCTGGAGAGACGCTGACCATACGGGGTCTCGCCGCGGCGCTCGGCACGAGCGCGATGCCGGTGCGCGAGGCCCTGCAACGCCTCGTGGCCGAAAAGGCGCTGGTGCAGACGCCGAGCCGCAGCATCCGCGTCGCTTCCTTCACGCCTGAACTGTTCTGGGAAATCATCCGCATCCGGATGGCGATCGAAGGCATGGCGACGCGGCGCGCGGCGCTCAATCCGCCGCCGCACCTGGTCGGGACGCTGCGCGAGATCAACGCGGGGATGATCGCGGCGATCAAGGGCGGCTTCACCGAGGACGTGCTCGACGCCAACAAGGAATTCCATTTCGCGATCTACGAGGCGGCCGACATGCCGCAGAACCTCGAGATCATCAACAATCTCTGGCTGCGCATCGGCCCCTACCTCGGCGTGGCGTACCGTATGGGCTATTCCGACCCCTTCCTGACCGGAACGCGCTTTCACGAGCGCATCATCCAGGCCATCGAGCGGCGCGACGGCCGCCGGGCGGCGTCGGGCCTCAAGGTGGACATCTGGGCGACCGCGAAGTGGTTCACCCGGCATCGCATCGCGATCTTCGGCGAGGAGGAGGAGCGGCCCCTGGAGGCCGCCCTCTGATCCGGCAGGACAAGGCATCCGCCCCGTCGATACCCGTCAGCCGCCGAAGCGCGGCTCCGGAAGTCCCTTCACGCCGAGGTCGTAGACGGCGAAAAGGCCGCCGGCATGCTCCTCGCGCTGTGGCACGCCCTTGATGGGACGGCCCATCGAGCTGACGTACATGACGTCCAGATTCTTGCCGCCGAACATGACGCTGGTCAGGTTGCGCACGGGGAACTCGATCTCCCGGTCGATCCTGCCGTCGGGCGCATAGCGGATGATCCGGCCGCCGAAGACATGCGCGTTCCAGATGTAGCCCTCCGCGTCGACCGTCGAGCCGTCGAAGGTTCCCGGATATTCGTGGTTCGAGAGGAACTGGCGCTTGTTGGAAACGGCGCCGGTGTCGATGTCGTAGTCGTAGGCGTACATCAGGTCGTCGTAGGAATCGCAGAAGTAGAAGGTCTTGTCGTCGGGGCTCCAGCAGGGCCCGTTCGAGCACTTGATGCCGCTATCGAGCCGGGTGATCGTGAGATCGGGATCGACGCTGTAGAGCGCCGAGTTGCGGACCGGCCGCTGACCGCGATTGGCGTCGAAGCGGTCGTGATCGTAGGACATGTAGCCGGCGACGAAGCGGCCGCGACGGTCCACCTTGCCGTCATTCAGCCGGTTCTCGGGCTCGTCCTTCTCGGGGTCTCCGATATGGGTGAGGCGCTGGGTCTTGAAGTCGTAGAGGCTGAAACCGTTCGCCAGCGCCACGATCGCTCCGCCGTTCTTGCGGATCGCCATCGAGCCGATGTGCAGCGGAACGTAGTTCAGCTTCACGTCCGAGCCGTCCTCCCTGCAGCTCCAGATCTCGGCGGCCGAACTGTCGATCCAGTACAGGCGCTGATCCTCGACGTCCCAGAGCGGGCCTTCGCCCAGATGGTTCTTGCTGTCCACCAGCAGACGGATTTCGGCCACGGCAGTCTCCTCCTGACTTCGCGATGACAGGCGTCACCGCACCTCCCGCGGCCAACGCCATTCGACGCGTCCG
>VFQR01002903.1_pt1 | contig 10270 bp, 7 predicted proteins | sample 3512321 | NCBI WGS metagenome assembly VFQR01 (sample SAMN10412374, study PRJNA504923) | tailings metagenome | isolation source: Relicate 3 Philex TSF1 revegetated site | place: Philippines: Tuba, Benguet | collected 2017-08-29
GGCCACGCCGCTGCTCATCCTGTACAGCAACCGCATCGTGATGAAGCTCTCCAGCAGCGACTGGCTGATGCAGTCGGTGCAGCTCACCACCATCGCCAAGAAGAGCATCAAGGCCGAGGCCCACGTCATCATCTGCGGCTACGGCCGCTCGGGGCAGAACCTGGCCCGGCTGCTGGAGGGCGAGCACATCCCCTACATGGCGCTGGACCTCGACCCCGACCGCGTGCGCCAGGCCGCGGCTGCGGGCCAGAGCGTGGTGTTCGGCGACGCGGCCAAGGTGCAGAGCCTGATGGCTGCGGGCCTGGCACGCGCCAGCGCCGTGGTCGTGAGCTACCACGACACGCCTTCGGCGCTGAAGATCCTGCACCTGGTGCAGACGCATGCCCCGCGCGTGCCGGTCATCGTGCGCACCATCGACGACAGCGACCTCGAGAAGCTCAAGGCCGCCGGTGCCACGGAGGTCGTGCCCGAAGCCATCGAGGGCTCGCTGATGCTGGCCTCGCACGCTCTCGCGCTGGTGGGTGTGCCGATGCGCCGCGTGATCCGCATCACCCGCGATGCGCGGGACCGACGCTACGGCCTGCTGCGCGGCTACTTCCACGGCGCCGACGACGACACGGCCGATGAGATCGAGCAGGCGCGCCTGGCCTCGGTCACCCTGCCCACGGCCAGCCCGCATGCCGGCGAAGCGCTCGACCACCTCGCGCTGCACGCCCTGGGTGTCGCCGTGGTGTCACTGCGGCGCGCCAGCGGCAAGACCGTGATCGTGGACGACCACACCACGCTCGCGGGCGGCGACACGCTCGTCATCAGCGGCGTGCCCGCGGCACTCGCACTCGCCGAGGGAAAGTTGCTGTCCTAACGCACACATCCCCGGGTTGCTGCCGAGGCGTTGTTGGCAAACAGCGACAGATGCGCCGCTACAGTGCCGCCCATCAGCCGTGGCACAACGGCCTTCAGGGAGGAAAACACGCTCACCAAGCATGGCAGGTCAAGCCGCGCATGGGCGTGTTGGTGATCTTGCAGGCAGATGCACGCGGCTGATGCATCCTTTATCTCAACCTGCAAAAACACATGAAGAAGCTCAACGCCCTCGCCCTGCTGGCCGTCGCCGTGCTGTCCACCGGCTGCGCCTCCATCCTGAACGACCCGACCCAGGCCGTGAACGTGACCTCCTCCAACGGCAAGCCCATCACCGGCTCGGTGGATGGCAAGCCCTTCACCGGCCCGGCCGTCGTGCAGTTCACGCGCGCCAAGGCCGACAAGGTCGTGACGGTCGAGACCGCCGGCTGCGCCAAGAACACCGCCGTCGCCAGCTCGGTCGACTCCAAGTTCTTCATCAACATCCTGAGCGGCGGCGCCTTCGGCTCCACCACCGACTACTCGACCGAACGCATGTGGAAGTACGCGGACTCGGTCGTCGTCAGCTGCCAGTGATCCAGCGCCTGCGCTTGCGCATGCAAAGCGGCCTGCGGGCCGCTTTTGCATGGCTGTGCCTCGCCGCGCCCCCCCTCACGGCCGCAGCGGCGCCTGACCTCGACGCGCTGGCCGCTCACCCGACCTGGGCGGCGTTGCTGCATGTGCGCCAGGGCGAGCCGATGGTGCGCGACCCCGGCTTCCTGCTGACGCTGCCGCACTTCTCGCTGCAGGCCGAGCTGCGGGCCACCCTCGCGCTGCTGCAGGGCGACGATGCCCGGGCCCTGTGCCGCTTCCCCGCGCGCTACACCTGGCTGCGCCACCAGGGCGCCCTGCCCGAGCGCTCGCTCGCCCATTGCGGCGAGCTGGTCGAGTTCCGGACCCGCGCGCCCATGGAACAGGTCGCGCTGGTGTTCGCGTCCGAGACGCTGAGCCAGCCCTCCAGCATGATGGGCCACGTGTTCCTGAAGCTGGGTGGCCATGACGCGACCGGCACCTTCCGCGAACACGCCATCTCCTTCTACACCGAGCCGGTCACGTGGAACCTGCCGCGGCTGTTCTGGCGCAGCCTGGTGGTGGGCATGCCGGGCTACTTCACCCTCGGTCCCTACGCCGACCAGGTGCGCGGCTACGTCGAACGCGAGGGCCGCAACCTTTGGGAGCATCCACTGGAGCTGGATGCCGCGCAGCGCGAGCTGCTGCAGGCCCACCTGATGGAACTGCGCCCGGTGCAGTTCACCTACTTCTTCCAGCGCTACAACTGCGCCACGCTCGTGCAGCAGGTGCTCGCGGTGGTGCAGCCCCGCGTGCTGGACCACCCCGATCTCTGGACCACGCCCAAGGACGTGGTGCGCGCTGCGCAACAGGCCGGCCTGCTGGGCCCGGCCGTGGCCGTGAGTGCGCCACGCTGGACGCTGCACCTGCTGGACCAGGCACTGACGAGCGACGACGTCGCGGCCGTGCAGCAAGCCGTGGCGCAGCAAACCCTGCCCCCGACGTCGGGCACCGACCCGCGCAGCTTCCTGCGCCAACAGGCCGCGCTCGCATTGAACCAGCAGTGGATGGCCAACGGCCAGCGCTCGCCAGAAGCCGGCACGGCCTACCGCCAGCGGCTGGAGGCTGCCGCACCGGCGCAGTTGGCCCTGGCCAGCAACCCCGCGTTCAGCCCGGCCGCGGCGCCGCCGGACAGCCAGTTCAGCCTCAGCCTGCAGCGCCGGGACGGTGATGACGCCGTGGTGATGACCTTCCTGCCGGCCTCGCATCGGCTGGAAGACCGCAACGACATGTACTTCAACGAAAGCGCGCTGCGCCTCTTCGAGGTGGCGCTGAGCCAGTCGCTCCAGGGCCGCGGCGCACGGGTCGAGCGGGCCACCCTCTATGCCGTGGAGTCGCTGTTGCCGCGCGATCGTTTCACCGGCGGCCTGTCGGGTCGGTTCAAGATCGGCCACGAACCCCAGGCCGGCGGGAACCTGGCCAGCCGCGGCGCGCTGCTGGTGGAGGGCGGCCTCGGCATCACGCAGCGTTTCGGGCAGGACCTGGACGTCTTCGCGCTGGCCACGGCCGGCGTCGGCGCGCGCCGCGGCGTCTATGTGTACGCCTCGCCCAGCGCGGGCTTCGTGCTGCGGCAGGTGTTCCAGATGAAGGCGATCGTCACGCTCAGCCTGCTGCACAACGGCCTGGGCGACGGGCGGACCACCCGCGAGTGGCAGTGGACGCAGGCCAAATACTTCGGGCCGAACTGGACCCTGGTGGGCCGTTACACGCTGCGCGAGCGGGCGCAGCAGCGCGCACGCGAGGCGGAGCTCCAGCTCAAGCGCCTGTTCTGACCCGGCATGCGGCCGAGGTCGCAACTCCCCCCTGCCACCTCGGTGACAAGCGCGCGCCGCGGGCTGCGCCACACTGCGCCACCGCCCGAGGAACCGCGCCATGAACTTCGACTACACCCCCAAGGTCGCGCAGATGCGCGAACGCCTGCTCGCCTTCTTTGAGGAGCACATCTACCCCAACGAGCGCCGCTACCTGGAAGAAGTCGAAGCCAACCGGCGTGCAGGCAACCCCTGGCTCCCCACGAAGGTCATCGAAGACCTGAAGCCCAAGGCGCGCGAGGCCGGCCTGTGGAATCTCTTCCTGCCGCGCAGCACGCGGGCACCGGAAGGCCTGTCCAACCTCGAGTACGCCCCGCTGTGCGAGATCATGGGCCGCGTGTTCTGGGCGCCCGAGGTCTTCAACTGCTCGGCCCCCGACACCGGCAACATGGAGACGCTGGAGCGTTATGCATCCGAGGCGCTCAAGGACCGCTGGCTGGAGCCGCTGCTGCGCGGCGAGATCCGCTCGGCCTTCCTGATGACCGAGCCGGCCGTCGCCTCCAGCGACGCCACCAACATCGAATGCCGCATCGAACGCGACGGTGACCACTACGTCATCAACGGCCGCAAGTGGTGGAGCAGCGGTGCGGGCGACCCGCGCTGCGCCGTCTACATCGTGATGGGCAAGACCAACCCGGAAGCCGGGCGGCATGAGCAGCAGTCGATGATCGTGGTGCCGGCCGACGCGCCCGGCATCACCGTCGTGCGGCCGTTGTCGGTGTTCGGCTATGACGACGCGCCCCACGGCCACATGGAGGTGGTGCTGAAGAATGTGCGCGTGCCGGTCGAGAACATCCTGCTCGGCGAAGGCCGCGGCTTCGAGATCGCGCAGGGGCGCCTGGGCCCGGGCCGCATCCACCACTGCATGCGCAGCATCGGCGCGGCCGAGCGGGCGCTGGAGTTGATGTGCGAGCGCGCCATCGCCCGCACCGCCTTCGGCAAGACGATTGCCCAGCAGACCGTCACGCAGGAACGCATCGCCGAGGCGCGCTGCATGATCGAGCAGGCCCGCCTGCTGACCCTCAAGGCCGCCTACATGATGGACACCGTGGGCAACAAGGTCGCCAAGGCCGAGATCGCCATGATCAAGATCGTGGCGCCCAACATGGCCCTGCAGGTCATCGACTGGGCCATCCAGGTTTTCGGTGGCGCCGGTGTCTCCCAGGACACGCCGCTGGCCATGATGTGGGCCCACCAGCGCACGCTGCGCCTGGCCGACGGACCGGACGAAGTGCACCGCAACTCACTGGCCAAGCTGGAGCTGGCCAGCCACATGAAGCTGCCACGCGACCAGATCGCGATGCCTGTCACGCGAGGCGCCTGACACCGGCCACGCCGACGCCTGCGCGCAAGCCATCGCGGCTAGAGTCGGGCCCTTGCAAGAGAGGAGCCCGCGCCCGGCCATGCACGCCCACCCGCAGTTCGACCGCTACGCCCGTCACCTGGAGGGCGAGGCGCCCGCGTTGGCGCGCCAATGGCTGGCCGGGATGCTGGAGGCCATGCGTGACCCTGCTGCCGCGGGCGTCGCCCACCTGGACCGCAAGGGGCTGTCAGGACTGCTGATGGCGGTCGAGCCCTTGCGCATGCACATCGGCGAATGCCTGTCGGGGCATCTGATCCAGGGCATCCAGGGCGCCGAGGCGCGGCTGCTCGGCCGCAGCGCGAGCGCCTCGGCCCTGAGCGGTTTCGACATCGATCAACTCACCCTGGTCGACGAGACGCAGGCCGAGAAGGACATCGAGATCTCCCGCGTCGTGCAACTCGTCGAGCTGAAGCTCGAATGGGAGCTGCGCGAGCTGCAGGGCCTGACCGCCACGCTGGTCACCGACACCCGCCAGGGCGAGGACCCGATGCTGTGCAGCCCAGCCGTCCTGGCCCGCGCCATCAGCCAGACGGTGTACGAGCAGGTGCTGGAGCCCGAGCAGCAGGCGCTGTGGATGCGCCTGGCCGCCCCCATCCTGGTGGAGCAACTGCGCCCCTTCCTGCCCACGCTGGTGGAGCAGCTCAAGGGCCAGGGCCTGCAGGCGCCGCGCTACCGCGCCATCCTCGCCCCCAATTCCAGCGCCGTGCTCAAGGCGGGCGAGACCCCCGGTGCTGCGCCGCCCGCGGGGAGCGGCGCAGCCGGCATGGTCGCCGTGCCGGGCATCGCAGCGGAGCAGCTGCAAACCCTGCTGCGCGCCATGCCTCTGCTGCAACGCGGCCTGCCCGCGGCGGCACGCGCTGCAGCACCCGCGCTGCCGCTGGCCGAGGGAGAACCCGCCTTCAGCCTGCAGCCGATGGGCCCGGGGCCGGCCGACACCGAGGCCGCCGCAGCATCACATGCCTTGCTCGGCCGCCTGTTCGAGCGGCTGCTGGACGACCCGCAGCTGGCGCCCGCGCTGCGGGGCGCCATCGCCAGGCTCGAGGCGCCGGTGCGCCAACTCGCGGCCCATGACCCGGGTGTGCTGGCGTCGGAGCAGCACCCGGCCTGGGCGCTGATCAACAAGATCGCGAGCCATTCCGCCGAGATGCCCGCGCATGACGCCGAGCGCGGCGAGGCCTTCCAGCGCTTCGTCGAACCGCTGGTGGCGCGCCTGCACGACGACGAACCCGCCGAGCCCCAAGCCTATGTTCAGGCCCTGGCGCAGGTGCAGACCTTCATCGATGACGAGCGGGCCCAGCAGGTCGAGCGCACGCGCCCGGCCACCGATGCCCTGAGCCAGATGGAGGCCGAGCGCCGGCTGCTGCCGCTGATGCGCGACCAGGTCGAACTGCAGCTCACGCGCGCGCAGGACGTGAGCCCGCTGGTGCAGACCTTCCTGCGCGGTCCCTGGATCGAAGTGCTGGCCAAGGTGATGGCGACCGACGGTGCCGAGTCGCCCGAAGCGCAGGCCCTGGTCGGTACCGTGGACGAACTGCTGGCCAGCCTGCAACGCCCTGAAACGCCCGAGGCCCGCGCCGAATTGCGCCGCCGCCTGCCCCGCCTGATCGGCCGCGTGCAGCAAGGCATGGCCCTCATCGACCTGCCCCAGCAGCACCGCAACCGGGTGCTGGCCGAACTGATGCAGACCCATCGGCGCCATCTTGCCGAAAAGACGGAGAAGACCGAGAAGGCCGAAGCACCCACCGAGCCCGCCGCCCAAGCCCCGGTGGCCGCAGCACCCGCCGTGGCCGTTGCTGCCGCGTCGCCACCGCTGGCACCCGCCGCGCGGCCCGAGCCCGAGCTGGCCAGCGAGGCCCCTGACGCCTGGCAGGGCCACGAGACCCACGTCGGCACCCTGCCCACCGTGCCGATGGCGCTGGACGCCACCGACACGACCGAGGACTGGATCGACGGCCTGCGCGCCGGCCGCCGCTGCAAGCTCTACCTGCAGGGCGTGTGGGCGACCGCACAGCTGGCCTGGGCCAGCGACAACGGTGCGCTGTTCATGTTCACCAGCAACCTGGCCGGCGGCATGCACTCGATGACGCGGCGGGCGCTCAAGCGGCTGCGCAGCGAAGGCCTGGCCACCGACCTGGCCGACCCGACGCCCGTGCAGCGCGCCCTGGGCGGCCTGCTGCAGGCCTTGGGCAGCCAGGGCTGACCTAACGCGGCGCCAGCACGAAGTCCGGGTGGATGTCGCGCAACCCGTGGCGCGGGAAGTCGATGCGCACCTGCTCGTCGCTGCACGCCTTCACCTCACCCCAGCCAAAGCGCCTGACCCGCACCCGCTGCCCCGCCTCGAAGCGCGCCGGGCGCGCCGCCACGGCTTCCGGGTGCACGGCCGGTGCAGGCCGCCCCTGAGCCCGCTCCGCCGCCAGCAAGCGGGTAAAGCGGGCGCAGCTGTCACAGTGGCCGCAACGGTCGGCGCCGTTGTCCAGCGCTTCGCCGAAGTGGGCCAGCACCGTCGCCCAGCGACAGCCGCCGGCCTTGGCATACAGCACCATCGCCGCCAGGCCGTCACGGTCGCTGTCGCGACGCTGCTGGGCCATCGCCTCGGCGGCGCTGACAACGGCCTGGGGCGCCCGGCGCGCGGCCGGTGCTGCGGGCTTCAAGCCCGTGGCCTCGTTGCCGCGCAGGGCCCGGGCGGACCGCAGGGCCACCAGCACCCGCTCCAGGCGCCGCTGCGGCAGGCGCACCATCTCGGCCAGCGCCGCCGGCAGCCAGCCGCCTTGCGGGGTCTGGCTGCTCAGGGCTTGCCAGACCGCGGCGAGTTCCTCGCGTGAGGGCGGCTGGCCGCCCGCGAAGAACTGCTGCAGCGCCCGGTCGCCCTCGCGGAACAGCAGCAAGGCCTCGGCCGGCTCGCCGTCGCGGCCCGCGCGGCCGGACTCCTGCACATAGGCCTCGATGGACGCGGGCATCTGCGCATGCAGCACCAGGCGGATGTCGGGTTTGTCGATCCCCATGCCGAAGGCGTTGGTCGCCACCATGACCCGGCACTCGCCGCGCATGAAGGCCTCCTGCGCCGCCTCGCGGTCGCGCGCCGGCAGCTTGCCGTGGTACAGGCCCACACCCCCGGCCAGCCCGGAAAGCGCGCTCAGCTCACGCTGCAGCGCCGTGGCCTCGCGCACCGTGGCGCAATAGACGATGGCGCTGCCCTCGCAGGCCATCAGTCGCTGGCCAATGAGCTCGCGCCGCGCTGCCTCGGTCTGCGGCAGCTCCACGGCGAGCTGCAGGGTTGGCCGGTACACGCCGTGGCAGAGCACGCCCTCGCGCGGGATGGCCAGGGCCTCGGCGATCTCGCGCTGCACCGCCACCGGCGCCGTGGCCGTGAGGGCCAGCACCGGTGGTCGCCCGAGCGCACGCCGCGCGTCGCGCAGCGCACTGAACGCCGGACGGAAATCGTGGCCCCACTGGGTGATGCAGTGCGCCTCGTCCACCACCAGCAGGCCCACGCGCTGCTCCTGCAGCAGGCCCAGCGTGCGCGGGTCGGCCAGGCGCTCAGGCGTGGTGAAGAGCACCCGCACGGCACCCCGGGTCAGCAGCGCCTCGGTCTCCAGTCGTGTGTTGGCATCCACGCCCGAATGCAGCTGCCGCGCGGCAATGCCACGGGCCTGCAGCGTGTCACACTGGTCTTTCATCAGCGCGATCAAGGGCGAGATGACGACCGTCAGGCTGTCACGCAGCACCGCGGGCAGCTGGTAGCACAGCGACTTGCCCGCACCGGTGGGCATGACGGCCAAGGTGTTCTGCCCGGCCAGCACCCGCTCGATGACCTCGGCCTGCCCCGGCCGCAAGGCCTGCAGGCCGAAGACGCGGCGCAGCGTCTGGCGCAGCTTGACGGGCGTCACCGGTTCACGCGGCGGCAACTTCTCGGGCGGCGGCGCGGGGCGGGGCGAGTCTTCACGCGGGCCGAGCCGCCAGGCGGTGGCGGCGCTCATCGCGTGGCCTCGCGCCGGCCGGCCAGCACGCGGGTCACCCGGTCCAGCACCTCGGGCGCCCAGCCCATGCCGAGGTGGCTGGCTTCCACCTCGATGTCACGCGCCAGCGGCCAGCCGCGCGCATGGCGGCAGGCCTGCCAGGCCACCACGCCGTCGCGCCGGCTGTAGAGCGACACCGTGGGCACCGGCGGCGGCTCGGCCAGGCGCTCGCGCAGGTCGGCCCCGACCGGGGCCCGCTGCCCACTGAGCAGGCGGAAGAGCCAGCCCACATGCGTGTCGTCCACGCTGCCGCTGAACGGCGTGCCGATGGTGACCACCTGCTGCACCCGGTCGGGCCAGCGCTTGGCCAGCTCGCGGGCATAGAAGCCGCCCAGGCTCCAGCCCACCAGACTCAGCTCGCGCGCCGGCGCGGCCCGCTTGGCCACGCGCTCGGCGAGGTCATCAAGCCAGGCCTGCACGTCGCCGCGCGGCCCGGTGTTCAGGCCCTGGCCCCAGTCCAGCGCCCGGAACCCGGCCCGTGCCAAGTGGCGCCTCAGCGGCCACAGGGTGCGGCCGTCGGTCCCGAGCCCGGGAAACAGCACGACGGTATGGCCGCCGCCCACCGCGCGCGGCGCATCACGCCAGGCAGCGGCGGCCCGCACGGCCTCCAGCGTGGCGCGCAACGGTTCGGAGGCCAGCAGCGACAGGGCGGGCCGACGGCTGGGCGCCGGCCGGGAAGGGCCAGCGGCCGGCAGGGAGGACGGGGTGGCATTCATGGCCTCATGCTGGGGCGCGCGGCAGCGGGCATATGCCAGCGCGCCGGACGGCAGCTTGTAGGACAGGCGGCGATGCGGCGCCCTCCTACGCCCATCGCCGCGGGCCTGCGGGCACACTGGCCCGACCATGACCAGCTTCTTCAAACCCTACCTCGTCGCCCTGCTTGTCATGGGTGTGCTCGACGCCCTCTGGCTGGGCGTGCTGGCGCGTGACTTCTACCGCCAGGAAATGGGCGCGCAGATGGCCGTGCAGGTGCGCTGGTTGCCGGCGACGCTGTTCTATTTCGGCTACCCGGCGGCCTTGGTGGCGCTGGCGCTGTTCCCGGCCGGCCAGCCGCTGGGGCAGCAGGTCGCGCGGGCGGCACTCGTCGGCCTGGTGGGCTATGGCGTCTATGACCTCACCAACCTCGCCACGCTGCAGCACTGGCCGGTGCGGCTGGCCGTGGTTGACACGGCCTGGGGCTGCTTGGCGAGCACGCTGGCCGGCGGTGCGGCGGCGTGGGTCGCGCAGCGCTATTCGTAGATCAAGCCACCGCCGGCCGCACCGCCCTGGGCGTCATCACCGCCCAGGATGAGCACGCGGCCATCGGCCAGCGGCGTGACGGTGTGCCAGGCTCGCCCCGCCGGCATGGCCGCCAGCGCGGCGGCGGCGGGGCCATAGCGACTGGCCGAGCGCGCCGCTGGTTCACCTGCCGTGAAGCCGCCGAAGAGCCGGACCTGCCCATCGGCCCCGAGCAGGCTGCGCACCAGGCTGCGCGGCGTGTCCAGCCGCCCCTGGGGCTGCAAGGTCTGCGTGGCGGGGTCGAAGACCAGCACGGTGTCCAGCGGCTGGAAGCCCGTGTCGGTGTGCAGCTCGCCGCCAAGCACCCAGACGCGGCCGTCCGCCAGCCGGTG
>VFQR01002904.1_pt1 | contig 10264 bp, 11 predicted proteins | sample 3512321 | NCBI WGS metagenome assembly VFQR01 (sample SAMN10412374, study PRJNA504923) | tailings metagenome | isolation source: Relicate 3 Philex TSF1 revegetated site | place: Philippines: Tuba, Benguet | collected 2017-08-29
CGAGCACGGTGTCGAGCCACTCGCCGCCTGCTCGGTCGTCGTCGCACCGGTGGTCGTCGACGGCGAGCACGTGGGCACCGTCGGTGTCCTCGGCCCCACCCGGATGAACTATCCCCAGGCGCTGGCGACGGTCGAGGTCGTCAGCGACCGGTTGGGCAAGCACCTCGGCGAGGGCGGTGGCTGATGGCGGACTACTACGAGCTGCTCGGGGTGGCGCGCACGGCCAGCCCCGACGAGATCAAGCGGGCGTACCGCAAGCGCGCCCGTGAGCTGCATCCCGACGCGAACCCGGGGGACCAGGCTGCCGAGGAGCGGGTCAAGCAGGTGGCCCGGGCCTACGAGGTGCTGAGCGATCCCGACCTGCGGGCCCGCTACGACCGGTACGGCGAGGCGGGCGTGGGAGGCGCGGCGTCGGGGCCCAACATCGGCGACATGTTCGGCGGCGGTGGCCTCGGCGACCTGTTCGACGCGTTCTTCGGCGGCGGAGCCGGTCCCTTCGGAGGACGCGGCCCCGCCGGGCCGCCCCGCGGGCAGGACCTGGAGGTGGTGGCCGACATCTCGCTCGAGCAGGCCGTCTTCGGCGCCACCATGCCGGTCTCGGTGCGCACCGCCACCCGCTGCGACGACTGCGCGGGCACCGGGGCGGCCGAGGGCACCCGCCCGGTGACGTGCTCGGAGTGCAACGGTCGCGGCCAGGTGCAGCGGGTGCGCCAGAGCCTGCTCGGGCAGATGGTCACCACGTCCGCCTGCCCCCGCTGCGGCGGAGCCGGCGAGGTGATCGCCAGCCCGTGCCGCACCTGCGGCGGCGACGGCCGGGTGGTCACCGAGAAGACCTACCAGGTGGACATCCCGGCCGGCGTCGACACGGGTTCGACGCTGCGCCTCACCGGTCGCGGCGCGGTCGGCCCTCGCGGCGGGGGAGCCGGCGACCTGTACGTGCACATCCGCGTGGCCGGCCACGAGCGGTTCCGGCGCGACGGCGACGACCTGGTGTGCGAGCTCCCGGTGTCCATCGCCCAGGCCTCGCTCGGCGCCCGGTTCACGCTTTCCACCCTCGATGGCGACGAGGAGGTGATCGTGCCGCCAGGCACCCAGCCCGGGCGCGAGTTCGTGCTCCGCGGCAAGGGCGTCACCCGCCTCCAGAGCCGGGGCCGTGGCGACCTGCGGGTGCAGGTGCGGGTGGAGGTGCCCACCAAGCTCACCGACGCGGAGGCGGACCTGCTGCGCCGCTTCGCCGAGGGCCGAGGGGAGCACGTCATCCACGAGCAGGGCTTCCTGTCCCGCATAAAGTCCGCCTTCTCATGAACCCGCTGCTGCGCAACTCCGTGGCACACGTCTTCGTCAAGTCGCTCAGCTCGCCGTCGCTCGCCTTCGAGGACGAGCACCACCTCGACCGCGTGCTGCGCATCGACGAGAACGACCAGATCACGCTGAGCGACGGGAACGGCCGCTGGGCGTCGGCCACCTGGAGCCGGCGACGCGGTGCCACCATCACCAGCACGGTCTGGGAGGAGCAGCGCCCGGCGGTGCTCTCGATCGGGTTCGCGATCCCGAAGGGCGAGCGCGCCGATCTCGTGGTCCAGAAGCTCACCGAGGTGGGCATCGACCGCATCCTCATGTTCGAGACGGCCCGGTCGGTGGTGCACTGGGACAACGACAAGCGCACCAAGCAGCTCGAGCGGCTGAGCCGCATCGTGCGCGAAGCCTCGATGCAGTCGCGCCGGGTGTTCCTCCCGCAGCTCCAGTTCACCAGCCTCGAGCGGGTGATGGAGCAGACCGGCGTGGCGATGTGCGAGCCCGGCGGCAAGGACCCCCTCGACACCACCGTCACCACGTTGCTCGTGGGGCCCGAGGGCGGTTTCGACCTCGACGAGCTGGACTACGCGGTGCCGAAGGTGAGCCTGTCGCGCAACATCCTCCGCGTGGAGACGGCTGCGATCGTCGCCGGGGCCGCCCTCATCGCCTGCCACGGATAGTGCTGCGGCGGGCCGCCTGACCAGCGGAGACGACACAGCGCGTCAATATTCCCACGCTTCGTTGTTTTTCGGGGGGTACCCTGGCACCATCTCCTGGTAGGTGGCGATCGGACGGGGTCGGCCACGTACGGCGAGGAGAGCCCGCATGCGTGAATTCGATGACGAGGACGTCCAGTCCTCGCCCTACAGCCGCAAGGTCGGCGAGCGCCTGCGCGTCATCCGCCGCCAGAAGCGCCTGTCGCTGCAGGAGGTGGAGGCCAACTCCAACGACGAGTTCAAGGCCTCCGTCCTCGGTGCCTATGAGCGCGGCGAGCGGGCCATCTCCGTGCCCCGGCTCGAGCGCCTGGCCAAGTTCTACAACGTCCCCGTCGACCAGCTCCTCCCGCGCGAGGACATCAGCGTCCCCAACGAGAACGATCCGGCGGCGCAGCGCAAGATCGCGATCGACCTGGTGAAGCTCAGCCAGCTGAGCGGCCAGCCCTTCGAGATGCTGATCCGGTTCCTGAAGATGATCCAGGTGCAGCGCCAGGACTTCAACGGCAAGGTGATCACCGTGCGCGGTGACGACACCCGGGCCATCGCGGCCATGCTCGACGTGCCGGTCGACCAGGCCGGCGAGCGCCTCGACGCGCTCGACCTGCTGTTCCACCCCTGACCGCACCCGCCGTCACGGCGGTCCGGCCCGGGCGCGGCCGTATCGTCGGACACCGGTGAGCGACGCGTTCGGTGTCTACGTGCACATCCCGTTCTGTGCCAGGCGTTGCGACTACTGCGCGTTCGCCACGTGGACCGACCGCCACCACCTCCAGCGCGAGTACCTCGAGGCCATCCGGGTGGACGTGGAGCGCCACGTCCACCGCCCGGCGACGACGGTGTTCGTGGGCGGCGGCACGCCGTCCATGGTGGACGCCACCGCGCTGGCCGAGGTGATCGCAGCCGTGCCGAGGGTGGACGGCGCCGAGGTGACGGTGGAGTGCAATCCCGACGACGTGACGCCCGCGCTGCTGGAGGCCTACGCGGCCGGCGGCGTGGACCGCGTGAGCATCGGCGTGCAGTCGATGGTGCCGCACGTGCTCGCTGCGCTGGGTCGCTGGCACGCACCGGACAACGTCCACCGGGCGGTCGCCGCCGTGCGCGCCGCTGTCGAGGAGGGCCGCCTCCGGTCCTGGAACGTCGATCTGATCTACGGGGCCGCCGGTGAGTCGCTGGCCGACTGGGAGCACACGGTGCGCGAGGTGGTGGCGCTCGCCCCGCCTCACGTCTCGGCGTACGGGTTGACGGTGGAACCCGGCACGCCCCTCGCCGGCGAGCCCGACCGGCACCCCGACGACGACGACCTGGCCGACAAGTACGAGCTCGCCGACGACCTGCTGGTGGCGAGCGGCCTCGCGAACTACGAGGTGAGCAACTGGGCCATGGCCGGCCACGAGTCGGCGCACAACCGGCTGTACTGGTCGCAGGCCGACTACCTCGGGTTCGGGTCGGCCGCCCACTCGCACCGGGCGGGCAGGCGGTGGTGGAACGTGCGCACCCCCGAGCGGTACATCGCCGCGGTGCGCGAAGGGATGAGCACCGAGGCGGCGGGGGAGGTGCTCGACGCCGCCACGCGCCGGCTCGAGGGCCTCCAGTTGGCGCTGCGCACCCGCGAGGGGGTGCCCCGCTCGGCCTTCGCCGACGACGACCTCGCCGAGGTGTCCGAGGCCGGCCTGATCGAGCCGGCGGGCGGCGTCGCGGAGCACCCCGGCTCGGACGCCGCCGTCCGGTTGACGCGACGCGGACGGCTGCTCGCCAACGCCGTGTCGCTCCGGTTGCGCTGAGCTCGGGCTCGCGTGACGGCTGACCTGCGGCTCGACTTGTTCCGCGGCCTCCGGACCGGGTATCCCGTGCGCCATGTCCGACGACTACGTCATCCCTGATCCGGAGCCGAAAGAGATCGACGAGCGGCTCTCGATGGAGCTGCGGTTCATGGCCGAGGCCAACGTGCTGCGCGGCCACCCCTCCGGCAACGAGCGGTGCGACAACTGCCTGTACTACCTCGAGAACACCGCCGAGATCTCGTACTGCTGGCATCCGAAGCTGCGGATCCTCGTGGGTGCGGACTGGTGGTGCCAGTGGTGGGAGGCCATCCCGGAGGGCTGACGACGACCGGAGCGCGCGCCCGCAGCGCCACCAGGTGCCGAGCGGGTCTCGGCGGGTGCGGTGCGCCACTAACGTCCGGCACATGAGCGATCGCAGGGCGACGGTCGGTCGGGCGATGTCCGACCTGCCCGTGCCCGCCGGCTGGTTCGCCGTCGCCTTCTCCACCGAGCTCCGTGCCGGTGGGGTGGTGGAGCGCACCCTCGGCGGCGAGGAGCTCGTCGTGTGGCGCGACCGCGCCGGCACCCCCGCCGCCGCCCAACCGGTGTGCCCGCACCTCGGTGCCCACCTCGGGAGGGCGACGGTCGACGCCGCCGGCCTGCGGTGCCCGTTCCACGGCTTCGCGTTCGCCGCCGACGGCACCTGCACGGCCACGGGAGCGGCACGTCCTCCGGCCGGCGCGCCCAGCCTCGCCACCCGGCCCGTGGTGGAGCGCGAGGGCGCCGTGCTGGTGTGGCACGACCCCACCGGAGCGCCGCCGTGGTTCGAGGTGCCGGAGCGGCGCGCCACGGCGAGCCCGCTGTCGCGGGCGGCCACGGCGAGCTTCGACTTCGACGGCCACCCCGTGGCCACGTCCGAGAACGCCGTCGACCTCGCCCACCTCGCGCACGTGCACCGCTACGCGGAGGTGCGCCTCGTGGAGCCGTTCACGACCGACGGGCCCGTGGCTCGCGCGTCGTACGAGATGCGCAGGCCGCTCGGCCTGCCGCTGGTGCGCCGCCTGCCCGGCGTGCGGCGCGCAGCCACCCGGGTGCGCTTCGACGTGACCCTCGTCGGCCTGGGCGTGTCCGTGGTCGATGCCGTCATCCCGGCGGTCGGCGTGCGCACGCACCAGCTGGTGCTGGCGACGCCCACGGCCCGGGGGAGGGTGGTGATGCGCCTGGCGATGTCCGTCGAGCACCGGGCCCCCACCTCCCGGATCGTCCGGCTCGTGGAGGACCTCGGCGCGAGGTTGGCGCTCTCGGGCTTCGTGCACGACGTCCGTCAGGACATCCCCATCTGGGCCACGCAACGCCACCTCGAGCGGCCCGCTCCGGCGCACGGCGACGGCCCGATCGTGCCGTACCGGCGGTGGGCGCGGCAGTTCCTCGGCGGCGCCGCGCCCGGGGCCCTCGCGGCCGTGCCGTGAGGCGGCGGACCGCTGTGGCCATCGGCGGCGGGCTCGTCGTCCTCGCCGCCGCCGGCGCCTGGGTGGTGCACCGCCTCGCCGACGGCGGCCGTGTGACCGAGGTCGGCGTGGCCGAGGCCGTCGAGCGGTACCGGGAGCAGGTCGGCGGCGCGACTGCGACGAGCCCGCCGCCGATGGCCACGCCGGCCGTCCCGGCCTCCAGCGCCACCGTCGCGCCCACGGCTCCCCTCGGCACCGCGACCGCCACCACGCCCGCCGCTCCCACGCCGCCGCCGTCGCTGCCCCCCGCCGGCGTGTACACCTACGTCACCGAGGGGTACGACGCCGTGGACGTGCTGGGCGGCGCCCGCCACGAGTACCCCGCCGTCACCACCCTCACGATCACCCCCGAGGGCTGCGGCGTGCGACTGCGCTGGGACGTGGCCGTCGAGCGCTGGGACACGTGGGACTGGTGCCTCGAGGGCGGGGGCATCCGCCTCGTGGCGTCGACGGCGTATCACGAGTTCTTCGGCGTCGCCGGACGCAACGACTACGCGTGCGACGGAGATCCCCGTCCGCTCGACGCGCCGGTGGGCGCCGCGTGGACCCTCGTGTGCCGCCAGGGCGACACCGACACGAGCACCATGCACGGCCGCGTGCTGGAGCGCGGTGCTGTCGACGTGGACGGCGTGGCCGTGCCGGCCCTGCGCATCCGCCACGAGGTGGTGGTGGAGGGGGCGTCCACGGGCACGCAGACGATCGAGGGTTGGTACCGCCGCAGCGACGGCCTCCCGCTGCAGGAGGAGGTCACGGTCGACACCCGCTCGCGGACCGCTGTCGGCGTGGCCACCTTCGCCGAGCGCTCGTCGATCGAGCTGGCCTCGCTGACCCCTGCCGCCTGAGCCGGCCGGTGGTAGCGTGGCGGCCGCTTGCACGGGCGTGTAGCTCAGTTGGTTAGAGCGCCACCATGACACGGTGGAGGTCTCGGGTTCGAATCCCGCCACGCCCACCATCGCCGCCGCGCCGGCGCCGTGCGACGCGGCCCCCGGCGCGAGATCTCGGTCCGTCACCGGCGGAATCGCCGGCCCCGCGTCGTTTCAGCGGGTGATGGGAGCGACGATCGGACGAGCGATGGGTGCGCGAGCGACATCGGAGCCGTTCCTCGACCTCTACGAGCGGACGTTCGCCGACGTGTACTCCTACGTCGCGAGCCGCGCGGGGGACCGTGGGACGGCGGAGGACGTGACGCAGGAGGTGTTCCTCGCCGGCGCCCGCCACGTGGCCCGCGGCCACGACGTCGACCTGGCGTGGTTGAAGGCTGTGGCTCGCAACAAGCTCATCGACCGCTGGCGGGCGCGGGCGAGGGAGGACCGCAAGCTCGCGCTCGCCTACGCGGCCGAGCCGTCCCCGGCGGTGGACGAGAGCCCGCCAGCGGACGCCGATCGGGTCGCGCAGGTGCTCGCCGGGCTCAACCCGACCTATCGCGCCGCCCTGGTGTTGCGTCACCTCGACCGGTTGAGCGTGCCGCAGGTGGCGGAGCTGCTCGATCGATCCGTCGAGGCGACCGAGCAGGTGCTGACGAGGGCACGCGCCGCCTTCCGCGCCGCGTACGCAGGAGCTTCTGGAGCCGACCATGCATGACGACCTCGACCTCCGCGTGATCGAACGTCGGCACGACGCCGACCCGGCCTATCGGGCCGACCTCCGCCGGCGGCTGGAGGAGGTCCTCGAGGGCGGCGGGACCATGACCCGGGACGACGTCCCTGGCGAGGTGGTCGCCGTCGAGCTCGACGCGCCCGAGATCGCGAGGCCGGACCACCGGCGCCGGTGGGTGCAGGCCGTCGCGCTGGTCGCGGCGGCGGCCGCGGTGGTGGGCATCGTCGTCGTCGGGACCGGCGGCGAGCCGCTCGACCGGACCGGTGACTCCGTGCCTGCGGGCACCTCCACCACGCCGGACGCGGCGGCCACGACAGTGGTGCCCTCTCCGACGACCACGGGGACCACCGAGCCGGCGACGTCCGGCGGGATGTGGCCGCAGTCGAGCATCGAGGAGGTACGTGCAGCTCAGGATCTCGCCGACGCCGGCGATCCCGCGGTCGCCTGGCAGGTCGAGCCGGAGCTCGTCGCCGACGAGTACGAGGACGCCGTCGACGTGGAGCTCGTGAGCCGCTTCCTCCACGAGGTGCTGGGCTGGGAGGCGTACCTGTTCCATCCCACCGAGGAGGGCAGGGTCCGCAACGGTCAGTACGTCGATCTCCCCGGCCAGCGCTACCTCCGCTGCGCAGCGGGGCGCACGAACCCGCTGTACCCGCCCGGCCCGGGGGCGGAGCCCGAGCGCGGGCAGCTGTGCGCGCCGACCATCGACGACCTCACCTACGAGGCGGTGAGCCTGGATCTCGCCCAGCCCGCCCGCCGCGGCGCCGACGGGGTCTGGGTGGTGGAGCGGTGGTCGCTGGCGGCGCCGTACGCGCAAGCCGACCCGGCGCTCGTCGAGGCGCAGGGCAGGGAGCGCCTCGAGGAGTTCCTCGCCGCACGGGTGGCCGGGGCAGGTGCAGAGGGCCTGGTCGGGCTTCCGCAGGAGATCGCCACGGTGCCGCTCCTCTACGCCGCCAGCTCGGGCGCGCCCTACGAGCGGTACGAGATCGACCGCGCCGGCCCGCCTCACTGGCCCAGCGGCAGCACGACGTTCTCGGCGCGGCTGTTCGCCGCTGGCGGCCCCACGGTGGTCGAGCAGGAGTTCTTCTGGTGGGGCGACGGCGCCCTGCGGATGGACCGCCCCACGACGATCGAGGACGGCGCGCCGCTGGCGCTGGCGTACACGTCCACCGACGGTGAGGTGACGCTGAACGTGCCGAGCACCTGGGAGGCGCGCCGGGGCGGTCCCTTGCCCGGCCTCGCGATGTGGTCGTGGGAGCTGTCGAAGTTCGGCACCGCGTTCGAGGAGCGCATCGAGCTGACCGACCCGGTCGCCTACGACGCGTGGTGCGCTGCGCAGGGTGGGTCGCCGCTGCTGTCCGGACCTGCCGACGCAGCCGCCATCGCGCAGCTGGTGGCCGCCGATCCGGACCTCGTGGTGACCGAACCTGTGGCGGCACGGGTGGGTGGCCTGGAGGCCGTCGTGATGGACGTGACGCTGGCGCCGGGTGGGCGCATGTGCGGGATCGGGATGATCGACGTCACCCGCTGGATCCACGCGCTGTGGGAGCCGGGCTGGCGCGTGCGCCTCTACCTCGTCGACCTCCCGGAGGGCATGTCGGTGCGGACGCTGGCGATCACCGCGTTCGCTCGGGACGACCGGTTCGACGACGTGGTCGCCGAGGCAGCGCCGGTCATCGAGTCGATCGAGTTCCACCCCACCTGAGCATCGCCGCCGCCGACGAGCGGGAGTCGGAGCGCACCACCGTCGTGCGCTGCGACTCCGGTTCGGGGCGGGCCCGGTGCCACCGGGCGATGCCGTCTGTGATGGCGTGCGGGACTTAGGCTCGGCGTGGTGGCGAGCTTGGCTCGGAGGGCGGCGGAGACGGTGGTCTACGCGACGGGGCGAGCCGCTGCGCGGGGTCGGGCACCCAGGAGCGGGTTCGTGATCCGAGTGCTCGGCGGGCCGCTGCGCGGCACGGTCCTCGCGGTCCCCCGCCTCGAGCGGCCGAGCTACGTGCTCGGGTCGTACGAGCGTCACGTGGTCCGCGCCATCTCCGATCACCTGCGCCCCGGCGGGGTGTTCTACGACGTCGGCGCGCACGTCGGCTACTTCACCGTCCTCGCCTCCGAGCTGGTCGGACCCGCGGGACGGGTGGTCGCCGTCGAGGCGAGCGATCGCATCGAGCCCTACCTCCGCCAGAACGTGCGCGACCTGCCCGCCCGCAACGTCACCGTCCTCCACCACGCCATCGGCGAGCGGGCCGGCACGGTCCGGTTCGCGAGCTTCGACTCCTGCTCCACGGTCGGCCGCGTCGCCGGCGAGGGCACCCCTGCGGATGCCTTGATCACCGAGGTGGCCCAGCACAGCCTCGACGAGCTCGTGGCGTCCGGCCAACCACCTCCGGACCTCGTCAAGATCGACGTGGAGGGAGGCGAGATCGGGGCCCTCCGCGGGGCGGACCACGTCCTGCGCACGCACCGCCCGGTCGTGATCGTGGAGGTGCGCGACGACACCGGCGAGCCGGTGCAGCGCTTGATGCGCGAGGCCGGCTACGACGTCGCCTCCATCAGCGCCTCGTCCGGGAACGAGGCGGCGGGGATCGCCGACCTGCTGTGCGTGCCGACGCCCCACCAGCCTCGGTAGCGGCGTGCGGCCGCCGCCGACGAGCGGGAGTCGGCGCGCACCACCGTGGTGCGCTGCGACGCCGGTTCGGGCGTCGTCAGCCCGTCAGGAGCGGAGGAACTGCTGGGTCTCCCAGAAGCGGATGTTGAGGATCCGCTGGACCTCCGCGATGTACGACTTCGCGGCGTCGTCGTACCAGCGGCCGGAGAACCACAGGCCGATGCAGCCCCACAGGTCGCCGGCGACGTAGGGCTTGCCCACGGGGTACGTGGTCACCCAGCTCTCGCCGCCCTCGAAGCAGCTCCGCCTGGCGGCCAGCGCGGCGTCGACGTTGTAGGCCGAGGAGGTCCGAGCCGACGGGAAGAACCAGCCCCAGTACTTGGTGCGCAGCTGCATCAGGCCGGTCTCGTCACCGATGGCGCCGATGGTCGACTGGCGCCAGTACGACTCCACCACGGCCTGCGCCCGGACGATGTCGACGTCGATGCCCCACTTGCAGGCCGCCCACTGGAGGATCTCGTCGGTGGTGCCGGTGTAGTTGCCGGTGACCCGCTTGTACATCTCCCGCGGTGGGTTCACGGGCGGGCCGCTGCCGCGGGTGTTGTTGTACACCGCGTTCTCGGGGCGGATCTCCGGCGTCGGCTTCACCCGCGCTGCGCACTCGGCCTCGCTCGGCAGGGCAGCGCCCACGCCGAGCGTGCCGAAGCGCGCGGTCGGAGGGGGCCGCGGCGGGGCCGCCGCCGGCGGTGCCGGCCGTGACACCTAGCCGGGCACCCATCCCGT
>VFQR01002905.1_pt1 | contig 10257 bp, 11 predicted proteins | sample 3512321 | NCBI WGS metagenome assembly VFQR01 (sample SAMN10412374, study PRJNA504923) | tailings metagenome | isolation source: Relicate 3 Philex TSF1 revegetated site | place: Philippines: Tuba, Benguet | collected 2017-08-29
TCCCTCCGCTGGTATTACCCAGACTCAGGTGTTAAGGGTGTGATCTCAGCCTGATGATGTAGGCACCCCTAGCATGGTTGTTGATTGTAGCACCTTGCTTATGGTTGCGATCGCAGGTGTTAACAATTCCTGAGGTGAGAAGTAGGGGGCAGGGGGTAAGGGAAAAGGTTAAAGGTTAAAGGGAAAAGGAATAAATTTAATCTTTCCCTTTTTCCCCGGTTGGTGAGCTTGTCGAACCATACCCCTTTCCCTGTTCCCCGTTCCCTGTTCCCTGTTCCCTCCTTCATTTATATGGATTAATGCACTTGAGATCCTCACAGCCAAAACCTTGAGTCATCATTGCAGATAGCTGTTGGGAAACTTGAGCATCGAGGTTTAATTCTCGCATAATTTGGTCAGAGGCTTGTCCTTGGGCAATTCGCTTTGCCATTTGCTCAAACTCTAGCCAAGTCAAATCACTTTCAACAAATGCTTTCGCAAGGGTAATTACTAATTCCTCATAATCATTGTCTTCTATTTTTGTCATCATTCGGTGTTCGATGTGCAGCGAATCATCGAAACAGTAATACCAGGATTTTGGTTGCTGGTTAAGTACTTTGAGGAAAAAATCCTGATGTTTGGAGCGACTAACAGCACTATCGGCTTCACTAGATACCATTAACATAGGGGCACAAACAGAGGTTTGAGCCTTTTCTAAAATTTCCTTTGCCAATTGAAGAAATATCCGTAACGCCGGAAGACGAAAACCTTTATAACCAAAATTCCCAGGTGCGTCTTTGTTAAACCATTCAAAGTAAATGGGCAAGATCTCCATCAGTACATCGAATATTGAGTAACGACTACCGAAAAAAGGCGCGAACAATAAAGTGCGGTCAATTTCCAAGGGATGTTCTAAACCTAACCAAGCAGCTAAAGTTCCACCTGATGATAATCCACCAATTACAACTTCTTTGCCTAATGTTTTTGCAATCTGCAACCATTCCAGGAGAAATTGTTGATATATCTGAATATCTGTTGGTAGTGGTGGAGGATTTTGACGACTCCAGTTGCCTGAACGCCCATGACCTGGTTGTAAAGGTATTAAAACGTTATATCCTTTGTTAAAGAAGGCTTTACCCAGCGGCTCAAACTGGTAAGGCCCTGCTGTAAAACCATGCAAAAACAAAAAAACTTTTGATGTGGAGTCAGGGTGAATCAAAAATTTAGAACGGCAAGCTTCATTTTTGAGACCTACTGTCGATTCTAGTTGGTGAACTTGCTCCAGGATTTCTACTGTTTTTTGAATGCCAATTTTCATTTATCGCTAAGCTATAAATTTTTGTAAACAACACAACCAGCGCAGAAATTAAAAAGTCTGGTCAAATGTTTATCATAGCAAGGTAAATGAAGGCCTCGGTTATTTCGGATAATCTAGCACTCACGAGTTAAAAGAGGATGGTTGTTTTGAGTGCGTTAATGACTTAAATTAGTACACAATTTACTCAAACGAGAAAGCAAAAGCTGATTTTACTTGAGGAAAACACGAAAATCAGAAAGCAAAGTGGGATTTGAGAAAGCAAAAGTTACTTTTACTTAAGTAAAACAAGAAAATGGCAAAGCAAAAGCTGATTTTACTTAAGGAAAACACGAAAATGAGAAAGCAAACTGGAATTTGAGAAAGCAAAAGTTACTTTTACTTAAGTAAAACAGTAAAATGGCAAAGCAAACTGGAATTTGAGAAAGCAAAAGTTACTTTTACTTAAGTAAAACAGTAAAATGGCAAAGCAAACTGGGATTTGAGAAAGCATTTCCAAAAAATAAGAAAGAAATTAAGTATTTTACTTTAGGACTTACGCAAAAACTCTCTAAAACTCTTATTTATTTGTGTTCTTCTCTGACGAGACGCTGCGCGAATGCGTCTTTGGCGGTAGCCTGCGGCAAGCCGCTGACGATCCTTCTCTGCGAGACGCTGCGCGAACGTCGCTACCGCTTCGCTAATGCGTCTACGTTTTTTGTTATTGTACGTAAGTCCTGTTACTTATTGAATTTGACTATAATTTACATTTTTCCAGGTTTTTTAAGCAGGTAGAGATAATAGAGCGTTAGCCTGCTTTTATAAAAACTCCAAATGATTATCCATTTCTTCAGCTTGTATTACTTCCCAAATTAATATTAACCCTTGCAAAGTTTCTCCAATAGATTTACTTTTTTGTGGGCAGTAAACAATACCTGCATGAGAAAATCCTGCATGATGTAGCTTTAAAAAATCTGTATCTTGGGTAAAAATAACTCTATTTTGAGAATTAGCAAACTCTAATTGTTGTTCGTCGGATTGCCCTATCATTCCTTGCTCTGGAGTTGTGGTGACATCAATACTACGTCTTCGCAATCCATTAGCTATGGCAAGAGTTATATTTTCATCTAAATGAAATTTAATTTTAACCATGCTGGCGCTTCTTTATTTTTTGTTGCAACAGCGATGGATTTTGGTCTTGGAGTTGGCGAGCAAATTCTTCATCAACTGCAATTTGTTGCCGAATTTCTTCTTGGTGATCGTGATAATAGGCTAAGGCTGCATAAACATCAGCTAGGCTAATACTAGGATGATGATAAAGAATTTCATCAGGTGACATTCCCATCTGTTCGTGCCAGATAATAATATCCTGGACTCTAATGCGATGTCCTGCAATCCTGGGTTTACCTCCACATACCCCAGGAGTAATTTCGATGTGTTCTTTGATGATAGGGATTAACATGATATTTTTTGATACGAGTTATATTCTTAATTATCTCAAATATCCTGCCGATCTTACTTAAAATATGAGCGATCGCATTTCTATGATTGCCAATAACCTTAATTTAACTGGTTTGGATCGAAGGTCAATTTCTGGTACATTTGATGATAGAGTTAGGGCTGTCAGCGTAGGTAAAATTGTTGACAAATAATTCTTTAGGCAGTGGCAAGAACGGGAGGAGAATAATAACTTCTAACTCCCAATTCTTAAGTTCTAACTCAGCACTCTTGCAAAACAGAGGGCACACCAAAAAAAGCAAAGATTATATCAGCCACTTTGACTTCTGCAATACAAGCATATTTGATGGCTAAATCAATTGTTTCAACAAAAAGGCTCAGCAAACAGTTCATCCGCTGGTTGCTGGAAGAAAATAGACAAAAGCGGCAAGGGCCTTTCCCCAAGGAAACATCACATCGCCAGCATCCTTGGTGGCAGGTGATGTGCTTGACTGGTGTAGATTATTTCTCGACTCTAGGCTATCAACCTGGAATTGCAGCACTGGCAGCTGGCGCTCTTTCTCCTGTGGCAACGCTGATTTTAGTTTTGCTGACGCTGTTTGGTGCATTGCCTATCTATAGACGCATTGCCGCCGAAAGTCCTCATGGAGAAGGATCTATCGCCATGTTAGAGCGTTTACTCTCCTGGTGGCAAGGCAAATTACTGGTATTGTGTCTACTGGGCTTCGTAGCAACGGACTTTATTATCACCATTACTTTATCGGCTGCTGATGCTACCGCCCATATTATCGAAAATCCCCTAGCTGCAAATTGGCTTCACGATCAAACTATCGCTATTACTTTGATATTAATTGCATTACTAGGGGCAGTTTTCTTGAGAGGTTTCAAAGAAGCCATCGGTATTGCAGTGTTGTTAGTGGGAGTTTATTTGCTGCTCAACTTGATTGTGGTTAGCGTCGGTTTGTATCATATCGTAGCTCGCCCACAAGCGATCGCCGATTGGCAAACTGCCTTATTTGCCCGCAATTCTAATCCTTTGTTACTCATCGGTTTAGCTCTTTTGGTATTTCCCAAATTAGCACTGGGATTATCAGGCTTTGAAACTGGCGTCACCGTTATGCCCTTGGTTAAAGGTAGTAGCAGCGACACTCATCAGTATCCTAGAACCAGGATTCAGAATACACGTAAGCTGCTGACTACTGCTGCTGTGATTATGAGTTTCTTTTTACTCACCAGCAGTTTTATAACTAGTCTACTGATTCCCGCCCCAGAATTTGCAGAGGGAGGCAAAGCCAACGGACGCGCCCTTGCTTATTTAGCCCATCTTTATTTAGGCAATAGCTTTGGCACAATTTACGATTTAAGCACGATTTCTATTTTGTGGTTTGCTGGTGCATCAGCAATGGCGGGACTACTAAATATTGTGCCTCGTTATTTGCCGCGCTATGGTATGGCTCCCAATTGGGCACGAGTCAGCCGACCTTTAGTGTTAGTGTATACAGCGATCGCTTTTATTGTCACAATCATTTTTCGAGCTAATGTCGAAGCTCAAGGCGGGGCTTATGCAACTGGTGTGTTAGTATTGATTACCTCAGCCGCCTTTGCCGTCACCTTATCAGCTCGCCGTCACACACAGAAGCGCGCAACCTTCATCTTTGGCATCATTACAGTGTTGTTTGTGTATACCACTGTAGTTAATATCATCGAAAGACCAGAAGGGATTCGCATTGCTGCATGTTTTATCGGTGGAATCATTTTCACTTCCTTGATTTCTCGCGTTTGGCGTTCCACTGAACTGCGAGTCGAGCGAATTGAAATTGATGATATTGCCCAGCAATTCATCGCCGAAGAAAGCCGGGGAGCAATACGAATAATTGCTAATCGTTTGAATACAGGGGATATCGAAGAGTATTCTTACAAAGAGAAAGAGGTACGCGAAGACAACCACATACCAACCGACGATCCAATTTTGTTTTTAGAAATTCTAGTGTCAGATGCTTCAGAATTTGCCGAGGTGATTAAAGTCAAAGGCGTGCAAGTTGGAGATTATCGCATTTTACGTGCCCAGAGTGCCGCAGTACCCAATGCCATCGCCGCTTTATTATTGTACATTCGCGATCGAACAGGTAAAATTCCCCATGCTTACTTCGGTTGGGTAGAGGGAAACCCCATACAATACTTACTGCGTTTTATTTTATTTGGTGAAGGTGATATAGCCGTCCTCACCCGTGAAGTACTCCGTCGCGCTGAAAAAAATCCCGAAAGCCGTCCTGGCGTGCATGTTGGAGGATGAAGGAATGAACGGGGAATAGGCAACAGACAACCAATAACTTTTCTTATTGCCTATTGCCCATTGCCTAGTGCCTATTTACTGAAAGCGTCCTTAATGTTATCAACAGTGCGTTGAACAGCATTTTTGGTATCGTCTACTGCCTTTTGTGTGCGAGCTGCATCTTCATCTGCTCTTTGTTGGATGCGGGCTGCATCTCTTTGTGCCTTGCGGCCAACAAAGCTACCATTATCCGTTGCTTCGTCTACTTTATTAGCATTGCTTCTTGCTGCTTCTTTGAGCTTATCTCGTGTATCTCGGACGAAATTTTTGGTGCGTCCAGCATCTTCACTAGCTTTACCTTTAGCATCATCCAAATCAGCAGATGCAATTAAGTTTGTTGTTGGACTAGCCATTGCTGAGTTATTGACAACAAATCCACCATGCCAAATAAAAGCGATCGCTGATACACAAAACAATGTTGTAGCTACCCAACGTCCTACAACAGAAAGCCCCTTTGTAAAATAATTCAGTTTCATAGAACACAATGTCCGTTTGCTTTTGTACTTTATATTTACTCCATCTGGTTCATGAGCCAAATCACTCCCAAGATAGAGGTTATGTCATCATAAGTTATCAAAAAAATTCGCTCTTTTAATAGATTTCAATAGTACTCAATTAAGCCTAAAGTTAATAGCAGAACATTTCAAACTTTTGCTATATTCTCTCATCACCACAACTGTCCCTCAAAATGGGCCTCATAACTCCTCGACTCAAAAAACTCCGCGAACCTCTGCGTTAACCTTTGCGAACCTTTGCGTTAAAAAAATTAAGCTTTCGTACACAATCCCAAATGAATTTGATAAACTTCTGGCGTATTGATATCTAATAAAACAGAAGATTCATCAAACTCTACCTTGCAAATTTCCTGATAAAATTCTTGGATAACTTGACGTAAACCGAGAGTCTCTTCTCCAATATTTTGTAAATGCGATCGCATTTGATTATCAAATAACAATGGATGCCCCATTTTGCCTTGATACGTCGGTGCAGTAATCAACGCTGAATTATTTTTGTGTGCTAGTAATAACGTTTGATAAATCTCTAATTTTCTCGGTTGGTCAACTGCTGAAATTGCCAACACATCAAAGTCTTGGGGAACATGTTTTAACCCTGCCAAAATCGAGGTTGTTTTCCCCGCATTACTATGAGGATTAATTACACTTGAACTTCCAGGAAGACAATCTTTTTGTTTGTGGCTATTGTGTAAACCTAGCACTACCACAGGGGTAAAACCTAAACTTAACCACTGTTCTAGTTGATAAGTTAATAATGTTTTACCTGCACCCCAAGGAAGTGAAGTTTTACAAGTACCCATGCGGGTAGATTTTCCGGCTGCAAGAACAATAGCAAAGTTCACAAATTAAATATAAGACTCCTATTTACAGCGTTTTATCAAGTGGCCATACGCCCTCACAATTTCCTAATTTCTCACCTTATTTATGATACAAAGCAAGCCTTGATTCCCCATTCCCTACTCCCTAGATAAAAAATTTCCCGTTCCACCACGGCGCACTTTAATTAATTCAGCACAAATACTAACAGCAATCTCTTCTGGTGTTAAAGCACCAATATCCAAACCAATTGGTGCATATATTTGATTAAAAAATTCAGTTGAACAACCTTCAGTTTGCAGTGTTTTATATACAGTGTTGACTCGCTTTTTGCTACCAATCATCCCAATATATGGCAATTGATAATTAGATAATAGCCGTAAAGCAGCTAAATCTTGCAAATAACCTCTAGTAACTAAAGCAACATATAAATTAGTATTTTTATTTAATATTTCTTGAATTGAGTCGATGGGTTCCGCTAGCACTAGCGATGCATCGGGAAATCTTGCTTTGGTGGCAAAATCAGGGCGATCGTCTTGTACAATAACTTGAAAACCTGCTATTTTAGCTATTTGCGCTAAGTAAATTGCAATATGTCCTCCACCAATAATTAAAAGTCTTGGTGGTGGTACTAAAGTTTCAATTAATCCTGTGTTGTGTAATGATGCAATTACGTTTGTTTCTGGGATTAAATAAGGTTTTTCATCTGTATTAAATGGAGTGATAATTGTTGCCGAATATCCAGATGTTAATGTATCTATAATTTGATTGACTAAATTTAAGCTTTGAGAGCCTGACCACAACTCCAATAATACCTGCATTGTGCCGCCACAAACACCTTGAGTTTCTCGTTGAGGTACGCCAGATAAATCGATTTCTACAAATTGCTTTTTACCGATTTTTAGTAATTGCAAAGCTTGTTGATAAACTTTTGCTTCCCCAGCACCGCCGCCAATTGTTCCGACGGTTTTACCATCAGCATCAACGAACATTTTCGCGCCTACTTCTCTGGGTGTGGAACCTTTCGTATTAGTTACAGTGGCTAGAACTGCCGCACTATTTTTTAATGTTTTTGCTAGTTGTTGGTAGAACTCAAGCACATGATTAGTAATCTCTAATTAACTATTTAAATGAAGTTGAATCACTGAAAACTTAAAAATCTATCTTTTTGGAAATCACCCTTATTACACTAACCCTAAATCACCAATGACTAATAACTAATGACTAGATCTAAAAGATTGTCCTAATGATGCAGGCGTCTCTAATTTTATGCGTGTATTATCTCGTGAGATAAACACTAATACCAAGATAGTAACTAGGTAAGGTAAAGAAGACAAAATATCAGGAGAAATATTAACTCCTAATCCTTGGAGTATTAATTGTATAGCACCAACGCCGCCAAATAAGTATGCACCAAGAAGGATTCTCTCAGGTTTCCATGTGGCAAACACAACTAATGCGATCGCAATCCATCCTCGTCCACCAGTTATATTTTCCGTCCAGAGGGGCGTATATGCAAGGGAAAGATAACCCCCCGCTAACCCAGCCATGGCCCCACCAAACATTACCGCCAAATAACGAACTCTGTTAACAGGTAAACCCAAAGCATCAGCAACATCAGGTGACTCGCCAATACTCCGCAACACTAAACCCGCGCGGGTACTTCGTAAAAACCACCAAACCGCTATCACTAAAACGACTGAAGCATACACCAAAATATCTTGATGAAATAAAACTTCACCCAAAAGCGGAATAGATTTTAAAATCGGGATGTCAACAGGTTGTAGTCCGGTAATTGTCTTACCCACATAACCTGTACCAATAAAAGCGCTGAGTCCGGAACCAAAAATACTTAGGGCTAAACCTGTTGCCACTTGGTTGGCAGTTATAGTAATTGTTAATAATCCATGAATGAGAGCGATCGCTATTCCCGATATGATTGCGATGGATAATCCAAAGTAAATATTATCTGTTACTGAAGCAGCAATAAAACCAGCCACAGCCCCAACTAACATCATTCCTTCAACACCAAGGTTTAACACCCCTGATTTTTCAGTGATTAATTCACCTAATGCTGCAAAAATCAGAGGTGTTGCTGCTCGTATGCTATCACTAATGATGAAACTGATGGTTTGGATATTCATGATTTGTGACTATAGGTGATACTGGTGTGACCAAATTTTTTTCTTGGGCTTGTATTTCCAGTAGTTCGGGTATTGTCACAAATTTATAACCTTGTGCCTTTAAACCGTCGATAATTTGCGGTAAAGCTTGCACAGTCCGAGAACGATTTCCGCCACCATCATGCATTAGTACAATTGCTCCTGGTTTGGCATTTTTTAGTACATTTTTGACCATCTTTGCCACTTGAGGTGAAGGACGTTCAGCGTCTCCCAATACTTCTGACCACATAATGACAGTATATTTCTGAGTTTTAGCATAGTCGGCTAATCCATTATTTAAAAAGCCACCAGGGGGACGAAAGAGAGTAGTTTTCACTCCTGTAGTTTGATAGATGATGTCTGCTGTAGTATTTATTTCATTAGCCGCACTCACTACATTCATACGACGATAGGAATGATGCCATGTATGGTTACCAATTACCTCCCCATCAGCTGCAACTTGCTTGGCAACCTGGGGAAAGTATTTTACCATTTGCCCAATCATAAAAAACGTAGCTTTAATCTGATTTTTCTGTAAAATTTCTAATATCTGCGCTGTATTTTTAGGACTGGGGCCATCATCAAAAGTGAGGGCGATGACTTTTTCAGTTGGTTTGAGTTTCCCTTGATAAATAACTGTTCCCTGAAATTTGTTCGGTACTTGATTTATTTGATTTGCTGTTGAAAAGACAGCTTGTGCAGAGCCAATGATTGCTTTATCATGACTTACTTTCTCTTTTTCACCTTTTAACGGTTGAATTCCCAATAAATAATTAAGTTTTGTTGTATCTAGCAGCAAACTTATACCTAAAGTTGTAGTACAAGTCACTAACGTAATAATTATCAATTTTAAACTTACAGATAATTTTTCCTTAGACACATTCAATCTCCTCACTTTTATTATTTTTGATTATAATTTGCCATTCATAACTAGCTAATACATATTTATTACAGCTTACAACAACATCAGGTATGCTTTTAGTATATTTCTGTTTCTAAGACAACACCTTCATACAGCAATTCTATAGGAAACTCAAATTCAATGCTTGATAAGGTGATGGTATCTCCAGCAGTATAACGACAATAAAGCCACATTCTTCCTTCTCCCCGACAGTAACGCTCAACAGAGATTTTTTCAGAGTCAATCAAGATATATTCCTGTAAACTGGGGATTGTCAGATAGTAAGTGAATTTTTCCCCTCTATCTTTAGCACTTGTACTAGGAGAAAGAACTTCGACAAGCAACTTAGGGTTTTGAATAAATTTGCGGGCGTTGATGTCTTGAGGGTCACAACTGACGATAACATCAGGATAGTAGTACTGATTCTGAAAATTGGCTTGCACTTTTACATCTGACACATTCACTCGGCAACCCCTAGAACGCAGATGAGGACGTAGAGCAGTGTAGAGATTTAAAGCAATGTCATTGTGGGGAATTGTACCACCTGTCATGGCAAACACTTCGCCATAGACATATTCATAGCGAACGTCTTGCTGAGGTTCCCATTCCAGATATTCCTCAACGGTCATTTTTTGGGGTTGCTGGGGGATGGCTATCATACCAAGATTTTATAAGCTTGGATTGATTGTAGCTAAATAGTGCTAATTAATAAGTTTTTAACTAATTTAGAATTTACGCAAAAACTCTTTGAAACTCTTATTCCTCCGTGTCCTCTGTCTTGAAAAGTTCAGATGCCTGCG
>VFQR01002908.1_pt1 | contig 10254 bp, 7 predicted proteins | sample 3512321 | NCBI WGS metagenome assembly VFQR01 (sample SAMN10412374, study PRJNA504923) | tailings metagenome | isolation source: Relicate 3 Philex TSF1 revegetated site | place: Philippines: Tuba, Benguet | collected 2017-08-29
AGCAGTCAGAAGATTCTGGTCTGACACAGATTATGGCTATTAATTTGCGACTAGGGGAAATTGAATTTGCTGACCCGACACTCTCATCGGAACGCAGGCAGATTCGGGGTATTTTAGTTCAGCTCAACAAACTAGAACGGGAGTATCAAAAGAAACTTCGAGAAAAAACCGTTGCTGAAGCTGAAGCTGCTTGGCGTGCTAGTTGGTTTGAAAATTAGTTATTAGTCATTAGTCATTAGTCATTAGTCATTAATACAATGCCCTATGCCCTATGCCCCATGCCCAATAACCAATGAGTAATGAAAAACCAGATTGGATAAGATTGCACAAAGCCTTGGCAGTAGAAGCCGAACATGGTTTCTCAGATTTGATGGGCAGACAATACCGCTTTAGCGAATTTCTCAGCTTGACTTTGGGAAAATTTCCCGCAGGTTTACCCCAAAGCGAACGCCGCCGTTGGCAAGGATTAGCGGTGCAATTTGCCAGTTATCCACATTTAGCGGTGGAAGAAAGGCAACATTTAGTAGCAGAGACTCGTAGGTATCTTTACCAGCTACAGCAGGAGGATGAGGAAGGGGAGCAAAGAAGCGGGGAAGCAGGGGAGCAGAGGAGAAGTTATCAATCCAAAATTCAAAATCCAACAACTCCTATTGTTGCCGAGGTGAGCCGGAGGCTGGCTCCGAAAATTGAGCAAAAGCTGAGCGATTTACCAGAAATCGGCTTTAAAAGAGCTGATAATTTAGCGCGTCTTGGTTTGTATACCATCCGGGATTTGCTTTTTTATTATCCCCGCGACCACATTGACTATGCGCGTCAGGTGAATATCCGTGAGTTACAAGCGGGTGAAACGGTGACAATAGTAGCAACGGTGAAGCGTTGCAACTGCTTTACTAGCCCCAAGAATCAGAAATTATCTATTTTAGAATTGGTAGTAAAAGATAACAGTGGTCAAATAAAAATTGGGCGTTTTTACGCAGGTAGCCGGTATAGTAGTCGCGGTTGGCAAGAAAGTTTAAAACGCCGTTATCAGGTAGGTAGTATTGTGGCCGCCTGCGGGTTGGTGAAAGAAAGCAAATACGGCTTGACGCTGGATAATCCTGAATTAGAAGTTTTGGCAAATCCAGGAGATGCCATTGAGTCGCTGAATATTGGACGTGTGGTGCCAATTTATGCATTGACAGAGGGAGTGGTGGCCAATGCAGTGCGACAAGCGGTAATTGCGGCTTTACCGGCTGCGGCTCAATTGAAAGACCCTTTGCCTAGTGGTTTGCGGCAGAAATATGCTTTGATGGAATTGAAAGATGCGATCGCCAATATTCACTTTCCCAAAGATGGCGAAACTCTGCAAGTAGCTCGTCGTCGCCTAGTATTTGACGAATTTTTCTACCTGCAACTCGGTTTACTGCAACGTCAACAACAAGCAAAGGCAATTCAAAAGGCTGCTATTCTCGCGCCACGCGGTCAACTGATAGAGAAATTTTACGAAATACTGCCTTTTCAACTCACTGGGGCACAGCAACGAGTCATTAACGATATCCTCAACGACTTGCAAAAACCCGCACCCATGAATCGTTTGGTGCAAGGCGATGTCGGTTCCGGGAAAACTGTGGTTGCGGTGCTGGCTATCCTGGCAGCAATTCAATCTGGCTACCAAGCGGCGCTGATGGCTCCCACAGAAGTTTTAGCAGAACAGCATTATCGCAAGTTAGTTAGTTGGTTTAACTTGCTGCATTTACCAGTGGAATTACTGACGGGTTCCACGAAAACTGCTAAACGCAGACAAATACATTCTCAGTTGGAAACAGGTGAACTACCGCTATTGGTGGGAACTCATGCCTTGATTCAAGACCCTGTGAATTTCCAGCGTTTGGGGTTAGTGGTGATTGACGAACAACATCGCTTTGGGGTAGAACAACGGGCGCGTTTGCAGCAAAAAGGCCAGCAACCCCATGTGTTAACAATGACAGCCACTCCGATTCCCCGAACTTTAGCACTGACAATACACGGGGATTTAGACGTTAGCCAAATTGATGAGTTACCACCAGGACGGCAAAAGATACAAACAACAATGCTATCAGGTCAGCAACGCAACCATGCTTATGAACTGATGCGTCGAGAAATTGCCCAAGGAAGGCAAGTTTATGTAGTTTTGCCTTTGGTGGAAGAATCGGAAAAATTAGACTTGCGATCTGCGGTAGATGAGCATCAAAAGTTACAGGAAAGCGTTTTTCCAGATTTTCAGGTGGGGCTGCTCCACGGTCGCATGAGTTCAGCCGAAAAAGACGACGCAATCACTAAATTTCGGGATAACGAAACACAAATTTTAGTTTCAACTACTGTTGTTGAGGTGGGTGTAGACGTGCCTAACGCTACAGTGATGCTCATTGAAAATGCAGAGCGATTTGGGTTATCGCAATTGCACCAATTACGGGGGCGTGTTGGTCGTGGCGCGGCTCAGTCTTACTGTTTGTTGATGAGCAGTTCTAGGAATCCCGATGCACAACAAAGATTGAGGGTTTTGGAACAGTCCCAAGATGGCTTTTTCATCTCAGAAATGGATATGCGTTTTCGCGGGCCGGGGCAAGTACTGGGAACTCGTCAATCTGGAGTGCCGGATTTTACTTTGGCGAGTTTGGTTGAAGATGAAGAAGTTTTACTTTTGGCACGGCAAGCAGCTGAAAAAATCATAGAGATGGATGTGACTTTAGAGCGCTGGTTTTTGATGAAAGAAGAATTGAAATATCGATATGAGCGGTTGATGGGCGGAGCGATTTTGACGTAAAAACAGCCATTAGTTCAAAATCTGTGCTAAATCTAACACAAACCCAGGTAAGACATCCTCTCCTGATAAACTAGTGGGCGATTGCAGAATCTCAACATCTTTTCCTGGGCGATAAATTTCTACTCGTTGGTTTTGGGGATCGATTAGCCAACCTAAACGCACACCATTGCTAATGTATTCCCGCATCTTTTCTTGCACAGTTTTTAAGCTGTCTGAAGCAGAGCGTAATTCCACCGCAAAATCGGGTGCCATTGGTAGGAATCTGTCGGGGTCTGGATTTAAGGCTTCTAATCGCTGGCGACTCACCCAAGACGCATCAGGAGATCGATTTGCACCATTAGGAAGCTTGAAACCCGTTGAAGAGTCAAAAGTCAGCCCTGTACCATCAGCCTCACTCCAAAATTCTAACCGGGCTGTTAGTTTTGAATTTCGATTTCCACTTTCCCATCCAGTTGGTGGCATGATAATTAATTCTCCCTCTGCCGTGCGCTCAAGTCGCAAATCTCGATTATTTTGACACAGTTGGAAGAATTGCTCGTCTGTTAGTTCAATTGTGGGGCTGAGGTTAAGAATCAGGGCAGTCATAATTGCCTTTTAATTTTGCTACCAGTAGATTAGTATTGAGGTGATTTTTAGGAGTAGTGCCACCATAAGTATTTCACATTCGAGATTTTATGGTGATGGTGCAAGTTTCCTTGCCAAACTTCATAACAATCTTGAAATTCAGCTAGGATTACAGCTTTTCAAACATTCTAAAAAAAATTTATGCAAAATTGGCCTTCTTGGATTCCTACCCCCCGGTTTTGGGTAAATGCGATCGCTCTTATTCTATTAATAATTGGTTTACAGTATGCGATCGCCTATCTGGGAATGATTATTTTCATGCTCATTAATTTACTACCCAGGGTAATTTTTCTCAAGTTCATCTATTTATTTAGCTTGGTAGCGCAACTTTCCCCCATCATAGCGGTAGCATTTGTTCACCATTGGCTGCATCGGTTTTTAGATAACTTCTTCCCAGAAAGTCGAGTCACGGAAACAGAGGCAACCCCAGGAGTTTTACCCAGTTTTCTCAGTTGGTGGGAAGGATTATATGGTTGGTCGGTGAATATTCTCTCAATAGTAATAGCATCTGGTCTTTTGGGGCTTTTTATGCCATCTCCTGATTTATTTAATTTATTAACTGTATTTAAAAATGAACTACCGCATTTGCCTACAATTTCCATGTTCATTCAAGTAATTGTTGCTGCCTATCTTTATCAGTTTGAGTATTTAGTGCATCAGCATTTGATAGCAGCAGCTAGACAGTAGACTAGGACTTACGCACTCTTAACGGAAAATCGAACCGCAGAGGACGCAGCGAAAAGTCGGAGCGCCGGCTTCCGGCGTACACCGAAGGGGTTGCCGCAGGCATCTGAACTTTTCAAGACAGAGGACACGGAGAAATCAGAGTTTCAGAGAGTTCTTGCGTAAGTCCTATAGACTTGCCATCAAAGAGAGATAAAATTTTAGGTCTCTACAAACGTTTTGGTAAGTTTCATACATTAAATTAGCAACACAAAAAAACATCAAAGCACTGTAATATATGCTTCTAGAGTATCTTTAACTTTAGAAGCTTTACAATATGGAGTAACTGTAGAATAATCTGGTTTTACTGTCCAATCGTAATGGCGAAGTAGTGTAGAAAGCACAATTTTCATTTCCATTTGGGCAAATTCCATGCCTAAGCAACTGTGGGAACCACCACCAAAACCGATTAGTGCAAAAGGATGCTTTTTATCTTCTTCGCGAGGGGGTGCAAAGCGGTTGGGGTCGAAGCGATGGGGATCGGCGTAGAGTTCTGGTAGACGGTGAGTCAACATTGGGGAAATTGTCACAAACCAGCCAGCAGGAATGCGATAGCCTGCATACTCAATATCTTTGAGGACGCCACGATTATATGCATACACTGGAGGATAAAGGCGTTCTGTTTCTTTGAGGACGTTCATTAACTCTGGAAATTGTTTGAGGTGAGACAGAGTTAAAGGATTATTTCCCACAACTGCTAACTGTTCTTGACGCAGTCTTTCTCGCCATTCAGGCCGATGACCTAATTCAAATATTACCCAACTCAGCAAAGAAGCTGTGGTTTCATGTCCTGCAAATAGCAGTAATAATGCTTCGTTAATTACCTGTGCTTGGCTCAATTTATTGCCGTCTTCATCAACAGCGGCTAGCAGTAATCCCAAAACGTCTTTTGATGCTTCTAAATTACCTTCTTTGATACGCTGGGCAATAACTTGATTTAAAAAAGCTACTAATTTACTTCTGGCACTTTGACCGCGACCATATAAAGTAAAAGGAACATTCCATTTAAATATTGCCAAACTGCTATCAATTAATTGTGTAAACCACTGACTAGTTTGTTCTACTTCGGTTTTGTTTTGACTTCCCAAAAACAAGCGACTAGCAACTCTTAAAGTTAACTTACGAAAACTAGAATTTAAAGAAATTGTTCCTTGTTCTCCCCAATCTTTGAGGAAGTCTTCTACTATATTTTGAATTGTGTCGAAATATGTAGCGATCGCCTTTCCATGAAATGCTGGATACATTAAGCGACGAGTTAGCCGATGTTCTTCGCCGTCTTGCAATAAAATATTGTTACCAAATGTAGGTTCGAGAAAATACCAACCTATCCGCGATGACATATTTTCTGCTTGTTCTACCAAGACTAGGCGATTAGCATCAGGCCCAATTAAATAAGCGCGTTTATGTCCCAACACTCTAGTCTTAAAAACTGAACCATACTGATGAAATCGTCGCCATAGATACAGTTCTAAATCGCGGAATATTTCCAAAGTCTCGCCCAAGAAAGGCAAACCATAGGAACCAGGGATTTCGTCGGCGGGTTTTAGCTGCCCCATATTTGAGTTCCTCCAACAGTAATTAGCATTGATTTGAAAGTGGGGAGTAGGGAGTAGGAAATGGACATTGGTGTCAACTTAACGCGAAACGGGCGGTTAGAAACCCCGTTTACACAAACAAAACCTGCCTCCCGCCTTATCCTGACGATAAATATTCACGACGACCTACCTAATTCATTTTAAGAGTAATACGGTTCGGATAAGCAGTATGAACTTCCCCAGGACTTACGCACAGGCAAGGGAAAATCTAACCTATTCCCTTGTGGTCTGAGAAAAGGTTAAGGGGTAAAGGATGTATTTGAAACCTTTCCCCTTTAACCGAACCGTATTGATTTTAAGAGGTGCGATCGCTACGATAATAATCAAGTCAGATTTTTTAATCACTTAACCGACTAGGCAAAAGGTTAAAATTCTTCCACTACCCAATCTACTGTATGTGCTTCGGTAACATCGGGGACTTCTAGGCGCGTTTTCAAGCGAGAAAGTACTTTTTCTGGCAGTTTGGCGGTGCGATGGGTGTTTCTTCTCAGCAATTCTTTCCAAGGTGCTTCCAAATATACAATGCGAATGCTGGCTTGATAAGTGGCAAAGAAACGAACTAGCATCCCCCGCAGTTGGCGGCTGATGTTAGTCGCATTCCAAACAAAAGATTGTCCATCTCGCATATATTCTTTAGCCATTGCTTTGGCTGCATTTACCACTGCACCTTGATTTTCTTCTGGGTCGATCCCCATTGAATTCCGCAGTTTATCTAAAGAAATTATCTGCCAGTTAGGAAGATTTTGTTTAATCCAAGTATCTTTTCCCGCACCTGGTAATCCTGACATCATCACCACCTGAAAGCGCGTATCGTCATAAGCTGCATAATCTGGGTTACCATCTTCTTTTTGAAAATAAACAAACCGACTGTGTGCTGATGGAAATACTCGCGGCTGGTCAAAACAGTGATTTTCTTGGCAAAATTCCCGAAAAAACTCGATTTTCTCGAATAAGTTTGCTTGGTCATTGCAGTAACGTCCTTTAACGTCTGCTTCTGCCAACAAACTCAGCAAATCGCAACGAATAACTTGACTCGTTTTAATGACTGCGCGTTCTGGGTTGGGTTTGTCCCAAAACCACAAGGGTAAGCTGCCGTATTTTACCAAAGCCACAATCGCTTCCCGTTGATGGAAGGGTATATGCAAATTCCAGAGAATCTCCCGTGCCATTTTTGCACCTTGGAGTACATGACCTTTTGAGGTAATGCAACCATCTGCTTCTATTTGTGTAGCAGCAGGTTTGGCAACATCGTGCAGCAAAGCCGCAGCAAACAACACAGAACGTTCTTCAGTTGGTAATGCCCGCCATTGGGGTAATGCCACTAATGCCTCGCATACCAATTTGGTATGGATGAGAACATTACCTTCAGCATGGTAGCGCTGATCTTGGGGACAATCAGCAAGCGATCGCAACCAATCAAATTCTGCTTCCAATGCTGGCCAATCTATCGACCAATCGCTTTCACAGGGACAATAAGGAAAAGACCAAGATTGCAACACAGTATTCATATTCCTAATAGAAAGAATTCAGGAGTCAGGAGTCAGGAGTCAGAAGTCAGAATTCAGAAGTCAGAAGTCAGAATTCAGAATTGAATGGGACTTAGGCAAAAACTCAAGGATAAAGTTTTTGGGAATGGGGTATGGGGAAGATGTTACTAATGCCCCAAAGTTATCCGAACAAATCAGCACCAACACATAGCTGATTTGGTATAATCGGACGATTGAGCCAATGTCCATCTGATTGCAGAATGGTTGTTAAAAAGCTCGAACGCACATATTTATAGCGATGAGTAACGATATCTCCCGCCTCAACTTTGATGTATAAACCTTCCATCAAAGAACTTTGGTCAGTTTGTTTGAGGGAACGCCCAATATCAAGCCCCAGTTCTTGGCAAATTTGCTCAAAACGTTGCAAGTGTCCGGGAGTTTGATAGTGCGACTCACCCACCAATTCAATCAGCTGTTTGTAAGATTGGAGTTCACCAGCAAACAATACGGGTACTGAAACCACAGGTAAGCCAGCAAGTAACTGCTGACGGTTTTTAGTGCTGAGAAATACTTGATTGTCTAAATCCAGAACATCGTACTCTAGAAAGTAGTGCGGTAAAGCATCGTAAAACACCGTGTGCTTGGCATACAGCCATTCTCCAAACAGAATAAAACGACTTCCCAAAACTTCCCAAAATTTTGCTGCGTGGGTGTGCGCCCACTGTTTAAACAAATTAAAGTGTTTTTCTCGCGCCCCACCAGTTAAATAGTGTCCCCGGCTTTGCAGTCGAATTTGCCCATCATCTGTAAAGCTAATAGCTGCATTTGCGCCGTCAACTTTTTCTTCAACTACTACATATTGATTTTTGATAGCACTAAAAGGAATGCTATTGAGGTCTTCATCCCCAGCTTGCAACCGCGACCCTTCAATGTGATGGGTACGCGGATATTTATAAATTTGTTCCATGATTTTATCTCGGTGACTGCAATCAAATAATTTCGTAGCGGATTTTCACGAATAAGTAGGTATCCTAGAAGCTGTTATCTCAGGATTGTTATTATTCGCCATTGACTAAATTTGATTGACACCAGAGACTACATATACTTGTACCAGAATATTATTTCTATAATACATAGACTCCACAGTTTGAGGTAGCATTTCCGGAAACAAGCATTTATGAAAAATTGTCAGTAAAAAGCATTCCTTCCCCGATGCGGTCAACTCTCAACAGTCAACCATCAACGTGAAATCCCACCTTGAGATGATTTGAAATTTCCTGCTAATGGTCTTGAAGTGAGCCAAGGGTTATGCAAAACTTGAGATCCTTCGCTCCCAGCATACTCTTAAGGAATTGAGACATGGCGCGTCTAGCACTGCTGAGTGTATCTAATAAAACTAACTTAATTGACCTAGCCCGTAGTTTGGTTGAAGAATTCGACTTTGATTTAATCAGCAGTGGGGGAACAGCCCAGGCACTCAAAGATGCTGGACTCCCAGTTACTAAGGTTGCTGATTATACAGGTTCGCCAGAAATTTTAGGCGGTCGAGTCAAAACGCTGCATCCCCGAATTCACGGCGGAATTTTGGCACGGCGGGATGTTCCCCAAGATATTACAGATTTAGAAAATAACCAAATTCGCCCGATTGATTTAGTAGTGGTAAATCTTTATCCTTTTGAGGAAACCATCGCTAAACCAGGGGTAACATTAGCTGAAGCTGTTGAACAGATTGATATCGGTGGCCCGGCAATGTTGCGGGCATCATCGAAAAACTTTGCCCATTTAACTGTATTATGCGACCCGGCACAATATAACGAGTATTTAGAGGAATTGCGGCAAAATAACGGCGAAGCATCGTTAGAATTTCGCCAAAAGGCTGCTTTAAAAGGATTTTTACATACTGCTAGCTACGACCAAGCGATCGCATCTTATCTCGCAGGCACACAAAACTACAATCTTAGCGGCACACAATTACAATCTCTGCGTTACGGCGAAAACCCCCACCAACCAGCCGCTTGGTATCAAACTGGTACTACCACAACGGGATGGGCAGCCGCTACGAAACTCCAAGGCAAAGAACTCAGTTACAATAACTTAGTTGATTTGGAAGCCGCACGCCGCATTATTGCCGAATTCACTGATACCCCAGCAGCAACGATTATTAAACACACAAATCCCTGTGGTACGGCACTGGGAAACAGTATTTCTGAAGCCTATCAAAAAGCTTTCAATGCTGATTCCACCTCTGCCTTTGGTGGAATTGTGGCACTCAACCACCCCATAGATGCGGCCACAGCCAGCGAGTTAACTAAAACATTTTTAGAATGCGTGGTTGCACCAGGTTGTGAAGCGGAAGCTCAAGAAATTTTAGGCAAGAAATCTAACGTGCGAGTTTTGATTTTACCAGATTTGAACACTGGGCCTAAAGAAACAGTAAAAGCGATCGCGGGTGGTTTTCTCGTCCAAACTAGCGATGACATCATTGCTGATACCAGCCAATGGCAAGTGGTCACCGAACGCCAACCCACTAACGATGAATTAGCAGAATTGCTGTTTGCTTGGAAGGTTTGCAAACATGTGAAATCTAATGCCATCGTTGTCACAAGCGATCGCACTACACTAGGAGTAGGTGCTGGTCAAATGAACCGCGTCGGCTCAGTGAAAATTGCCCTAGAACAAGCCGGCGAAAAAGCCAAAGGCGCAACTCTGGCTAGCGATGGATTTTTCCCCTTCGATGATTCCGTGAAAACAGCCGCCGCCGCCGGAATTACAGCCATTGTTCAACCAGGCGGAAGTTTGCGCGATAAAGATTCCATCAAAGCCGCTAACGACTTGGGTTTACTCATGGTCTTAACTGGTGTACGTCACTTTTTACACTAACTTCTTCACAGTAATTGAGTGCAGTTTTAAAACTGTCACTCAAAATACTTGCTCTTTTATGGAAGCAATGATATGTTTTAGTTGTGTGTGAGGAGCAAGTTAAAAATAAAAAGCGTTTGGGGTGGAAACACGGCAACACTCCCAGACGCTTTTTAATTTGTAT
>VFQR01002909.1_pt1 | contig 10254 bp, 11 predicted proteins | sample 3512321 | NCBI WGS metagenome assembly VFQR01 (sample SAMN10412374, study PRJNA504923) | tailings metagenome | isolation source: Relicate 3 Philex TSF1 revegetated site | place: Philippines: Tuba, Benguet | collected 2017-08-29
CCGTCAGGCTGCGGCAAAACCACCTTGCTGAATGCGATCGCCGGCTTCGACCAGATCACCAGCGGCGAAATTTTGCTCGATGGAAAGTTGCTTACGTCACCGGGGAAGGCCCTGTTGCCCGGCGCCGACCGCATGGTCGTTTTTCAGCATGGCGCACTCTTCCCCTGGAAGACCGTTCTTTGGAACGTCACCTGCGGTCCGATCCAGCAGGGCAGGCTTTCACGACGCGAAGCCGAGGAGCAGGCGATTGAACTTCTAGCCCGCGTCGGTCTTCGCTCGATCGAAAAGCAGTACCCGGGCGAACTTTCGGGCGGCATGAAGCGCCGTGTGGAGATCGTCCGCGCCCTGATGAACGATCCCAAAGTCCTTCTGCTCGACGAGCCGTTTCGGGCGCTCGATGCGCTCACCAAGAGTGTCGTGCAGGAATATCTGCTGGAACTATACGATCACTCCCCCAAAACCGTGTTCTTCATCACACACGATATCGAGGAAGCCGCCTTCCTTGCCGACAAAATCGTCGTAATGACCACGCGCCCCGGACGAATAACGAAAATTATCGACGTCGGGATTCCACGCCCGCGTGACTATCGCGTGCTCACCACACCTCGCTTCCTCGAAATCGAAAGCCAAGTGCGCGAAGCAATCCATGAAGAAGCCCGCAAGGCGTTTGAGGCGGGCGAACGGGAGTTGGCCTGATGTCCGTAACCGCAGTAGCGCCGAGCACGCGTAAAGCACCGACCGCAGGCGATCGCTTGATGCGCTGGCTCTCGAGCTGGTGGAATCTGAACCTTTTGCTCGGCGTCATTTCCATCGGCACGCTCGGCTTATTGTGGGAATACGCACAGCCACTCAACATTCCGGCGGTACGGGACGTTCCTCCGCCCAGCGACGTTATCGCTGCATCCGAAAAACTTCTGAACTCGAAACTCTATTGGAACGGCTGGCTGCTTAGCGTGCAGCGCATCACGCTCGGCTTTCTTGCGGCGCAGATCGTCGGTATTCCGCTCGGCCTGATCATGGCGATGAACCGGAATGCGTTCGATACGATCTTCCCGATTATCGAAATTCTCCGCCCGATTCCGCCGGTGGCTTGGATTCCGATTGCCATCGTGTTCTGGCCCACGCGCGAGCTGAGCGTGGTGTTCATCGTGTTCCTCGGCGCCTTCTGGATCGTCCTCCTGAACACCGTCGGCGGCGCATCTAACATCGACCCGAACTACAAACGGGCAGCCCTCTCGTTAGGGTCCAACAAACGAGACCTGTTCTGGCGGATCATCCTGCCCGCCACCATTCCGTCAATCATCACCGGAATGGCCGTCGGCATGGGCATCGCCTGGGAAATGGTGGTGGCCGCGGAAATGATCGCGGGCCGTACCGGCCTTGGCTACTTGCTTTGGCAATCCTTCGAGATCAACGCCATCGCGCAGGTGATCGTCTGCATGGTCTCGATCGGCATCGCCGGTTACGTCTCTTCGGAAATCATTCGCCAATTAGGGGGACTAATCGCGCCGTGGCAGCGGCAGCACTGAAGCGTGATCCATGTCCAGCATGAGCCGAGCCAACACAAAAGTTGCCACTGCCGCACCGCGCCGGTCGGTGCTGGGCGAACTTCTGATCGAGCAACTACCGCTCATTTTGCTGTGTCTTGGCAGCGGCGTGATCGCAGCCTACTGGCAGCATGGCTTTCTGCCGGGCGCCGACGTGCCCTTCCCGCTCGCGGGCGTGCAGGTGCCGATCTGGCATCTCGTCTGGATGGGCTTCTGGACCGGTTACACGATGGCCATCGTCGGTGAAGCCGCCGGTATCTTCGCGCTGCCCTACCAGATGTCGATCCTGCAGTTCGGCTCAATTTCCGTGACGCCAACCACCCAGCTACTCACCTTTATCAATCCGTTCGGAGCACTGTTCGGGTTTTATCGTTCGCATCAGTACAATTGGGATTTTGCGCTCTGGGTTTGTGCCGGCGGTGCACTCGGCGCGCTGATCGGCCCGTTCGTGCGGCTAAAGCTTCTGTCGGATGCAGGGCCGTTCACGGCTGCCGTTGGCGTAGCGCTCGCTGTCACCGGCGTCCATCTGTGCGTTACCGGCATCCGGGGCTTTCGCGTGAAGAATGCGTTCGAGCAGAAATTCGCCGACGCAGCGAAACGTGAGCATGATGCCGGCCGTTCGCCATCGGGACTGCCGGCCGGTGTCAGGATCGAAACCGTCCGCAAGGGCGGCGGTTCAATCACGATTTCCTATTGGGGCGAACGCTGGACGATGGACACACGCCTTCTGTTCGCGGTCGGCTTTGGCGTCGGCATCGTCAGTTCAGCACTCGGTGTCGGTGGAGGATTCCTGCTGGTTCCGATATTCGCGGCCTTCTATGGGCTGCCGATCTACGTTCTGGTCGCCGCTTCCATTCCGTATGTGATCGCACTGTCGGCCATCAGCATCTTCACCTACAGCGTGATCGTACCGGCATTGACAGGAAGCTGGACCCCGCCGGAATGGGCCTGGGGCCTGTTTGCCGCGGCCGGTGGTGTGTTCGGTGCCTGGTGTGCCGCCAAGACGCAACGTTTCGTGCCACAGACCCTGCTCAAGCTCATGCTCGGTACCATCACGCTTGCCGCTGGTCTTCTTTACTTCGCAAGCCTCTTTATCCAGTTGCCCTTCAAGCTTTGAGGACCGGATGAAAATCGCTCGCACGCTTCTTCCCTATCTTCCATTCATCGTACTCGCGATGGCGGCGGTCGTTGCCGCCCACCACGTCCATCGTTATTGGTGATCAGCATGTCAAGAGACACTACGCGCCGTGAATCCGGAGAAGTAATCGTCGAGCGGGTCAGCAAGCTGATCGGCGACGAATTCGTGAGCAAGACCATCGTGAAGGATTGCTCCTTCAATGTGCCGCGCGGAAAATTCACCGTCCTCATCGGCCCTTCGGGTTGCGGCAAGACCACCTTGATTAACCTGATCGCGGGCTACGAGACGCCTTCTTCGGGCCGCATCACACTTGACGGCGTGCCGGTCAAGGGACCGGACCACGACCGCCTCGTTGTGTTTCAGGAAACTGCATTGTTCCCCTGGATGACGGTCTTGCAGAACGTCACCTATGGCCCCTCGGTCCAGCGGCAAAAGAGCCGTGCCGAAACCGAAGCGGAGGCAAATGCGCTGCTGAGGAAGTTCGGGCTCGCCGAATTTCGCGACCGCTACCCGAACCAACTTTCGGGCGGCATGCAGCGCCGTGCCGAGCTCGCGCGCGCGCTCATCAACAAGCCGCGTGTGCTCTTGATGGACGAACCGTTCCGCGGCCTTGATGCGATGACGCGTCAGCTCATGCAGGAATATCTCCTCAATCTGTTCGAGGGTAGCGGGCAGACCATCGTGTTCGTGACCTCCGAGATCGACGAGGCGATCCTGCTCGCGGACACCATCGTGATCCTTTCGCGCTCGCCCGCGACCGCAAAAGAAGTGATTGAAGTCGACATTCCCCGCCCGCGCAGCATGAAAATCCTCGGCACGAAGCGTTATGCCGAACTGAAGCAGAAGGCGCTGGCGCTCTTGTATCGTGAGGCCGTCGAAGCCTTTGCCGCCGGCAGCAGCAATGCGGCCGATCTGATCGAAGCGTTCGAAACCCGCCATGGAGCCGAGGTGGAGTGATGACGCGCGGGCTGCGGATCGCAGTGGCGGGACTGGTGATCGTTGCGGCGGCATTCGCCGGTAGCGAATTGCTATCGCGCTTCGATACGGAGCCAGAAAAGCCGATCATCGCGCAACTCTATGCAAAGCCTCAGGATTTCATCGGCCGCAAAATCGAAATCTACGGTCTTGTCATTGAAAGCAGCGCCGACTCGTTCCTTCTGCAGGACGTGTCGCAACGCCCGCTGAAGGTGCGCGGCAGCGCCAAGGCTGGCGACCAGCTGACCGTGGTCGGAACGCTGCGTTCCGAGGCAAACTCCATCATTGTCATTGCCGAATCGCTGCGCGCGACAAAGGTGGTGGCTGGCGGAGGCTGCTGTTGAACAATGAGCGTGGACGACAATACGTTGTGGTGGTGGATGATCGGGTTCGCATGCGCCGCGGCGGCCCTCAGCATCGGCACGAACATTCTGGACCGGCGCAATGTCGAATGGCCGTCCAAGCTCGCTCGCCATCGGCTGCACATGACGAGCTACGTGCTCACCTCGGTCAGCATCCTCATCTTTGTCGCTCGCGGCATTCTGCTGCCCTGAGCGATTTGTCATCTCGCCTTCGTTCCATTCCATGCCTGCCAAACTGATTGACGGTATCCTCGCAGCCAAACGCATCCGCGCAGAATGCAAGCAGCGGGTTGAACGGCTCAAGCGCAACAACATTGTCCCCGGTCTTGCGGTCATCCTGGTGGGCGACGACCCCGCCTCGCATGTTTACGTTCGGAACAAGATGAAGGCCTGCCATGAGGTTGGCATACGCTCGTACGAATTCCGCCTGCCTGCTGACGTTAGCGAAGCTGAGGTTCTGGCACATATCGAAGCATTGAACGAAAATCCGGACGTTAACGGAATCCTCGTTCAGCTACCGCTGCCCCGGCATTTCGATCTCAGCCGCATCCTGCTAGCGATCTCGCCGGACAAGGATGTGGATGGATTTCATCTTTACAATGTCGGCGGGCTTGTCGTCGGCAACACAGTTTTTCCTCCCTGCACTCCTTACGGCGTTTTGAAGCTCCTGGAGCAGGAAGAGATCCCGATTGAGGGCCGCAACGTGGTCGTCGTCGGTGCCAGCAACATTGTCGGCAAGCCGATGGCGCTGATGCTGATGCAAAAGGACGCCACGGTCTGCATCTGTCATGCGAAAACACGTGACCTCGCCCAATTCACCATTCTTGCTGACATTCTGGTGGTCGCAGCGGGCAAGGCGAACCTGATCGTTCCACAGATGGTGAAGACGGGCGCCGTCGTGATCGACGTCGGCATCAACCGGCTGCCCACGGGCCAACTCGTCGGCGACGTCGATTTCGAGGGCGTGCGCGAGAAGTCATCCTACATCACTCCGGTCCCGGGGGGCGTCGGCCCGATGACCGTGTCCATGCTGCTGGTGAACACGATCGCTTCGGCGGAGCGCAAGCTTGGCGGCAAAACGATTTCCCCGGTGACCGCGCATGCTGACGGCTGAAAACCTCGTCTGGCGTACGGCCACGGTCAGACAGATTGTGGAGGAAACGCCGCGGGTGTGTTCCTTGGATCTGGAGATTCCCGGCTGGGCTGGCCATTTGCCGGGACAGCATGTCGATATCCGGCTTTCTGCCGGTGAAGGCGTTGCCACGCGCAGCTACTCAATTGCGTCAGCGCCTGAAACACCTCGTGTGCGGATCACCGCCGAGCGTGGGGCTATGCGCCGATTCTCGCGTTTTCTCGCGAACGAATTTCGCCCCGGTGACACGCTGGAACTGCGCGGGCCGATCGGAGACAAGTTCGTCTGGAACGCGGCGATGCCGGAATCGCTGTTTCTTATAGCCGCCGGCTCCGGCATTGTTCCGCTGATGTCGATGCTGCAGCATCGCGAGGCATCAAGCCACAAATGTCCAGCGTTGCTGATTTATTCGTCTTCAACGCTGGAGGACATCATTTACCGGGCAGAACTGGAGCGCCTCGTCGCCTGCGGAAATGGCTTGCGTGTGGTCCATACCCTAACCCGCCAGAAACCCCCGGGCTGGCGGAGTGAAACAAAACGGCTTGATCGGGAAATGCTTTCTCGAATTGGCTTTCCTCCGTCCGAACAACCTCGCATTTACATTTGCGGAGCTACTAATTTTGCAAGCTCTATGGCGACTGCGCTAGCGGAAATCGGACATCCCGAGCATTCGATCTCACTCGGCTTTCAGGGATGAACGTGTTCAAGCACTATCCGAACAATCGGATCGCGCCGCATCAACAACTGACTCATAGTCACACGCTAGGGCGAAACACATGGAGCCCTTCTTACTTTTGCAGCATACCTCTCCGCTCCTTTGGCGATGACCAATAGATGATGCTCGTTGTCTCATTCTAGGGGAAGATTTGGGGGAAGAACCTCATTAACTCGCTTAGGTATTTCAATTCATTGACAAAATTGCGGACACTCCTTCCGCCACCGTATCAAAATCAGTCCCGCAAATAGTAATGTTTCCGCGCTTTCTGGCTGTGCGCCTGTCAAAGTGAACTGCCATTTTGACAATCCGCGTACTCATTTCGTCCCCGCAATCCGCGCAAGGGCCGCACATGGGAGTTTCGGTTGCGCCGTTCTCTCCGGCAAGCCGCAATCAACCTAGCCGCCCGCTAATCTCTGAAGCTAGAACGATACCGCCGGGGCCGCGATGCTCCGGCGGTTTTTTATATCGGGGTGAAGTCGCTTGTGAAAAAATCAAAATAAATTAGAGATGGTCCAAATCTCGGCCTTATTCAAATTCATTGTTGTGCTTGTAGAATAACCCTCTGTATTTCTGGCAACTAATTTATATGTCCCACCGGGCAGTCGTATTAGACAGCTTCGGCCAGGAGCTAGGCTAGCGCACTCCGGATTCTGTCTCCCATTTATAGTGATTGAAACGGTGTAGCGGGAGTGGTTCTCCACCTGAAAAAGGTGACTCCTTCCCGTAGGAGAAGGCGGTTCATTTGTCCGAAGTCCCCTCTCTTGCTGCGGTTGTTGGGGTGCTACCCGGGGAGATTGCGTGGGCGGGCTTTGAACAACGCATCGCTCGAATGGTGTCTTATTAATCCACACTCCGTCTCCGCTGGGTAATATATGGCACACTCGCATGATGCCATTCAGACAAGGATTACCTTCGCAAGCTGCGTGCGCTTCAGAAAAAGTTAAGAGAAAAAGAGCGGAGCAAAACAGCTTTTTCATCGATTTCTCCGTCGAAAAAAGTTGGCGTTGTAGGTCGCGTTATCGCTCTAGATGGATTTCATCCTTTGATGCGTCTTCAACGCCGCTGAATAAAACTAGTATCGCGATAGGTGCAGAAGCCTTCTGGTCCGCACACCTGAGCGGCATCGACGCATCTCATGCCTCCACACGAAGGCCCTCGTAGAGGTAAAGGCGGCGTGCAGCCGCCATTTGCTGTGCAAGTCTGTCCCCGTCGGCACCGTCCTCCGCTCGGGCACGGCACTCCGCCCGAGACGAAGTCACAATATCCCCTCCCGTCCGGTGCCCAATCCGGAGGACAACCAGGGGCGTTACTTGCAGAAGGTGACGGAGGTTCGTTTATTCGAAGTCCTTTTGGGGTTGCTGTCGATTTTTGTGGCGGCGCCGGAGCAACACGTTGGGTTTCTTCAGCTCGTAAATTTCTCAACTCAACGACGGAGCAGCGGCGAACATACCTTAGAGCTTCGCCGCTCCCCTGCCGCTCGCAAAGTTGAATTGCTCCGCCAAAATTGTCGGGAATACACCTGCTGTCATTCAGAAGAACCGAATAGGTTTTTCCTCCGAATTGTGTTGTGCAAGCGGCGTGCGCTGTCACCGACGAAATCAGAAACAAGGGAAACCACAAGAAGCTTTTCATTGAGCGCCCCCTTTTGAAGGTAGCGTGCTCTGAAATCTGCCTTACATTAAATCTCTATAAAAATAGCTCCGCTTCCGTACGCTCCCCTCCCGCTTTGCCAGCGATTGGAGACACGGTCTGAGGGGAAACCATTCCAGCACCGTATAGCGTAGCTGCCCTATATCGCTGGGCGACCCCCTTCCTGCGGGTCCGAAAACGGAAAGCGCCATGCGACGGGCAAAATCAGCCGGTCGCCGTTTTGACTTTAGCGGCGATTTCCTTTTGCTCTCAATGGAGCATTTTTCACTATTTTGAATCGGTAAGCGGTTGAAATTTTTGGAGTGGTGCAATCCCACTCCTTCCGCCATTTTTATTTGCGTGCGTGTCCCGCAAAAAGTCAGGCGGCTTTCTGTACGCCAGCGGACTGGATTGCGGCTTTCGTTGGCGTCTTCAACGCTGCAGTAATCCGCCCAGCCTGAAATGCGGCGTAAGCCGGTCGGCAAACACCTGCAAGGAGACGGTCAATATCGAAGCCGCGCGGATAGTGAATGGCTGCGATTTGCGGCGGGCTCATTTGGAAATCTTCAGCACTTTCGCCCTGACCGTATCGACGATCTCGTTGCGCTTGATCACGTTGTGGTTCGCAAGAATGAAGGCCACCACGGCCAGTTTTTCCTTGTCGTTGATCGCCGCCGGGTTGTCGAACGGCATCATCAACTGATTGTATTCGTACAGCTCGGCAACAGTTGCGAATTTGCCGATCACACCGCCATTGCCCCACAGCGGATTGCCGTAGCCCTCGCCGCCCCTGCCATCGTCGCCGTGGCACTTGGCGCAATGCTCCTTGAACAATGCGCCGCCCTGTTTGACCTGCGGACTTTCCTGCGCGGCAACCGGTGCAACCGCCGCCAGCAGGAAGCCGAACGCGCACGCGGCGATACGAAGCGTAGAACTTTGCATTTCCAACTCCTGGAGAACGAGCCGGACCGGCCCGAACAGGGCCGATCCGGAAAGTTTGGGAGGATTTTTGTTCAGACGACCCGGATGCGGAACTTCGGGATCGATCCGTTCGCCATGCCGAACAGGTTCGCGGGCTGGCTCGCCGGCTGGCTGTAGCCGGAGTTGTCCGTGACCCTTGTTTCGATCGTGTGTTCGCCGGCTGTGGCGTTCCACGGGAATTCGAAACGAACCCAGGTGTAACGGCCAAGGTTCGGCGGCAGGATGCGCGCGGGCTGCCAGGGGCCGCCATCGACGCGATAGTCCACGTCGCGCACGCCGAACTGCGGACCCCACGCGTAGCCGCGAATGGTCTGCACACCCGCATTCAAGCTCGGCACCTCGCCTTTCTTGAGCGGATAGTTCGCGGGCATGTTCGGGGTCTTGTCGAGCACGAGCGGCACCGTGATCGTCGATTGCGGCGGCATCCACGTCACCATCGGACCCTTGATGTCTTCCTGGGTCACGCCGATGAACTCGTCGTCGGAGCTGAACTCCGGACGGGCATACGCATCGCCGATATAGACTTCGCCCTTCGTGTTCAGACGGCACCAGACGCGCTTTGTCGAAACGCGCATTTCGGTGACCCACTTGATCGAAGCGGTACCGCCCCAGCCCGGGACAACGATGCGGACGGGCGCACCGTGATCCGGTGTCAGGTTGTTGCCGTTCATCTGGAAACAGATGCCAATGTCGTCGGCGCGGGAAAGAATTTCGGAAATCGGCATCGGACGGCCCATGTCGTTTCCGTCCACGCCCGACCAGAACAGCGCGGTGCGTGCGTTCGGCTGGAGACCGACACGGTCGATGATGTGGCTCATCGGCACATAGCGCCATTCGGCATTGCCGATCGCGCCGAGCACCCAGCTGCCGCCGGTCACTTCCTTGCCACTGTAGCCGTTCACTTCCCAGAACAGGTTACGGGCATTGCCGTGGCACTGCATGTTGGAGACGATGGTGCGCGCCGGCATCTTGAGAAGATCGTTGTAGGTGATCTCCATCGGATTCTTCACGCCGTCGCCGTGAATCTTCATCTTCCAGTTTTCCGGCGCGAGCACGGATTTATCGGCGGCCACCGGCGTCGGGTAGTGGTTGCGGATGTAGAATTCCTCGACCGGCGTCAGCCAGGTCGTGTAATCCCAGTAGCGGCCGGAACGGACCGTCGCGCCGATATTCAGCAAGCGGTTGTCCGGTTTGCGCAGAATGACCTTCGGCGCTTCGGCGGCCGGTGCCTGGGCGAGTGCAGATGCCGGCGCGGTTGCGACGGCTGCGGCAGCGCCCGCGGATACGAAGAATGTCCGCCGATCGAGATGCGGCCCGTTGCGAAGGACGTCCTTGACGATAGCGTCTTCCGGCGCGCGGCGTTTGGTTTCAACTTGTGACATTGCGTGTCCCTCCCGGATCACGAGGGGCATATCCCCTCAATACTTACTTGTGAGCGGAGTCAGAACAGCAACGTGCGTGCCATGGTGCGCCGCGAACACTGGCGCGTTTCACGAACAAGATTGTAATGCAGGGCACAAATAAATCCGGAAATCCGGACTCTTGAAATGAACCCGTCCGGAATTCCGGACTCAGTTCCTGATCTCAAGCTTGCGGATTTTCTCGAACAGCGTCGATCGAGACACATCGAGCAGTTCGGCGGCCGTATCGACGTTCCCTTGGGTTTCCTTCAGGACCCGGAGAATTTGGCGGCGCTCCGCATCTTCACGCGCCTGCGCAAGCGTCAGCAGGGACTCCCGCTCCCGCGCCGGACTGACACGCTCGGGAAAGAT
>VFQR01002910.1_pt1 | contig 10253 bp, 6 predicted proteins | sample 3512321 | NCBI WGS metagenome assembly VFQR01 (sample SAMN10412374, study PRJNA504923) | tailings metagenome | isolation source: Relicate 3 Philex TSF1 revegetated site | place: Philippines: Tuba, Benguet | collected 2017-08-29
GCCTTCGCGACGGAGGTGCTGGCCGAGCAGGACCGGGGCGACCACCGCATACAACACCTGCAGCTGCGCGGCGCGCTTGGCGACCGCGTGCCCGCCCTCTTCCTGCAGCCCAAGGGCCCCGGGCCCCACCCTGCCGTGCTGGCCCTGCACGACCATGGCGCGCGCTTTGACATTGGCAAGGAGAAGCTGGTGCGGCCACTGGCCGCCAGCCCCGCCGCCGAGGCCTGGGCGCAGCGCTACTTCGACGGCCGCTTCGTGGGCGAGGCGCTGGTGCAGGCCGGCTTCGCCGTGCTGGCCATCGACGCCCTGGGCTGGGGCGAACGCAGCCGTCCGGGCCTGGCCCGCGACGACCAGCAGGCGCTGGCCAACCACCTGATGCAGCTCGGCCACAGCTGGGCTGGCGTGATCGCGAGCGACGACCTGCGCGCCCACCGCTGGCTGCGCGAGCAGCCGGGCATCGCCCCGCGGCGCGTGGCGGTGCTGGGGTTCTCGATGGGGGCCTTCCGCGCCTGGCAGCTGGCCGCCGTCTGCAGCGAGGTGTCGGCCTGCGTGGCCGCCCACTGGATGTGCACCCGCGCGGGTCTGCTGCGCCCGGGCGAGCACACCCTGGTGGGCCAGTCGGCCTTCAGCATGGCCCATCCGGGCCTGGCGGCCGAGCTCGACCACCCGGACGTGGCGGCGCTCATCGCGCCGCGCCCGCTGCTGCTGATGGGCTCCCCCGAGGACCGCCTGTTCCCCTGGGACGCCGTCCAGCAGGCCTGGGCTCGGCTGGCGCCGGCGTGGGAACCCGGCGGGGGCTTGCGCACACTCAGTCTGCCGGGGGGGCACCGCTTTGGCCTGGACGCCCAGCAGGCCGCCACGGCCTGGCTGGCCATTCAGGCGACCGCCTGACATCCCCAGATGCACGATGGCGTGGCGCCCCCACCCGCGCCACACTTGCGCCATCGCCGGACTGACGCCTGCCATGAACGAACTCCTCGCCGCCTACCGCTACACCACCAACAACCATGCCCAGATCGAGGGCAGCAAGCTGTGCGGTTGCTGCCACTGCGTGCGGCTGTTCAAGCCCGAGGAAATCGTTGGCTGGACGGGCCTGACCGTGGAGAACATGGACGACCCCCAGGCCATCGCCGCGCAGACCGCGATGTGCCCCTACTGCGGCAGCGAGGCGGTGCTCGGCGACGGCTGCGGATTCCCGATCAACGGCCATTTCCTGGCGCGCATGAACGAGGCCTGGTACCAGGCCACGCTCATCCGGCGCCCGCCCAAGAAGCCGGCGAACGCCACCGGCGCCTGAGCCGCGCGCTCAGGGTTGCAGCGTCTGGGCTGCGGCCAGCTCGGGCTTGAGGCGGATCAGCCCCTCCAGCACCTGGGCCGAGAACAGCGCCGCGCCTTTGGGGCCGACGTGGGTGCGGTCAAACCGCGGCGGCGCCTCGGCCAGGGTGTCGGCGCCGGCCTGGCCCATGGCGGCCACGGCGGCGTGGCTGATGGCGTTCAGGTCCAGCACCGGCACGCCCTGCTCGGCGCCCACCTTCAGGATGGCCTCGGCCCAGGGGCGCAGGTCGTTGGGCAGTTCGCCATCCTTGAAGGTGCGGCGGGTCAGCGGGGTGATCAGCACGACTTCGGCACCCGCTGCACGCACCTCTTTCACATAGCCGGCCATGTTGGGGCCGAACTCGGTGGCGAGGTCCGTCGAGCGGCCCGGCTTGCCGGGCTGGTCGTTGTGGCCGAACTGGATCAGCACAAGGGTCTTCTGCCGGCTGGCGCCTTCGTTGAGCAAGGCCATCACCGTGGACCACAGGCCCTCGGCGCGAAAACTCATGCTGGAGCGCCCGCCGCGGGCCAGGTTCAGGCAGGCCACCTGCTGCAGGCGCGCGCACAAGGCATTGCCGTAGCCGCTGCGCGGCGCCATGGTGGAGTCGCCCACGAGGATGAGGCGCGGGCCAGTGGCCACGTTGGCGGTGGTCTCGCCGCGCGGGGCGGAGGCCGCCGGCGACTGTGCGTGCGCAACGCTCGCGCAAGCGGCGGTCAGAAGGATCAGTGCAAGCCGTCGTTTCATGGTCAGGTCGTGGGCAGGGCCGGCCAGCCGGCCTTGGGGCTCATGTCGTCCAGATGCCATTCGTCGGGCTGGAAAGCCCGCTGGCGGGGCGCGTGGCGCGGGTAGCCGAGGGGATTCTCGACCTCGCTGTCGATGATGCGGCCCGCGCCGCGGGCCATGTCGGCCAGCACGCGCGCGTCCAGCGGGTCACGTGCCCAGGGCCGGGCGCCGACGAAGACAGGCAGCTCGCGCGACAGCACGGCCGCCGGCCGCAGCGGCGGCAGCTGGGGCGGCAGCTCTGGCTGGGCGGCCACGATCAGCTTCGCGGTGGTGGTGGCATGGCGGCCGAGCAGCGGCACCGGCGCACCCTGCGCATCCTGGGCGAGGTTGTCGGCCAGATAGAGCTCCAGGTCGCCCTGCCCTAGCAACATGAAGAAGGGCGTGCCCGCCACCGTGCTGGGGCCGTGGCGCAGCGAATTGCCCACCAGCGCCAGCCGGCCCACCTGGTAGGGCTGCGCCTCCCATTCGTTGGCCAGCAGGTTGTAGTGCACCGCGCGGTCGCCGGGGTTGAAGATGTGGTTGTTGACCATCGCCCCCTGTGCCCCACCCTTGAACAGCGCGTTGCGCTGCCGGTTGGAGATGTACAGGTTGGCATAGAGCAGCACGCCGGTGGTGTTGTCGTGGATGAGGCTGCCCTTGCTGTGCTCGCCCTTGGCATGCACCGAGTTGCTCAGGCCCTCGTAGATGAGGTTGTGGCTGTAGGTGATGCGATGCGAGGTGGCCTCGCGCCACTGCTCCACCGTCTTGCCCTGAAAGCGCGGGCCACTGGCCGAGAGGTTCTCGTCGGTGGCCCAGGAGAAGCTGCAGTGGTCCACGATGACGTCGTGCGCGCCACCGACGGTCGAGATGCCGTCCTGGTCGCCGCCACTCTTCTTGGGCCGGCCGAACTCACCCGGGCGAAAGCTCAGGTGCTGCAGGATCACATCGTGCGTGGCGATGGTCGTCTCGGCCTTGATGACGGTGATGCCGGGGTCCGGCGCGGTCTGGCCGGCCACGGTGACGAAGGGCTCGGTGATCTTCAGCGGCTGGCCGCCCATGTCGATGACGCCCCCCACCTCGAACACGATGACGCGCGGCCCGCTGGCCGCCAGCGCCGCCTGCAGGCTGCCGGGGCCGCTGGCGGCCAGCGTCGTCACCTTCAGCAGGCGCCCGCCGCGGCCGCCCTGGGTGCTGGTCCAGCCGCGGGTGGAGATGCCCAGGGGCCGCTCGGCCGGGCGGTCACCCGCCTGCGCCAAGGCCGGTGCCCAGGCCGCCAGGCCCAGGCTGCCACCCGCGGCCAGCAGGCCACGGCGGCGCAAGTGTGCCGAGATCGTCATGCTCAGAAGGTGTAGTCGGCGGTCAGCTTGTAGGCACGGCCCAGCACATCCGCCAGGCTCGTGATGTAGCCGGTGTAGATCGTGTTGGACGTGATCGGCGGGTTGGCGTTGGTGAAGTTGTTGACCGCCAGGCTGAGCTTCAGGCCCTTGAAGCCGCTGTAGGCCACACTGGCACCGTACTGGCTGTAGGGGCTCACCTGCGTGATCGACGAGCCCGCGCGCGGCGTCAGGTCGGTCAGCCCGGTGTTGTAGCGCACCGAAACCAGCCCCGACCACGGCCCGTTGCGCAGGCCGATCGACGCGGTGTGCTTCCAGCGCGGGTTGATCTGCGGCATGCCGGCCAGGCCGGAGTTGACACCTGCGCCGCCGTAGCGCGCGTCGTTCGTGATGACGCCGACGTTGCTCAGCATCTCGCCCCCCTTCTCTGCACTGAAGCGGTAGCTCTCGTAGTAGGTGCCTTCGAGCTGGAAGGTGGCCTGGCCGATGGGCGTGGCCACGCGGTAGAGCGCCGACAGGTCCAGCCCGCGGATGCTGGTGTCGCCCCGGTTGGCCTGGCTGGCCACGATGTAGTCGATGGTGCCGTCCGCCTTGCGCACGATGTTCTGCACGTACTTGGCGGGCTGCTGCTGCACCTCGGCGATGGCGACCGCGCCCAGCATGTCGGTCAGCCTGATGCCCCAGTAGTCGGCCGTCATCAGCAGGCCCTTGGTGGGCTCCAGCGCCAGGCCCACGGTCCAGCCCTTGGACTTCTCGGGCTTCAGGAAGCTGTTGTCGGGTGACTTGGTCCAGTAGTTGGTCTGCACGTTGCAGACCTGGTCGCGCGTGTAGCCATTGACCGGGTTGCCGGTGTTGGCCACGGTGGGCGTGGCACTGGGGCACAGCACCGGGTCGTCCATCAGCTGGCTGCGCACCTCGGGCGTGGGGTTCTGAATGTCCATGATGGACGGCGCCCGGAAGCCCGTATTGGCCGAGCCACGCAGCACCAGCTGGTCCAGCGCCTGGTAGCGCACCGACAGCTTGGGGTTGACGGTGGTGGTCTTGAGGTCGTTGTAAGTGTCAGAGCGCACCGCGGCATTGAGGCTCAACCGGCGGGTCACCGGCGCGTCCACCTCGATGACGGCGGACTTGATATCGCGGCTGAGGTCGCGCGCCACGCCCGTCGGCGTCTCGCCCACGAGGTCGTGCTTGGTGACGTTGCCGAAGGCATCGATCAGGTATTTGCCGTTGGCGTCCCTGGCCACGTAATCCAGCGGCGCGGCATCGACCTTGGCCGAATCGCGGCGCAGCTCGCCGCTGACCGCCAGCACCAGCGGGCCGCCCGAGAGCTCCATGAGCGTGCGCGTCAGCGTGGCGTCGACGCTGCGGTTGTAAGCATGGTTGACGCGGTAGGTGTAGTCGCTCGCCTCGATGCTCTTCAGGTAGGCCAGGCCTTCGGCGTCCTGCAGGCCGAAGGGGTTGAGGATGCCCTTGGTGAAGCCCTCCTGCGCCTTGGAGTACAGGATGTAGCCGCCACCGGCACGGGTGTCGCGCAACGACTTGCCGTAGTTCAGGCCCACGCGGTAGTCGAAGCCCGCCACCGTGCCTTCGGCGCTGAGCACCAGGCGGTCGTTGGTCTGCTCGTCATTGCGATAGGCCGAGCCCAGCTCGGCCGGGCCCCAGACGAAATAGATCGTCCGGTTGTTCATGTTGAGGTCGCTGACCGTGCCGGGCGTCTTGGTGGCGTCGATGTACATGGCCGGCGAATTGCTGCCGGTGTTGCTGCCCACCACCTTGACCGCCGGCGTGATGCCCTTGCCGGGGTAGTACTTGCTGGTGGCCGGCATGCTGTAGGTGGTGGCCGGCGCGGTGCTGCCGGGCGTCTGCATGCCGCGGAACTTCTGCACGTTGAATGTCGAGTGCAGGCCTTCCAGGCTCAGGCTGTGCGCGTTGTTGATGCGCCAGCTCAGCTTGGCGAAGACGTTGGTGATCTTGCTGCCGTCGGTCACCGCGTCGTAGTAGTTCGGGTTGCGGTAGCAGCCGGCGTTCGTGTAGGTGGGCGTGGCCGCGACGCTGCCTGCGCCCAGCGTGGGCAGCGAATACGGCGCTGCGCAGCCCGTGGCGAAGGCTGGGTTGTAGTTGGAGTTCGCGCTGGTGCTGAAACCGAAGTTGGCCGTGGGGCTGGGGTTCTTGTTGTCCGGCAGCAGGCCCAGGCCCATGGCCGACAGCACCGAGTAGTCGTACAGCTCGGGGCGGTCGATCTTGAACAGGGCCGACTTGCGCTGGTGGTCCAGCGACACATAGGCGTTCCAGCCGTCGGTGCCGATGTCGCCCACGCCCAGGATGGCGCCGATGGCCTTGGTCTCGCCACCGCCCGAGTGCTCGGGCTGGTTCCACTCGACCTTGAGCCGCCGGCCCTTGTAGGTGTTGTAGGTCCAGAAGTTCTGCACGCCGCCGATCGCGTCGGAGCCGTAGATGGACGAGGCGCCGTCGCGCAGCGTCTCGGCCCGGTCCAGCGCCATGCGCGGGATGACGTTGACCGACACGTACTGATCCTGCAGCGGCTCGTTGGCCATGCGGCGGCCATTGAGCAGCGTCAGCGTGCGCATCGCACCGAGCCCGCGCAGGTTGAGCATCGGGCCGGCAGCACCGCTGTTGGTGCCCAGGGACAAGGACTGGGGCATCTCCAGCACCAGATCCTTGAGCTCGGTGTGGCCGCGCGCTTCCAGGTCTTCGGACTTGACGACGGACACCGGCAGCGCGGTCTCGCCGGCCAGCCGCTTGATGGATGACCCCGTGATCTGGATGCGCTCCAGCGCCTGCGGTGCGTCGCTGGTTTGCGCTTGTGCTGCGCCGACGAGGCTGAGCGCGGCCGCGGCGCACAGGTTCAGGCGCCGGGCGCCCTGCGGAATCCTGGAAGTCATGTCGTCTCCTGTTCTTGATTTTTCAGGCGAGGCGCTCAGGGCGCGGGCACCCAGCCGCCCGGCGCGCCGGTGGCGATGGTCGAGTTCTGGAAGATGTCGGCGCGGCTGGTCAGGCCTGCGGCGCTACCCAGCTGGCGTGCCAGCGACAGGCTCACCGACTGGCCATTCACCGTGACCAGGCCCTGCGACAGCCGGGCACTGATGTTCAGCGGCGCGCCGTTCAGGTCGGTGCTGCCGTACTCGCGCCAGCCCACCGCGTCGGTGGCCGCACCATCGGCCGTGCCGGCCCAGGGCGGCGGGTTGCTGCTGCAACTGCCCGTGCCCGCGCCGGTCTTGCTGGTGCCGGTGCCCACGCACCAGCCCACCGGCAGGATGTGCGAGCCCATCTTCGTGTTCACGAAGGCGATGTGGTCGATGTAGGTGGTCGAGGTCGTGCCGCCGCTGCGGGCCAGGTAGGCCTGGGTCACGCCCGGGTCGGCGGTGAGGCGGCTGTTCAGGAAGATGAAGCCTTTGTCGCCCGCGGTAGCGCGCGCCTGCAGGATGTAGCCGGGCGAACTGCTGCCGGTGTCCACCACCGAGCGGATCTCGCACTCCTCGAACAGGCTGGCCATCACGCTGCCCCAGATGAAGTCCACGTTGCCGGCGACCAGCGACTGGTAGATCCAGTTGTAGCCCTTGAGCTGCAGCGTGTCCTGCTGGCTCAGGAAGTTCATCTGCTTGGCCACCAACCGCGCCGCCGCGGCGGTGGTGCTGGTGTTGAAGTACAGGGCCTCGGCCTGGTTGTCCCAGCTGGTGCTGCGCACATGCGGGTTCTGCAGGGTGAAGTTCTGCAGCGTGAGCAGGTCGGCCGTCTCGACGAGGAAGGACGCGCGCCCGCCGCCCAGCACGCGGTGGCCGAGCGTGCGGCCAGACGTGCTGAGGGCTGTGCCCGCGGCGGCACTGCTGGCGCCGCTGCCCGAGTTCAGCGACTCGAAGTTCACGTCCCCCACCACCACGCCGTCGCGGCTTTCGCCCACGATGCTCAGGTTGGACACCTTGCGCAGGATGTTCAGCTCCGGGTAGCTGCCATTGGCCAGCGTGATGAGCTTCGGCGTGGCCACCGTGTTGCAGCCGTTGGCGGCCGGGCTGTTGGTGGAGCAGTTCTTCATGATCCAGTTCAACGCGCCCTGCAGCGTGCGGAAGTCCGCGGCGCTGCCGTTGTCGTCGACGCTGACGCTGGTGAAGCTGGCCGGCGCCGGTCGGGTGGTGAACTTCCAGCCGTCGGCCTTGCCGATGCCTGCGAACGCCGTGCCCTTGATCGTGCCGACGAGCACGCCGGCATCCACGGTGACGTAGTAGCTGGTGTTGAAGTCGAGCTTGTTGTTGTGCGGCTTGATCCAGGCGGTGCTGCCCTTGACGCTGACGGGGCGATACCAGACATAGCGCGCAAAGGTGGCCCCGTCAGGCATGGCACCCAGGCCGAGGGCATCGATCTCCAGGTTGGTCCGCGGCAGCACCGTCTGCGTGTCGGTGGCCGACGGCGCATTGCTCAGGTCGAGGCTGTCGACCAGCACGTCGTCGCTCGTGCGGTAGATGTTGATCTTGCCGCTGCTGCCAATCGTGGGCGGTGCATCGAAGGCGATGGACAGTCGCGTGTCGTTGGGCACACGCGTTTCATTTGCAGCCGGGAAGCGGGTGCCGGCGACTTCGGCCACGTTGCCGCTGCCGGTGATTTGCGTGGTCACCTTGCCGGCGCCGGCCAGCAGCAGCGCATTGGCCTTGACCAGGGCGGTCGGCCGGGGCTTGTAGGCATACGGCGGCGTGAACGGCGTGCCAGGCGCCACCGTGCAGTTGCCCAGCGCCAGGCCGTTGACGGTGGAGCCGCTGTCCAGGAAGACACCGGTGCGGTCGCTGCTCGGGTAGGTCACGACGCTGTCGCAGCCCACCGCGCCGTCAATGGCGAACACGTTGTTGTGCGACAGGATGTTGGCCTGCTTGCCCACGCCAATGCTGTAGGAATGCGGATAGGGGTTGGCCGTCTTGCTGCCGACGAAATAGTTGTTGAACAGGTGCACCTGGCCGAACCGCACCCGCGGCACGCGCTGCGTCACGCCGTTGAAGACGTTGTTGGTGAGGGTGATGCGCAGCTTGCCGGCGTCACTGGTGAGGCTGTCGGAGCCGCCGACCAGCATCGTCTTGTCGTGCTTGGTGATCAGGTTGTTGGAGATGGTGATGAGGTCGGCACCCTTGGTGATGTCGATCGCCCCGTCGTGGCACTGCTTGGTCTTGCCGTTCTCGATGGGCAGGGTGTCATCGGTGACCGGCGCGTCGGTGATGGTGTTGCGGTCGATCCAGACCTGGGTGGCGGTCACGATGCCGATGGCGTCGTACTGGGAGTTCCAGTTGCCGGTGGCGCCGTCGGTCGGGTCCCACACCGGGCCGACGTCGCAGGGGGCCACGATCGTCAGGTTGCGCACGATGACCTGGCTGACGCTGGTGATGTCGATCCAGGCATTGATGAAGCCGGCCCCGGGGCCGTCACCGATCAGCGTGGTGTTGCTGGGCAGCTTCACGCGCGCGCGCACCTTCTGGTCGGCGGTGCTGGAGAAGCGCACGCCTTCGGTCATGTCGATGGTGCCGACGACCTTGATGATCTTGGGCAGGTCGCCGCCGTTGGTGATGGCGTTCAGCAGCTCGGCGCGGTTGCGCACGGTGTAGATGCGCTCGGCGGTGGCGGCGCTACCGCCCACCGTGCCGGCGCCCCAGCCGTCAGCGGGCGCGGTCTGGCGGGCCACGTCTTGCGCCTGGGCCGCGAGGCCGCAGGCCGCCAGCGCGAAGGCGAGCAGATGGTGCAGCGGCTTCATGCGGACCTCCGCGTGCGACGCAGCGCCAGCAGGCCGAGGCCGGCCCCGAAGAGCGCCAGGCTGGCGGGCTCCGGCACGGCCGCGGCCGTCACCTGGGCCGTGAGGATGCCCCACTGACTCGTGAAGCTGAGGTTGTCGAGCGTGAGGCTGACGGTGTCCGGCCCGGTGAGCACGAAGCTGTAGCTGCCGCTGCTCAAGGCAGTGACGTCCACCGGCGCCAAGGCCGCCAGCGGCTGGGTCAGGCCGGCGAAGCTGAAGCTCAGCGTGTAGCGGCCAGGCAGTGCGAGGTCGCCGGTGTTGTTCCAGACCTGGATGCGGCCATCGGTGAAGAAGTCCACCTGCAGCGCGCCATCGGCCGAGATGAACTCGATCTCGGTCGCCGACAGGCGCGTGATGTTGCTGGCGGTGTCGTCACCGGACAGGAAATCCAGACCATACAGCTGCGTACTGGCGCCGCTGACTTGGCCCGTAATGAGGATGCCCGCGGGCAAGGTGTCGTCGGCGTGCGCCGACGCGGTCAGGCATGCAGCAGCCAGGACCGCCAGGGTCTTGCAAGTCTTCACGTGTTGTCTCCATCGAGGCCGGTCCTGCCCGTGGGCGGCCGGCGCTTCTTGGTGTTACTGCGGAAGACCTGCAGGGTCTTGTGTGCGCATCAAGCGCAAGAGGGTGCAGACGCAGGCCGCACCCTCTGGTGTTCTCAACCTGTCAGGGCTTAGAACTTGTAGCGGCCGCCGATGATGAACTCACGGCCGGTGTAGTTGTTGACCACGACGTTGTTCATCGCGCGGGAGATGAACTGGTCGTTGGGCTGGTTGGTGAGGTTGGTGGCCTCGAAGGTCAGCTGCAACTGCTTGTTGAGCTGATAGCCCATCGACAGGTCGACGTTGAGCGTCTTGTTCTTGCCTTGCTCCAGCTGGTTGTTGGTCAGCAGCACGGTGGTCAGGAAGGCTGCACGCGCCGAGGTCGAGATGCGGCCGCTCAGGGTGCCGTCATCGTAGTAGAACGACAGGTTCCAGGAGCGCGGCGACAGGTTGATCAGGTCCTCGGTGATGTAGGTCGTCGTCGTGGCCGTAGCCGACGATGGGTACTTCATCTT
>VFQR01002911.1_pt1 | contig 10251 bp, 9 predicted proteins | sample 3512321 | NCBI WGS metagenome assembly VFQR01 (sample SAMN10412374, study PRJNA504923) | tailings metagenome | isolation source: Relicate 3 Philex TSF1 revegetated site | place: Philippines: Tuba, Benguet | collected 2017-08-29
ACTTTTGGGGCACAATGCCCCGCCCCGCGAAAGTATTAGCGGACTAGAAAACGAACTTGATCGAAGCCGACTTGGCAGCAGCCGAAGCCGCCCCAGTCTTCACTGCCTTCAACCGGACATAAGGCAGCACATCGAGAGGCAGCCGAACCCGATCATTGGCAGCAGCAGCCCCAGCGCCACCGGCCCCGGTCTGAGTGAATAGAACGCCATACAAGGCGACGGGGGTTGTGAAGGCTTCATCAAGCGACTGTTCCAGCGAATAAGCCACCGTCTGACCGTCCGGGAGTTGCCCAGTTGTCAGGGCCGGAGCTTCAACCAACAGTTCGGCATTGCCAGGCGTGAATTCGTAACCCGGCTCGTTGACCTTGAAGGCCCCTGAGTAAGACGTCGCTGCCCCACCAGGGAGAGCAAACGTCTTCGTCAGCAGGGCGTCGGTAAGCTGTGGGAGCATGACAAGAATCCTTAAAAGAGGGGCTGCACTGGCCAGCCCCTGAAGATGCGAGAAATGAGCAAATGAAGATCAGCACTCAATCAGGATCGAGGCGAGCGATTAGGCGACAACCACTGCCGCTTCGTCATCCTTGAGGGCATCGGTAACTTGAATAGGAATGCCACCCACTTCCATAGGAATTGGAGCCGGAGCGCCGGTCGCATTCGTAGCAGTTCGAGACAAGCGAAGTTCTTCTTGACTGTATTTGTCCATCAAGAACATGTCCGGACGGATACCAGCCGGGAACTTGGTCAACATCTTGAACAGCATCCCATCATTAAGGGTATGCCCGTCCGTTCCATCGAGGTTCGCCAAGCGAACAGCACTATGGCGAGACGCAACCTGCAAACCAACGCGAGTGCTGATTTCCTGCAGCAAGGCAGTATATGGGTTGCCGTTGGCATCGTTGATCGATTGTTCGCGAACATCGCTCAAAGCGAGACCTGTGCCCTCATTCCCCCAAAGCCACTGAATATGCTGAGGCCCAAACTTGACTGCCCAAACCGAACGACCACCGTTGCCGCCAGCGCTCAGGGTCATGTTCTCGGCGTCGTATTGAGCAATCAGCCCAGGGAAGCCCTGTGGATCGTTGCCAGTTCCGTAATAGAACTGGCTGGCCAAGTGGATCATTGAGCCCAGAACAACCCCCTGTGCCTCACGAGCCATGGCAACAGCCGGGCCATCTTCATCCATGGCCGCAACCATCTTGTCAACACCCCATTGAGCGGTGAAAATGCCAAGCGAAAAGAGCTTGTCGGCATACTCACTCTTCACCCGCATGGTTCCCGCGTTCGCCCCACGGAAACCACCCTTCGGGACATTGGTTCGAACAAGAACGCGATAATCAATTCCTTTAACGGTGCGAGCAGCCCCTAGCCCCACTTCTGGGGTGGCAACCACGGTTTCTTCAATGAGACCGACCAGGGCATCAGTCCCATTTTTCTTAGCAATATCGAGCAGAGTGAGCATTCCAGTCGGCATTCTTCGATTCCTTCAATTGCCCATCCGGGCGGGGTTAAAACGAATTCCTAAACATCACGCGAACGGACGGGAAACTTATTTCGCGGGCAGCTTGATACCGCTCGCAAACTTCGCCATTCCAGGCGAAAGCGACTCAGAAAACTTGGTGGCAGCCGTCTCGGTCTTATCTGGTTCACCCAGCGAGAAACCGACTGGCTTGGTACTGTTGCCCAGAACTTTTTGCGTCTGCTGCAACTGCTCTTTCAGGGCTGCATTCTCAGCAGCGACATCTTTAGCAAACTGGGTTTGAGCCTGGGCGAACGACAGCCCCCGGCTGAAGTAATCGGCCCCACGTTCCACGCCAAAAGCCGTGCGGAACTTCTGACCTTGCGCCACGATCTGCGATTGCGAGTAAGTGACCTTCTCCCCTTCGATGGGTTCTTCATCATCCGAGAGTGAAGTTTCATCCTTGGGCTTCTCTTCATCGCTCAATGAAGTGTCGGCAGGCTTTTCCTCATCCGACATCGCCTCAGGAGTCTCTTCGGCATCATCGGACATCGTTTCAGGCTCTTCAGGTGCGTCCCCGAAGCCGACCGAAGTATTGATATCCACCCCATAAGGGCAGATTGCCACGCCAATCAATTCCCACTCGGTGAAGACAGTGCAGGGGCCTTCAACCGTCTGGCCATTGACTGGCAAAGACTGATCCCTAGCGAGGAATACGTATTTATAGTTTTCGGACATCTGAATTGACGCCTGATAAGGCGTGCCATTCTTCGCCCGGAAGAGCACTTCAGAGGCTCGATCACCTTCTTTGAACGGCAGAACAAAACCTTCGATCGAAAGTGAATCGCCTTCCACGCGAGGATTGACGGCATGGCCGATCACTTCCCTTGTATCGTGGCAGTAATCAAGAGGAAGTGTTGCCGGGGCTCGCATGCCAGCGAGATCATGCACGCATGGGCCAAAATAGCTACTGACTGCAACGCCACCAGTTCGAGCAACAATCTTCACCGGCGTTCCGGCTGACTTGCTGGCCTCGGGAGTCTCGGCAGAAGTTTCTTCCGTGGTAGCAGCAGCTTCAACAGTCTCGCCTTCAGCGAGCTTGATTTCTTCCGTTTCTCCTTCAGCCGACATCTTCTCCGGGTCAGGCTCTTCATCATCCGAGAAGACGAGAGGATTCAGCGAACGAAACTGCAGAGCCCGCGCGGGTGGCTTGGTCTTCTTCGAGAAGCCTTTATTCGGCTCACTCTTCGTCGGAAGTCCGAGTTGTTTTTTGGCCGCTTCCGCCAGGCTGACCGGCTTCGTCATTGCTACCATCCTTCAATAAAATCTTCGTCAGTTCGCTATCAACAGCCGCTGACGAGGTGATCCCCTTTTCCGACAGATACGCATCCTCTTCAGCGAGTTCATCGGCGATATCGAACCAGTCTTCTCCGCGAGAGTTGCACACCCGCTGGCGACTGGTTGTTCTCTGGCCCAAAGCAACAGCTTCGGCCTGTGCTTCCTTCAGTGGATCAATCCAAGGCAGGCCACTAGCCACCCAGGTATAAAATCCACCATAGAGAAAATCTTCCGGCTGAATACCTTTCGGCATATAGCCGTCTGCTCTTGCTATCTCCAGCCTGTGCTGGGTCAATTCCATATAAATTTCGCGAACTTCTCTTCGCCGGATTGCAGCCGCCTGTTGATACTGCAGAAGGGCTTGCCGTGCCCCGCTATAGTTCGTGAATGACTCATTGAAGAAAGAGAAGGGAATATCGAGCGACTTCAGCGCGAGCGAAATCACAACCTGCACAAAGGCTTGAAACTCTTGCGAAGGGTTTTTGCTCTCCAGCAGTTCCATCCGGTCACCCGGATCGAGATCAGCCAGCCAGAGCGATTCCCCTAAAGGCAGTTTCGTGTAATCCTGCTGAACGGGGTTGCCGTCCTCATCAACCTGTTGGTTTGGCAGGTTAGCGCCGGACTCCCGATAAACATTGAAGCCCAGGAGTTGAGAGGCTTTGAGCTTGCCCAGTGCGTACTTCGTCCCAGCATAGGTATCGCGAAGTTCGTTGAGGCAGGAAGAAAGGGGGGTCACGCCCCGAACTTGGTCAAAGCGGTCGAAAAAGCCGTGATGAATCACAGCATCGGCGGGAACAATCCGCTCGAAGGTGAAATCGCTACCCCGCTTCCCGAAGTCGGTTGTCTTTGCCCGATTGCAAACGATGTAAGATTCGGCCGCGCCGTACTGATCGAGCTTTACGCCATGGGTGAATTCATCGCCGCTATAGCCTTTAGGCAAGCCGCCCGCATAAGGGGAACGAACTCGATCCCCTTCGATTGCCTGAATGTGGCCAGTCGGGGTTTTCAATAAGAGAATGTCGCCATCGAGAACTGAACGGCCTTCAGCCATCCGGACTTGGCGTTGAAGTGGGTGACGCTTCGCGACATCACATTCTTTTCTATGTGACCACTTTTCGACAAAACTTCTCAGCCAACGGTCATCACTAGAATCTTTTAACCGGCTGCGAAATGTGAAAGTGGTCACATAGTCAAGATGTCGCGCAACCATCCATCGAGCAACAGAGAAATTCCGGGTGATATCACGAGTGCCGGAGACCAGCAGGCTTCGCAACGCTGGTGGAAGCTCGGCATCTTCGCTTTGCAGAATCCCCGTTAAAGGCTTCCTGCCTTTCGTTTTCACGACGGCTTCATAAGCGAACGAATTCGCCGAAGGCATCGAGCCAAACGTATTAAACACCTCAGTTGTAAATGTGGCTGGGTTCATTCCATCACCACTTCTACAAAATGAGGTCGATTTCCCTTCTCTCTGGCAACTTCCTTCTGAAAGTAGGCTCGCCTTGCCACCAGGTCTTCATACTGCACTTGAACGCCACCCACGGTAACGCTTTTAGCGCCGGGGTTTTCAAGTAAGGCAGTTTCTATTTTTGCCAGCATCTGCTCGGCAAAAGTGGGGGATGGTTCCGTCATGCGTATATATCGACGGAAAACGCTAACTAGCTTGCATCAATCGAGCAGATAGCCGGTATCCATCCGGACTTGGCCACACTTCTTACAACGAATCGTCCGGCGTGTGATCTTGTTGTATGTCCGTCCGTCAACCGTTTGGCCGCTGTGCTGGAAGTCCGGCAGTTTTTTAATCACATCAAATTCAGGACACCCGCACGCCTTGCAGACGTTTTGAGGCTGTTCGTCTGCCAGAGCTTCTGCTGGTGGATCATTGGCAGGTGGGTTACCCACTTGGCTGGCTGCAGGCTTGGCTTCGGGCTTCTTCTTCGCCCGGCCTGCAGGCTTGGCTTCGGTCTTCACTTCGTCGATAACTGGGGCCGACTCACTCATTCGATTCACTCCGAGAAAGTAGCGAAGCGAGGTTCACGCTTCACCGTTTTTTTCTTTGGGGTCGCTGTCACACCATGCGACAACTGAATCCCCAAAGAGGCAGCAGCAGCAGCACACATTTTGAGAGCATCAAGGAAATGATTCTCTCGACCGATCAAAGGCGCGTAGGTCTGATAACGCATACCAGAGATCTGTTTGATATCGCCGGGAACTTCTGACGTGATGTGCTCGGCAAACATGTCGTGGGTTTCCCCATGCTCCAGGCCCGGCAGAGTGATCAGGCTCGATTGCTTGGCGTCACTCCCTATCGACTCCCGGAAGCGATCCTGTGTGAAGCCAATCCAATAATTCGAATCCTGAATGAATTCTCGATATGGCTTCCCTGGGGCCGGAGGAGCAATCTGCCAACCGTCAGCCGATTCATAACCAGGCTTCTCGGTTCGCTGAACCGGCCTTCGCCCTTCGCCAAAGGTGGGAAAGATCAAAGCTCGATACTTCGACCGCTCGCAGAACTGGCGAATGGTTTCTGTTCGGTACCGGGCATCAATCAGGATTCGGCGAATGGGCACAGCAACGCCATCGACGGTTTCCATCTTGATGGACAGCAGATATTCAATCAGATCGTTCAGTCCCTGATAAATTCGGCTCGCTTCATCGCTTGATTTGTAAACGCTCGAAAGCGTGTACCGTGCGGTTTTCGTCGTGTAGTAGTTCGCGGTCTGCCGTGGCCAAGTGTTGTAATCGCTCACATGCCCGCTGAACCCTTGCTTCCAGCCAGGCATGACCCAATGGAGCAGTTCGCCCCCGACGTCGATTCCAGCCACGCCCGTCGTGTAACCCACCGGCAGTTGCTGGCGTTTAATCCCCGGCAAGGCTTTCTCGATCACCTGCGAGATCGAAAGCCGGGCAGCCAGATCAGCCCCGCCTGCAGGATCCTGCTGGCCTTCCGCCCAGAAGGCTGAGGGCCGGTCGAAATACATATTCATCGCCGATTGAATCGCCGACAAATCCCCCTTCTCGATTCGTTCGTGCCAGTAGACTTCGCACCCTTCATCAAGCTCCCGCCTGTGCTTTCGATAGAATGCGTTTCCGGCCTTCCCCTTATCCTTTTTGAGCTTCAGGCCATCGGTTCGAACAGCCCAGTAATCTCGCCAAAGATCCATATTCTTCGGGAACGACAGCAGCAGCTTCACACGAGTCTTTGACCAGGAGTGATGTTTCTCCGGATCGAGGAATCTGGCTGCCACGTCATCATCACGCATGACCGTGCAAGTCATGATCAGAGACAAAGAGTCATCAGGCCCGACCATCCCCAGGATATCTTCATTGATCAGACCTTCCCGGGTGTTGCACTGCTCGCGACTGGCAGCCGATTGTTTCGTTTGCGGGTCATCGATCAGAATCAACGTAGGGCGAACAATCGAGCCGTCAGGATTGTTTTCCTGCATCCCGCGAAGTGATCCAGTCAAACCGACAGCGTTGACCGTGGCCCCGGCTGAAGCTGCTCCCGGGATGTCCGGCAGAACGATCTGTTCGGCCAGAAACTTCATTCGGACGATCTTCCCTTTGTAGAGGGGTCGCGCCTGATAAGTGAAATTCACCTGTCGCAACACATAACAGATTTCCGGGAAGTCTTCGGCCAGCTTGTCATTTCGCTCCAACTCCCAGCGAATCTTCTTAATCAGGGATTTCGCCAGCTTGGCGTTCGCCGCAATCAACACGATGAAAGAGTGGTAACCGCAACAGAGAGCCCAGAGAGCCGCCCAGGTACAGAGAGTCGTCTTTCCCGATCCTCGGGGCATGGCGAGCGCGTAACGATCAACACCCAGAACCAGAGACTGCAAAATATCGATCACCCGCAAATGATCAGGAGACCACTTCAGGGGAAACTTCGTCTTGCCGTAGGACTCGCAGAACTTCTTGAGGGAGGCTTCAGCCGCCTTTCGCCGCTTCGGATCCTTCACCGCGGGCAATTCGCCAATGTCCCGGCCATCCTGCGATTTCTTTCGCTGCAGCGCGGCAGCCCGCTCCTTGTGCCGTTCGTAATCCTTACGTTGCGGCTTGGGTGAATCTGATTTGTCACCGGCGAAGATTCCCATGGATTGATCACCCGAAAGTTTTCAAAATGCGGTCAGCCGCCCGCAAAGCCGTGTTGAGTTCCCCGGTTTCGAGCGACATTTTGAAAACGTGACGCATAGCGTTAAACGACCAGCCGCGAACTAGCTGGGAATCAATGTCGCCATCATCAGCCAGTTTTTGAGCCACCAGGATCAGCAGCCGGGCCGCGTCCACATCTGGGAAATTCTCCTGAATGAACTGCCGTATCTCGAAGTCTCGTTGCCCAATAATCAGCAACGCCAGCACGGCTTCGATATGCTTTTCGGGAATCGGCGGTTCGCTCAAAACCAAATCGCGAACGGGTTCCGGAAATTCTTTCGCGGCAACAGGTTGCGACGATTTTGAACGACGTTTCGCCACGATAAAAACTCAGGAAAGAAAGATTGTGTTCAACAAAATGTAAGTCGTAAGTGGTTATCGGCCAATACTTTAGGAGTACCTTTTTGAATATTCAAAAATAAACTTACGTCGATTCGATTTGTGTTTTCGACCAATCAAAAAAACTCATCGACATCTAAGCCCATCGTCTTTCTTCGCTGGCGAATAAACTTCACGCAATCAGCGATCATTCTCTGAATAAAGCTCTCACTGACTCCCATCTGATCCGCAATGCTGATCAGTGTTCGGCCTTGCCTGTAGTACATTTGCAGGGCTTGGCGTTCTCGTTGTGAGAATGGCCTGAGAATCTTTTGCCACTGATCTTCGTCGATGGGTTGTGTGATAGGTGGGCTGACTGGTTCTGTGAATTTGACAGTGAGCCTGTTGCCTGTGTCCCATTCAGATCGAAGGATTTCGGCTGTTGCTTTCCCGGACTTTCGATCTGTTCGCGAAACGAAATCCAGGGATCTGAGAGCGTCCCGCATTGCACCTACCACTCTCAGGCAAGCGAATGTTCTCAGGCGATGGTTTGTTCTGGGCTCGAATCGTTCGAGACATTTAACGAAGGCAATCGATCCTTCTTGCACGAAATCATCGAAGTCCAGGCAGTTCACATAATCGACGTTTGATTTCGATTGAACATGCTTGGCTGACGCTCTGATCCACGGCAGATGTTTTCTGATCAGTCTGTCAGTTGCTGATTGATCACCTTGCTTATGGCGTTCGACCAGTTCGAGGTCTTCAAGGTGGGAGAGATGCGACAGTTCAGATTTCGATGGTGAGGCCAGTTGCTGCATGCGCACATCTTCCGCAAATGGAAGGTAAGGCTATGGCAGACGGCCATTGAGTGAAGCTAGACAAATGGTCTTAGCTGACTGGTGGGATTATGGGCATGGTTCCCCACGGAATCAAGGTAGAGTCATGCGGAATTCTGCGGTGCATAGTGGTGCATAGTGCGGTGCATAGTGAGTAAATGGAGTAAACCATTTCATACCATGAACTTATGACGCCGGTGCATAGTGAGCATAGTAAATTTGCATTTTGTCTCCCACTTTAATGCGTCTTTTCGATGTTCAATTATCTCTGAAATGGAAATTTACTATGCACTACTATGCACCGGAAAATATAACCCTTTTCACCACATGGGTTTAATCCAATTAAATGGTGCGATCTCACTATGCACTTTACTATGCACGCTCTCTGCTAAGAAAACAGAAAAGCCCGGACTACTCGACAAAATCTAGTCCGGGCTTGCATTAAAATAATTAAACAGAATTTATTTAACTGAAATAATCAAAAGTATTTTCGCTACTGCTCTCTTCGTTCGGCAGGTCGCTTGGATTCTTTTCAGAGAGACCTTTGTAAACTGTGTTGGCGATTCCTGCGATTTTCTTTCTGGCATCGCACACATTCGGGAATAGCTTGTGGACTTCTTTCCCGAAATTGACTGAGTTCATCACGCCATGGTGTCCATTTTCTTCGCACCATTTCCGGTAAAGATTAAAGACGATTGATTTCTGGACGTACCCATCGTGGCATTCCTCAAAATACTCCTCCAAGAATGCCCGCTCAGGATTGCTCTCCATTCGGTAGGACGTGACAGCCGCTAACGATTCTGCTGGTTCGGTAAATCGATGGTTTGCGTGCAATGATCGCAGCCCCTCCAAAGCCCAGTTGAGAATCCCGGGCCGCTCGTCTGCCCAGAATTCCGGCTTGTCCATCCCGAAGATTCGCTCGGCTTCTGAAATCACTGCCGTTAATGGCAGGATGATCATGCGTCGCCAGAGACCTGAAGAACGGTCTTTGAATCGTGGCCGGACATTGGTTGAAAACATCAGCCGGGCCGTTGGAATGGCGTTCACGATGGGTTTGTTCTTGCGGTCGAATGACATCGAGCCACCCCCGGTGAAGGATTTCAGCACGCCTTCGGCAACTCGATCCACTTCGCCGATTTCTTGAACGATGTTCGCGAGCTTTCCCAATGTCGCCCCCAGGCTGAAACGATCTTCGAACGATTCCAAGGCCACATGCGAGCAGTTTTCTTCACCCAGGAGAGCTTCCAGGGCTGCACAGATCACCGATTTCCCGTTTTTCCCTTCGCCTTCCAGCATCAGGAATTTCTGGTGTTCCGTGTTGAAGGTCAGACAATACCCGAACCATTCCGCCAACAGTTGCCGCCCTTCATCGCTGGAAATCGACGTCTCCAGGAACTGCATCCAGCGTGGGCAACTGGCTTCAGGGTCGAATTTGTAGGGCAGTGCAGCAGCCGCGAAAAATAATGGCGTCGGCTCGATCATCGCCCCGGATGGGTCATCGGTCGAAACGTATTGCTTCGCGTCCAGTAACCCATTCTGCAGGCTGATCATCCATCGCGGGCTGCGTCTGGCCAATGATGCAGGCGTTTCTTTGTGCCAGAATGGGGCCCCGGCTTTGTCTTCAAACTGGCACATAGATTTCGTCATCGTCACGACGTTCGAGATTAGCGAGTTCGTGACTTTGGCCAGCCTCGGGGGTGGCTTGTTGGCGTCGAGAATTCCGCCTCTTTTCTCCCGGGCGATTCGCTCGAACTCATCCCGCACACATGCAGCGATCAGAGAATGGACTTCATCAGGGCTGAAGATCTTCCAGGCCCCTTCCTGCCAGTGCCACCATTCTTGGCGATAGTGGGCAATGGTGTATCCGTGCCGATGTAGGAATTGACTGAGAAAGAGCCGCCCCAGCTTGTGCGGGTCGTCGTCATGCTCCATTTCCGGAATGTCGGTTGAGTGGGGAGTGAAGGAAATCTCACTGTCCCGGATCCTCACTGGCTGTTGAACCGTCGCAATGAGGCTGGACGGTTCCGCACAGAGCATTTTCGCCACGGATTCAAAGACGACTGGCTTGGCTGGTGATTCGTCAAATGGTGCCGGTTCATCGAAACCGATCTGTGCTGCCTCAATAGCCGCTTCGGTCAGCCTGCCGGC
>VFQR01002913.1_pt1 | contig 10246 bp, 9 predicted proteins | sample 3512321 | NCBI WGS metagenome assembly VFQR01 (sample SAMN10412374, study PRJNA504923) | tailings metagenome | isolation source: Relicate 3 Philex TSF1 revegetated site | place: Philippines: Tuba, Benguet | collected 2017-08-29
GAGGCCGGGCCGACATAGCCGATCAGGTGCCCGACGCTCGAGGCCGTGGGGTAGAAGCGCGAGAAGCCGCGCTGTGGGACCACGCCTGGGAACTCGGGCATGCGCACGCTGAGGGCGGCGAACTGTTCGTACCTGAGGCCGCTCGCGACCTCGACAGGTTGGAACCCGCGCGAAGTCGCCACCTTGTCCTTGATGTCGGCGATTCGCGACGGCTCGAGCGAGAGGAGCACGCCGAGCCGGTCGATGGTCGCCTCGGCATTCTCGAGCCGCTCGGGGATCAGGTCGACACGGAAGTCGGCGCGATTCGAGGCAAGGGGGGCACCGTTACGGTCGAGAATCCAGCCCCGCCGCGGGGGGATCAGCGTCAGGTTGACCCGGTTGCTTTCGGATTCGAGCCGATACTTCTCGTTTTCCGCAACGGCGAGATAGCCGAGCCGCAGCGCGAGCAGCAGCCCGATGCCGCCCTGCACCGCGCCGATCACCACCGAGCGCCGCTCGAAGGTGCCGCGCAGGATCGAGGCGCTGATCATGCGCTGGGGGCGCTGCGGTCCGTCACGCAGGAACGGGATTTTCATCAATCGAGCTTCCGTGCGCGGGCGAGGCGGAAGCGGTCGAGGCCGGCCACCATGCGTGCAATGATCGGATAGAGCAGGACCGCAATCAAGGCCTGCGGCGCGGCGACCGCCAGCATCTCCGGCGTGATCCTGGCGCCCGAGACAAGCAGGGTCGCAAGCCAGTAGCACACCGCCATCACGCTGGCGGTGAACCAGTCCTGCCAGAAACCGCGCCAGGGAAAGCGGGTCTCGATCAACTCGATCGCGATCATCGCCATCGACCACAGCAGGATGGCACTGCCGAAGGGCTGGCCGCTGACCAGATCGTCGAAGGCGCCCAGGGGGGCTCCGGCCCAGAGCGGAAGGAGGCCCGGCCGCACCATCCGCCAGGCGAGCAGCATGAGGAAGCCAAAGGACGGCGCCAGCGGCATGGTGTCGGCCAACAACATCACCGGCAGCACCGAACCGATCACGATCGACACATAAGGCACGCTGCGCGCACGCAACGGGGAGGGTGCGCGGTTGATGCGCCGCCCGTAGATGTCCGATCGGGCGCGGGGATCGAGCCGCTCCATCACTCCTCCGCAAGCGGCGCGTCCGGCGAGGACGCGGTGACGGCAGCCTGCTGCGCCACGGGCTCGATTGCCACGAAATTGGTCGCGCCAGGCTCGGCGACAAGCCGCGCGATCCCGCCATCCGGGGTGAGTTCGGCAATGACGGCGACGGCGACCCCGGGCCGGTAGTAGCCTCCGGCGCCGCTCGTCACCATCATGTCGCCGACCTTCAGCGGGTTGACCCCGAGGTTGACGAGGCGGATGCGCAGCAGTCCGTCGCCCCGACCCTCGGCAAAGGCGATGACATTGTCGCTGGCGCGGCGCACCGGCAGCACGCTCTCGCTGTCGGTGAGCAGCAGCACCCGCGCCGAGTTGCGCCCGGTCTCGAGCACGCGGCCGATCACACCGCGTTCCGAGAGCACCGGCATCCCCGGCCGCACGCCGGCGCCGCTGCCGACGCTGACATAGGCGATGCGCCGCGCGCTGGTGGCGGTCGATCCGACAATGCGCGCGAAGGCCACGGGCCTGGTCTCGCCGTCGCGCAGGGCTAGCAGGCCCTTGAGGCGCTGGTTCTCGGCCTGGACCGCTTCGGCCTCCGCGAGGCGGATGCGCGCGATCTCCACTTCGCGGCGCAGCTCGGCGTTCTGCTGTCCGGCCTCAAGGTAGGCGGCGACGCCGGCGAACAAGCCTTGGCTCTCGTCGCGCACCACTGCGGGGCCGGTGCCGACCGGCGCCACCACATCGCCCGCCACGCCGCGCAAAGGCGCGAAGGCCGATGGCTGCCACAGCGACAGCGCCAGCAAGGCAAGCCCGAGCACGGCTCCCGCCCCGGCCAGAAGGTAGCCGGTGAACAGCGAATACTGCGCTTTCTTCGAGAAGCCCGACCGGCGCGAAGAGGGGGGCGCCATGGCTCTAGAGTCCCTTCCGCCGCGTGTTCCGGCTCACGGTTGCGCGGATCACGCGGTCATCAGCACGCCGCGATAGACCGGATCCTCCATCGCCCGGCCGGTGCCGATGGCGACGCAGGTCAGCGGGTCCTCGGCGACCGAGACGGGCAGGCCCGTCTCCTCGCGCAGGTGCTCGTCCAAGCGGCGGATCAGGGCGCCGCCGCCGGTGAGCACGATGCCCTGGTCGACGATATCCGCGGCCAGTTCCGGCGCGGTGTTTTCGAGCGCGATGCGCACACCTTCGACGATGGCGCCAATCGGCTCCGAGAGCGCTTCGGCAACATGCGCCTGGTTGATGGTGATCTCCTTGGGCACGCCGTTGACGAGATCGCGGCCCTTCAAGGTGATGGTCTCGCCCACGCCGTCCTCAGGGATCATGGCGATGCCGTAGTCTTTCTTGATGCGCTCGGCGGTCGCGTCACCAATCAGGAGGTTGTGGTGGCGGCGCACGTAGCTGACGATCGCCTCGTCCATCTTGTCGCCCCCGGTGCGCACCGAGGTGGTGTAGGCAAGGCCGCGTAGGGATAGGACGGCGACTTCGGTGGTGCCGCCGCCGATGTCGACGACCATGCTGCCGACCGGCTCGGTCACCGGCATGTCGGCGCCAATCGCGGCGGCCATCGGCTCGAGGATCAGGTGGACGTCCGAGGCACCCGCGTTCGACGCCGCGTCGCGGATCGCGCGGCGCTCGACCGAAGTCGAGCCCGAGGGAACGCAGATCACGATTTCCGGATAGCGGAACATCGACTTCTTGCCGTGCACCTTCTGGATGAAATGCTTGATCATCTGCTCGGCGACTTCGATGTCGGCGATTACGCCATCACGCAGTGGGCGGATCGCCTCGATGCTGTCGGGGGTCTTGCCCATCATCATCTTCGCATCGTCGCCCACGGCCTTGACGCGGCGGATGCCGTTGATCGTCTCGATCGCCACCACCGAGGGTTCGTTGAGCACGATGCCCTGATCCTGCACATAGACGAGCGTGTTGGCGGTGCCGAGGTCGATCGCCATGTTCTGCGAGCCGAACTTGAAGAGATTGGACAGAAAGCTCATGTGTCGTGGTGTTCCGGTGATGGCTGGGCGGCTCCGCGGGCCGCTGTCGGGAGTGCGGCTGCGGGGGATCGGGCCCGGTTATGACATGACAGCGCGCGCCTAGCGAATCCGAGGGCAAAAGGCCAAAATATTTGTCCACCGCCGATCCGATTTTCGCGCGGCTCCCCTCGAAATCGTGTCCTCCCATCGCTAGCGTGCGGGCAAATGCCGCAAATCCGCCGCCTGCCTTCCGATCTCGTCAACCGCATCGCCGCGGGCGAGGTGGTCGAGCGCCCGGCGGCGGCGCTCAAGGAGCTCGTCGAGAACGCCATCGACGCGGGCGCGCGGCGAATCGGCGTGGTGCTCGAGGAGGGAGGGCTGGCGCGCATCGAGGTGGTCGATGATGGCTGCGGGATGAGCCCTGCGGCCATGGCGCTCGCGCTCGAACGCCATGCGACCTCGAAGCTCCCCGAGTCGCTGATCGGCGAGGGCGGCGCCATCGAGCTGGTGACGACCCTGGGCTTCCGCGGCGAGGCACTGCCGTCGATCGCCAGCGTCGCGCGGCTGACCATCGAGAGCCGCGAGGAGGGTGCCGCGGAGGGCTGGCGCCGGGTGGTCGATCACGGGGCGCTGCAAGCCGACGAGCCCGCCGCGCTCCCGCAGGGGACTCGGGTGCGGGTGGAGGAACTGTTCGCCAAGGTCCCCGCGCGGCGCAAGTTTCTGCGCAGTCATCGCAGCGAATATGCCGCCTGCCTCGACGTGGTGCGCCGCCTGGCGATGGCGCGGCCCGACATCGCCTTCACGCTGGAAACACTTGCCGAGGGCGCGCGGCGCACGGTCCTCTCGCTCCAGGCGAGCGAGGAACTGGCGACGCGCGTGGCGCGGATCATCGCGCACGAACTCAAGGACAATTCGGTGCCCATCGAACTGGTGCGCGAGACGCCGCACGGGATGATGCGGCTCACCGGCGTCGCGGGCCTGCCGACCTGGAACCGGGGTGTGGCCGATCATCAGTACCTTTTCGTCAACGGACGGCCGGTGAAGGACCGGCTGCTGGTGGGCGCGGTGCGCGGCGCCTATGCCGACATGCTGGCGCGCGACCGCCATGCCGTGCTGGCGCTGTTCCTCGACCTGCCGCCGCAGGACGTCGACGTGAACGTGCACCCCGCCAAGACCGAGGTGCGCTTCCGCGACTCCGCGGGGGTGAGGGGGTTCATCGTCTCCGGCCTGAGGCAGGCGCTGGCGACGGGCGACCGCCGCAGTGCGCAAGGTCCGGATCGCGCGGCAATGGCGCGGTGGGTGAGCGAGCCCTCTACTCAATCGCTCGCATCAGCCGGCGGTCCGGAGCTTGCAGCGTCATCGCTCCCCTCGTGGGGCGCAGCGCCCCGCTTCGAAGCGAACCCGAGCGGGCAGGGGCTCCTGCTGCGGGAGGCCGCAAGCGCCTTCGCGATGCCGGCCGGCCGCGCCGAGCCGGCGGCGCCCGTCCCGGATGAAGCCCGCGAATATCCGCTTGGCATCGCCCGCGGACAGGTTGCGAACACCTATATTGTCGCCGAGGCGGCCGATGGCCTCGTGCTCGTCGACCAGCACGCCGCCCACGAGCGCCTCGTTCTCGAACGCCTGCGTGCCGCGGGGGCGGAGGATGGCGTGCGCCGTTCGCAGGCGCTGCTCGTCCCCGATGTGGTCGAGATGGACGAGGTCGACTGCGACCGGCTCGAGGATGCCGCCGAGGGCCTCGCGCGCTACGGCCTCGCCATTGAGCGCTTCGGACCCTCCGCCATGCTGGTGCGGGCCGTCCCTGCGGCGATCGCGAAGGCGGACAGCGCCGCCCTGCTGCGCGACCTCGCCGACGACATCGCCAAGCACGGGCGGCAGGAGGACAGCGGCGCGCTGCTGCTCGCTGAGCGGCTCGAGCTGGTGCTGGCGACCATGGCCTGCCACGGCTCGGTGCGAGCGGGGCGCGCCCTGAGCGTCGCCGAGATGAACGCGCTCCTGCGCGAGATGGAAGCGACACCGCGATCGGGTCAGTGCAATCACGGCCGCCCGACTTGGGTGAAGCTCTCGATGGAAGACGTCGAGAAGCTGTTCGGGCGGCACTAGTGCCGCAGCGCCGCCCTCACGTCTGCCAGCTTCCCGTCCGCATCCGCATCTTCGGGCAGGCCCATCACGGCGCGCAGCAGCGCCGCGACCGCCACGTTGTCGAACACCGGCAGGCGCGCACCCCGCGCGAAGGCCGGGCCGCTGGCGATGAACAACGCGAGCATCTCGGGGTCGGCATTGTCGTAGCCGTGGGCGCCGCCAGTCACGGGATAGGCGGGCGGCCCCGCGAGGATCGTCCAGCCCGGCTCGGCAATGCAGATGATCGACGCCACGCGCGGGTTCCGGCCCCAGTGGAGACGCTCGGGCAGGTCGCCCTTGCGGGCGCAGGTCATGTGCTCGTGAGGGACCAGCAGGGCCTCGTAGACCCGGTTGGCGGTCCCGGTGACGGGCTCGATGGCGGCATAGGGCCCGGTCTCGACCGCGACGTAGCTCGCCCGGTCGATGAGGTCGTTGAGCTGGATGACGCGGGATTCGTTCGTCGCCCGCATCCCGTGGTCGGCGACGATCACGAGGTTGAGCGGCACGCCCATCGCCGCAGCACCGTCGACGATCTCGCCGATCCGCGCGTCGACTTCCACTAGGGATTCGTTCACCTCGGCGCTCTCCGGGCCGAACTGGTGGCCGATGGTGTCGACCGTGTCGAAGTAGATCGTCGCGAAGGCGGGACGGATCGCGGGCGGGCGGCGCAGCCAGTCGAGCAGGGTGTTCACCCGTTGAACGTTGGTGACGTTCTGGTCGAAGCGCTGCCAGTCGCTCGGCCGCTGGCCGCGGATCGCGACCTCGCTGCCCGGCCAGAACATCGTCGCGGTGCGCATCCCGGCACGCTCGGCGGTGACCCAGATCGGCTCCGCCTCGTCCCACCAGAAGGGATCGAGCGCCTGCCGCGCATTGCCAAGGCTGAACATCTCGCCCGGGCGGCGCGGATCGATCATCGAATTGCCGACGATGCCGTTGCGGTCCGGGCGCTTGCCGGTGACGAGGGCATAGTGGTTGGGGAAGGTCTTGGTGGGGAAGCTCGGCCGCATCGGCCCGGTTGCCCCCTCCGCGGCGAGGGCCGCAAGCCGGGGCGTCAGGCCGCGCTCCAGATAGTCGGCGCGGAACCCGTCGATGCCGACCAGCACGGTGACGGGGCGGGAGGCCTGCTCCTGCTCCTGCGCCGCGAGCACGGCGGGGGCGAGGAACAGGGCGGCAAGCAGCAGGATCAGTCGCATGGCTCGAGCGCCTAGCGCCTTCGTGTGACGAATGCGAGGTCGATCCTATCGCGAGCGGGTGACGGGGACCTTGCCGCGCGCGGATAGCTCGGGGATGATGCGCCACCGGGCCAGCACCGCGCTGAACAGGCCGAACAGTAGCAGGCCCGCGGCGGTGAGCGTGAACAGCCAGCCCGTGTCGGCCAGCGATGCGACCGCCTCGCCCAAGGTCATGACGTTTTCCGCGCCTCGAGAGAGAAACCCGACCTCGACGAGGGACCAGCCGATGACGCCGAAGACCACCGCGCGCGCAGCATAGCCGAGCCCGCCGATCATGCGCGTGGCCTTCGGCGCGTCGGGAGAAATGCGTTGCATGAACTCCCCCGAGAAACCCTTCATGGCCTGCGCCGCTGCTGCCGCAAGAAAGGCGACTCCCAGGAGACCGATCACGATCTCGCCAAATTCGACCGACATCACCCCGGCCGCGGCCTCCGAGGTGCCGTCGCCGCCTTCGTTGCCGGCGCCGCTCATAAACCGGTAGGCCGTCCAGGCGAGGAGGAAGTGACCCACGGCGCTCGCCCCGTGCCCCGCGCGCTTGGCCCAGCCCTTGCCGTCCGAGCCATTGTTCTCGATGTCGAAGACGAGCGAGGCGAGACGGAACAGGCCGTAGGCGGCGAGGCCGACGGCGAGCACCCCGAGTATCGCCTGGCCGAGCGGCGCATTGTCGATGCTGCGGAAGATGCCGTCGGTGCCCTCGGCGACGCTCTGCGCGCCGGTCAGCGCGATGAAGCCGAGCAGCACGTAGAGCACCGCGCGGGCAAGGAAGCCGATGCGGATCAGCGGCGTGAGATTGGCAGATACCTCGGCCATGTCAGGCTCTCCCCCTGTGCGTCAGGCAAGGGGAACAGCAAAGAAGCCCTGGGTGTTCCGCGCCTCGATCCGGCCTGGCGCGCCCCGACCACGGTTCGTGGACGGGACCGCGAGGCGCGGGTCAGACGTTGAACTTGAACAGCAGCACGTCGCCGTCCTGCACGACGTATTCCTTGCCTTCCTGCCGGAGCTTGCCCGCCTCCTTGGCACCTGCCTCGCCGCCGAGGGCAACGTAGTCCTCGTAGGCGATCGTCTCGGCGCGGATGAAGCCGCGTTCAAAATCGGAGTGGATCTCGCCCGCCGCCTGCGGGGCCTTGGCGCCCGCCGGGAAGGTCCAGGCGCGGGCCTCCTTGGGGCCGGCGGTGAAAAAGGTTTTCAGGCCCAGCAGCTTGTATCCGGCGCGGATCACCCGGGCGAGGCCGCTTTCGGTGAGGCCGAGCGCCTCGAGGAACTCGGCCCGGTCTTCTTCCGGCATGGCGACGAGTTCGGCTTCGATCGCAGCGGACACGACCACGGCTTCGGCCCCTTCGGCGGCGGCTTTCTCGAACACCCTTGCGGAGAGGTCGTTGCCGGTCGCGGCGTCCTCTTCCGCCACGTTGCAGACGTAGAGCACGGGCTTGGCGGTCAGCAGCTGCGCCTGCCGGAACAGGCGCGCTTCCTCGTCGTCCTTCGGCTCGGTGAGGCGGGCCGGCTTCCCCTCGCGCAGCAGCTCCAGCGCCTGGCCGAGTACACTCGCCATCGCCTTGGCTTCCTTGTCGCCACCAGTGGCGCGCTTGGCGGCGGCGGGCACACGCTTCTCAAGGCTCTCAAGGTCGGCGAGCATCAGCTCGGTCTCGACCACCTCCGCATCGGCGATGGGGTCGACCTTGTTGGCGACGTGCTGGATGTCGTCATCCTCGAAGCACCTGAGCACGTGGACGATCGCGTCGACCTCGCGGATGTTGGCGAGGAACTGGTTGCCGAGCCCCTCGCCCTTGCTCGCGCCCTTCACGAGGCCGGCGATGTCGACGAAGCCGAGCTGGGTTTCGATCACCTTGGCGCTCTTCGCGATGGCGGCGATCTTCTGGAGGCGCTCGTCGGGCACGGCGACCTGGCCGACATTGGGCTCGATGGTGCAGAAGGGATAGTTCGCCGCCTGCGCCGCCTGCGTTTCGGTGAGCGCATTGAACAGCGTGGACTTGCCGACATTCGGCAGCCCGACGATCCCGCAACGGAAACCCATGATCTATCTTTCTCTAAACCGTTCGCCCTGAACTTGTCGAAGGGCTGCACTACTGGATGACGCGCTGCGCCTATAGAGAAATGCGATCCTTCGACAAGCTCAGGATGAACGGGGAGAGGGCTGTCACCGCTGGTGGACGGCCCTGACCAGCGGGCCGACAACTGGCGCGCCGCCGAGCCACTCGGTCTGAACCCGCGCGGTCACCTCGTTGATCGGCACCTGCGGCTTATTGCCGGGCGCCACCGGGAGGCGGAGCGGGCGGGTACCGGGGGGCTGCGCGATGAGGCCCGCGATGGCCTTGGCCACGTCCATCGGATCGTTGCTGCGGCCCGTTCCGTCCTCGGTGCCCATGGCCGCGACCTGCCGCGGGTAGCCCTCGGCATGGATCGCCTCGGCGCGCTCCTTGAGAGCCTGCGAATAGCTGTTCCGGTTGACCCAGACCTTGGTCGGATAGCCGCCCGGCTCGATGATCGCGACGTCGATATTGTGCGGCACCAGCTCGTAGGCGAGCTGCTCGCTCATCGCCTCCAGCGCGAACTTCGTGGCGGAGTAGTGCCCCGACCAGGGCGTGATGACGCGGCCCAGCTGGCTGGAGATCTGGATAATGAGCCCGCCGCCCTTCTTCCGCATTCCCGGCAGCACCGCGCGCGCCATGCGATGCGGGCCGAAAACGTTGGTCTCGAACATCAGGCGCGTCGCCTCCATGTCCTGCACCTCGACGGGCGAGGTAATGCCGATCCCGGCGTTGTTAACAAGGACGTCGAGCCCGCCGCCCGCCGCCGCTTCGGCCTGCCTGACGCCGCTTGCGACCTCATCGTCCGAGGTGACGTCGATGGCGATGACCTGAAGGTCGAGGCTCTCGCTGCGCGCCAAACTCTCCAGCTCCTCGGCCTCGGGACGCGGGAGCCCGCGCATGGTGGCGAAGACCTTCGCCCCCTGCCGCGCCAGCAGTTCCGCGGCGAGCCGCCCGAAGCCGGAGGAGCAGCCGGTGATGAGGACGCTCTTGCCCCCAAAGCTGAGCTGCGGCGTGTAGATCGGCTCTGCGGCTGTGGTGCGGGTGGTGGCGGCGAGGGCGCCGGTTGCGGCGGCTCCGGCGAGAAGGGTGCGGCGGTCGAGACGTGTCATGGGCGCGACACTATCACGCGGGCCCGCGCGATCAACGCCTCTCAGCCCTGCATCCTCAGCGCGACATCGTTCATGAAGCGCACGTCATCGCTCCGGGCAAGCCACTCGGCCTCCGCACCGATGGCACCCAGCATCCCGACCAGATCGTCCTGTTCGTCCTTGGCGAAGTTGCCGAGGACGTAGCCGGTCACGCGGTCCTTGTGCCCGGGATGGCCGATCCCGAGCCGGATGCGGCGGAAGTCCGGCCCCAGATGCTGGTCGATCGAGCGCAGCCCGTTATGCCCCGCGTGCCCGCCGCCCTGCTTCACCTTGACCTTGAAGGGCGCAAGGTCGAGTTCGTCGTGGAACACGGTGAGCGCGTCGGTGCCGAGCTTGTAGAAGCGCAACGCCTCGCCGACGCTGCGGCCGCTCTCGTTCATGAAGGTCGCGGGCTTGAGCAGCAGCACCTTCGCGGTGCCGATCCGCCCTTCCTGCGCCCAGCCCGAAAACTTCTTCTGCACCGGGCCGAAGCCGTGCATCTCGGCGATGACGTCCACCGCCATGAAGCCCACATTGTGCCGGTGGAGCGCATAGCGCGGTCCGGGATTTCCGAGGCCGACCCAGATCTGCATTCCACTCTCCTAGTCGCAAGGACCGCCAAAAGGAAACGCCG
>VFQR01002914.1_pt1 | contig 10246 bp, 10 predicted proteins | sample 3512321 | NCBI WGS metagenome assembly VFQR01 (sample SAMN10412374, study PRJNA504923) | tailings metagenome | isolation source: Relicate 3 Philex TSF1 revegetated site | place: Philippines: Tuba, Benguet | collected 2017-08-29
ACCCCGCATTTCTTCCGTATTGCCCTGCTGTCGGCCGCCCTGGCCGTGGGCGGTGTCGCCGCCCAGGCGCAACCGGGCCCTCGCGGTGGCCCTGGCGGACCCGGCATGATGGCGCCCGGCGGCCTGTTCGGCGGTCACATGGACCACATGCTCGACCTGGTCAATGCCACGGATTCCCAGCGCAGCCAGATCGACGCCATCTTCAAGGCGGCTCGCCAGGACCTCGCCGGCCAGCGCGACACCGGCCGCAAGCTGCACGAGCAGATGGCCACGCTCTACACGGCCACCAACGTCGACGCCGCTGCCATCGAGAGCGTGCGCGCGCAGCTGAGCGCCCAGCACGAGGTCGCCTCCAAGCGCATGAGCCAGGCCAGCATCGATGCGGCCCGGGTGCTGACGCCGGAGCAGCGCGCCAAGATCGCCGAGGTCATGAAGAAGCGCCAGGCGCGCATGGCCAGCCGTCAGGCGGGCTGAACCGGTTGATCTACCCATTGGCCCCAGGCAAGGAGTTCTGCGATGCTTGAGCCCCGTTCCACCGGCGCCGAGGCGCGCCGGCTTCCCATTTCTTCCCTCGCCCCGGTGATGAGTAGCGCCCGACTCCTGTTGATTGACGATGATGCCCGCCTGACCGGCATGGTGGGCGACTATCTGCGTGCCGCCGGCTTCGAGGTCAGCACCGCCGGCACGCTGGCGGCGGCCCGCGAGGCGCTGGCGCACAGCCGCTTCGAGCTGCTGGTGCTGGACCTGATGCTGCCCGACGGCGACGGCCTGGACTTCTGCCGCTGGTTGCGCGGCGATGCGCGCTGGCGCCACCAGCCGGTGCTGATGCTGTCGGCCCGCGGCGAACCCATGGACCGCATCCTGGGCCTGGAGCTGGGCGCGGACGACTACCTCGCCAAGCCCTTCGAGCCGCGCGAACTGCAGGCCCGCATCAAGGCCCTGCTGCGCCGGCTGGAGCCCAAGCTGGATGGCGACGAGGTGTTGCGCTTCGGTCGCCTGGAGATCGACCTGGCAGCCCGCGTGGCGCGCCTGGACGGCAAGATCTGCGACCTGACCAGCCACCAGTTCGACCTGCTGGTCGTGCTGGCGCAGAGCCCGGGTCGGGTGCTCAGCCGTGACCAGATCATGGATGCGCTCAAGGGCCACCCGCTGGAAGCCTTTGACCGCTCGATCGACGTGCACATCTCGCGCATCCGCGCGGTCATCGAGGATGACCCCAAGAACCCCCGCCGCGTGCTGACGGTGCGGGGTGCGGGCTACGTGTTCGCGCGCAAGCAGGACGCCGACGCGGACGCCGCCTGACTTGAAAGCCCTCTACGTTCGCATCTACCTGACGCTGGTGGCGCTGCTGCTGGCGTTTGCGTTCGGCTCTGCGTGGTTGTTCCAGCGCCATATCGAGCAGGAGCGGGGCAACGTCGAGACCGCCGCGGGTGAGCGGCTGAATGCCATGGCGGGCCTGCTCAAGCTGGCGCTGCCACCGGCGACCGCGCCGCGGGAGGAGCAGGCCGCGGCCTTCGCTGACTGGGGCCAGCGTCTGCGCATGCCCCTGGCGCTGGAAGACGCGGACGGCAAGCGCATCGGCACCACGCAGATGTTCTTGCGGCGCGCGGACGACCCGGGCGCGATCATCGTCAGCGCCAACCTTGGCGATGGGCGCAGTCTGGAGATGGTGCGCACCGTGCGGCCGCCCACGCCGCCTGGCATGGCGTCCGGCCCGACGGGCGGCAATGCCGCCACCCGGTCCCCTGGCCGGCCGGATGAAGGCCCGTGGGCAGGGCCGTGGCTGCATCGGCCGGTATCGCCCGGAGCGCCGGCCGTGTCGACCCTGGCCGTGGTGCTGGTGCTGCTGTTCGTGGGCGTGGCGGCGGGGGCCTACCCCGTGGTGCGCCGCCTCACGCGCCGGCTTGAAACCCTGAAGCGCGGCGTCGAGAAATTCGGCGCCGGCCAGTTGACGCACCGGGTGGATGACAGTGGCCGCGACGAGGTGGCTGCGCTGGCCAGCAGCTTCAATCAGGCCGCCGATCGGATCGAGACCCTGCTGCGCTCCCACCAGAGCCTGTTGGCCAACGCCAGCCATGAGCTGCGGTCGCCGCTGGCCCGGCTGAAGATGGCGTTTGCGATGCTGGAGGATGCGGCGCCCGCGCAGCGCGAGCGCCTGGCCCACGAAATCGACGTCAACATCGCGGAGCTCGATGCCCTGGTCGAAGAGGTGCTGCTGGCCAGTCGCCTGGAAGCCGGCAGTGCCGTGGGCGAGACGCATGCGGTCGAGTTGCTGGCCCTGGGGGCGGAGGAGGCCGCTCGCGCCGAGGTGGCCTTCGAGCCGGAAACTGATTCCGCCCGCGTGGAGGGCCAGGAGCGCTTGCTGCGCCGTGCCCTGCGCAACCTGCTCGACAACGCCCGGCGCTACGGCGGACCCGAGGTGGAGCTCAGCCTGCGTCCGGTGGCCGGCGGTTTCGAGTTCATCGTGGCCGACCGCGGGCCCGGTGTGCCCGTTGACCTTCGCGAACGCATCTTCGAGCCGTTCTACCGCCTGCCGGGCCATGCCGAGATGGCAGGTGGCGTGGGCCTCGGGCTCAGTCTGGTCAAGCAGATTGCCGAGCGGCATGGCGGCCGCGTGAGTTGCCAGTCGCGTGAAGGCGGCGGCAGCCGCTTCGTGATCTTCCTGCCGGCTGTCTTGCCAGCCCAGGCGCCTAGCGGTTCTCGTTGAACACCCGCCGCAGCAGCAGGCTCAGCAGCACCCCGGCGGTCAGCAGCCCTGCCGTGGCCGCCTGCCAGAAACCAACGGCACCGACACCGCGTGGGCCGAAGGCCAGCAGGTAGCCGCCGCCGATGCCCAGGCCCCACAGGGCCACCACATAGATCACCATGGGCAGCGTGGCCACCTGGTAGGCACGCAGCACATAGGCCGCAACCGTCTGCAAGGCATCGCCCAGGTGGAAGAACCAGACCCACACCAGCAGCGGCAGCGCGGCTGCGGCTGTCGCGGCATTGGCGGTGTACAGGCCCACGATCGGCCCTCGCGCCAGCGCCACCACGGCCCCCACGGCTGCGGCCACTAGCGTGGCCAGCACCATCGCATGGCGCCCGACGATGCGCGCTTCCCGCTTCTCACCCGCGCCCAGGTGCTGGGCGACCAGCGTGCCAGCGGCCGTGGCCTGGGCCAGCGCGATCATGAACATCATGGCCACCAGGTTGACCGCGATCTGGTGGCCCGCCACCGGCGTCGCGCCCAGGCGAGCGATGAAGAAGGCCATGAAGGTGAAGCCCGTGACCTCCACCAGGATGGAGCCGCCCATCGGCAGCCCCAGCTTGACGAGGGCGCGCAGCTCCTGCCAGTCCGGGCGGGTCGCCCACAGATGCGGGATCTGGAAGGGACGGTAGAAGGCGTCCCGACGCAGCAGCAGCGCGGCCACGCTGGCCTGGCCGACCATGGCAATGGCCGTCGCCCAGCCGCAGCCGGCCACGCCCATGGCAGGGATCGGCCCCCAGCCGAACACCAGCACGGCGTTCAGCGGCACCTTGGCGGCCAGGCCCGTCAGCTGCATGGCCATGACTGCCTTGGGCCGGCTGACGGCGGTTGAGAAGCCGCGAAAGGCGGTGAAAAGCAGGGCCGCCGGCAGCGCGAACGCCTCGGGACGCGTATAGGCGCGCACCTTGTCCGCTTGCGCGGCATCGAGTTGCGCGAGCGCGGTGAAGGGGTCGGGGAACCACAGCGCCAGGCAGCCGGGGATGCACAGCAGCACCGACAGCCACTGCGCCTGCACGAAGCTCTGCCCGGCGCCCGGCAGGTCCTGGGCGCCGAACTTGTGCCCGGCAATGGGCCCGACGGCCAGCACCACGCCCATCAGGCCGACGAAGATGGTCACGTAGGCCGCCGAGCCCACCGCCAGTGCGGCCAGGTCCGACGGGCCGACGCGGCCCATCATCAGCGTGTCCACCGTGCTGAACATCATCACGGCGATCTGGCCGACGAGGACCGGCCAGGCCTGCGGCACGATGCGCCGCACGCTGTCGATGAAACGGATGCGATTCAGGACCTTGCTCCGCGCTCGGCGTAGCGGTTGAAGCGCCAGGCCGTGCCTTCCTGCGTGATGCGTTGCCACACGACGCGCTTCTCGAACGGGTCGAGTGCGGGCCAGTGCTGCACTTCGTCAAAGCTGCGCCCACAGCCCTTGCAGACCGGGTCGCCCTGGGCCGTGGAGCAGATGGCGATGCAGGGCGAGTCCGGCGTGGTGGCATACCAGGCCAGCCAGGCGTCCAGCGCGCGGGGCGTCAGGGCGTCGACCTCGATGTCGGCGCTGCGTTGCCAGGCCAGCAGGGCATAGGCTTCGGCCAAGGCGCGCACCTCGGGCGCCGCGCTGATGCCGTCAGGTGAGGGCGAACGATCGCGCCACCAGTTGATGGCGGCTTCGAGGTCGGTGACGTGCAGGCGGGCGGTCACGCCACCAGTCCCATCACGGCGCGAACTTCGCGCAGCGTCTTGCGCGCCACCGCGCGGGCCCGCTCGGTACCCACTTCCAGCGTCCATTTCACCTGTTGCGGGTCCAGGGCCGCCGCGCGCTCGCGCCAAGGCGCCTGCTCGCGCTGGATGGCCTCGATCAGCGGCTGCTTGCAGTCCAGGCAGCCGATGCTGGCGCTGCGGCAGCCGGTCTCGCAAGCGGCGCGGGTGCCTTCGTCGGAATAGATCTGGTGCAGCGGCCAGACCGGGCAGCGTGCCGGGTCACCGGCATCGGTGCGGCGCACGCGCTGCGGGTCAGTGGGCATGGTGCGAATCTTGGCAGCCGTCACCTCGGGCTCGTCGCGCATGGCGATGGCGTTGTCGAGGCTCTTGCTCATCTTCTGGCCGTCCAGCCCGGGCACGCGAGCCGTCTCGGTCAGCAGGGCCTGCGGCTCGACGAAAACCGGCGCGGTCTCGGCATAGAGGCGGTTGAAGCGGCGGGCCACTTCGCGGGTGACTTCCACATGCGCCGTCTGGTCTTCACCCACAGGTACGCCGGCGGGCTTGTAGAGCAGGATGTCGGCGGCCTGCAGCAGCGGATAGCCCAGGAAGCCGTAGGTGGCGAGTTCGGCGTCGGCCGCCACCTGGTCCTTGTAGCTCGGCATGCGGGCCAGCCAGCTGGAAGGCGTGCACATGGCCAGCAGCGTGAACAGCTCGGCATGCTCAGGCATGCGGCTTTGCAGGAAGAGGGTGCAACGCTCCGGGTCCAGCCCGGCGGCCAGCCAGTCGGTGACCATTTCGTAGACATGGCGGGTCAGCGTCTCGCCGCTGGGGCGCTGGGTGGTGAGCGCGTGCCAGTCCGCCACGAAGAAGAAGCCTTCGTGGCTGTCCTGCAGGCGCACCCAGTTCTTGATGGCGCCGTGGTAGTGGCCGAGGTGCAGGGCGCCGGTCGGGCGCATGCCCGAGAGGACGCGCGGGCGGGGAGTGGCAGGTGTCGACATGGGGCGCGGATTGTCGCTCGCCTACACTCCCGCCCCCATGAAGCGACTGGTCATTCTGATTTCCGGACGGGGCTCCAACATGGAGGCCATCGTGAAGGCCTGTGCCGCCGAGGGCTGGCCGGCGAGCATCGCGGCCGTCATCAGCAACCGCCCGGAGGCCGGCGGCCTGCAGTTTGCGGCGGAGCACGGGATCGCCACCGCGGTGGTCGACCACAAGGCCTACGCCAGCCGGGACGACTTCGATGCCGAGCTGGCCCGGGTCATCGACGGCTTCTCGCCGGACCTGGTCGTCCTGGCGGGCTTCATGCGCATCCTGACGCCGGCCTTCACGGCGCGTTACGAACGCCGCCTGCTGAACATCCACCCCTCGCTTCTGCCGGCGTTCACGGGCCTGCACACGCATGAGCGCGCGCTGGCCATGGGCTGCAAGGTGGCCGGGGTGACGGTGCATTTCGTGACGGCTGAACTCGACCACGGCGCCATCGTCATGCAAGGGGTCGTGCCGGTAAAGCCGGGCGACGACGCCAAGGCCTTGGCGGCCCGCGTGCTGACCGCCGAGCACCGCATCTATCCGCAGTCGGTGCGGTGGTTCGTGGAAGACGCGTTGGTCTGGTCGGGCGATACCGTGCAGCACCGCGACGGCGCGCCCCAGCAACTGCTGCTCAGCTGATCAGGCCCGCCAGGATGTTGATCGACAGGGCCAGCACGCCGGTGTTGAACACGAAGGCGATCAAGGCCTGAAGCAGCACGAGGCGGCGCATCGGCTTGGCGCTCACCACCACGTCCGAGGTTTGCGATGTGGCGGCGACCGTGATCGAGAAGTAGAGGAAGTCCGCGTAGTCGGGCAGCTCGTCATCGCCGGGGAACTCCAGCCCGTGCCGGCCTTTGCCCTGGCGGTGGTAGAGGCTGGCATAGGCCAGGCCGAACTCCACCGGCAGCAGCAGCCACGAGCCGGCGACCGTTGCGAGGGCCAGGAGCACGTAGCGGGTGTCGTGATTCTGGCGCGCGGCCTGCAGCTCCAGCGTGATGGCCGCAAGGCTCGCCAGGGCGCCGAGCACCGCCAGGAGCAGGACCACGGGCACGCCTTCGTTCAGGCGCCGGGCGCGAGCCTGCACATCGGCCGTGGTGCTGGGGCTGAACATCATCCACAGCACCAGAGGCAGGTAGATCCAGATGACGAGGTTCCAGCCGATCAGCAGGCGGGTCTGCAGGCTGGTGACGTCGGGCCACGCCGCTGCCAGCGCGCTGCCCACAATCACGGCCGTCAACAGGCGAGGGCGCAAGCGCAGCTGGTTCCAGAGAGTCATGCAGGGCGGCTTGGGATAATGGGGCGATGCATCCTAATGCCCTGCTGGAGCTCGCCGCCGAACTCATCGGCGCCGTCAACAAGCTCGACGCCCCGGCCGACTCGACCGTTTCGGCCTTCTTTCGTCAACACAAGAACCTCGGACAGCGCGAACGCGCGAGTCTGGCCGAGACCGTCTATGCGCTGCTGCGCGAGCGGTTGAAGTTCCAGAACCTGGCCCAGAGCGGCAGCGGCCCGATGTTTCGGCGCCTGGCCATCCTCGCCTGGCGAGGCAGCGACACCTTTCTGCGCGCTGCGCTGAGCCCAGCCGAGAAGGACTGGCTGGTGCAGGTTCAGTCCATCGCACCTCACAGCCTGGCGCCCAAGCTGCGCCACAACATGCCGGACTGGCTGGCCGAGCCCCTGCTGGCCCGGCTGGGCGAGGAGGAGTTCTGGAAGCTGGCGACGGCGCTGAACGAACCCGCGCCCTTGGACCTGCGAGTCAACAGCCTGAAGCTCAAGCGCGAAGAAGCCCAGGCGGCCTTGCAGGCTGCCGGCATCGACGCGACGCCCACGCCGTACTCACCGCTGGGCCTGCGGGTGCAGGGCAAGCCGGCGTTGAACAAGCTTGAACTCTTCACCAACGGGTCCATCGAGGTGCAGGATGAGGGCAGCCAGTTGCTGGCCTTGCTGCTCGCCCCCAAGCGCGGCGAGATGGTGGTGGACTTCTGCGCTGGCGCCGGTGGCAAGACGCTGGCTCTCGGGGCGGCCATGCGCAACACCGGCCGCTTGTACGCCTTCGACGTCTCTGGCCATCGCCTGGATGCGCTCAAGCCGCGTCTGGCGCGCAGTGGCTTGTCCAACGTGTACCCGGCCCAGATCGCCCATGAGCGCGATGACCGCATCAAGCGCCTGGCCGGCAAGATCGACCGGGTGCTGGTGGACGCGCCTTGTTCGGGGCTGGGCACGCTGCGGCGCAACCCCGACCTGAAGTGGCGCCAGTCGCCCCAGGCCGTGTCGGAACTGCAAGACAAGCAGCGCGCCATCCTCGCGAGTGCCGCGCGACTGGTGAAGCCGGGCGGGCGTCTGGTCTATGCCACCTGCAGCCTGCTGGATGCCGAGAACGAGGTGATCGCGAACGAGTTTGCAGCCGCTCACCCGGATTTCGAACCGCTGGCCGCTTGTGAGGCGCTGGACAAGGCCCAGGTCGAGCGGGCGGCGGAGCTGACCGAGAACGGCGCGCTGCGGCTGTGGCCGCACCGGCATGCGACCGACGGTTTCTTCGCGGTGGCCTGGGTGCGCAAGGGCTGACGCCGGCTTGATCGGGGTCAAGGAACGCGCCGATTCGCACGTGCCCGCCCGATTGCGGTGCGTGCGCCCCCTTGACTTTGGAGGCGCGCCCCTACAATTGCCCCCACTTTGATGGGCCGCTTCCGGCCGAGGTCTTGGACGCATGAACGAATTTCTCGACGCGCTGCTGAACTGGGTGGCCAACGGCCTGGCCGACTTCAGTGCCTGGCAATTGGTCGTCTACACACTGGTTGTGACCCACATCACGATCGCAGCGGTCACCATCTTCCTGCATCGTTCGCAAGCGCACCGCGCGCTGGACCTCGGGCCCATCCCGTCGCACTTCTTCCGCTTCTGGCTTTGGCTGACGACCGGCATGGTCACCCGCGAGTGGGTCGCCATCCACCGCAAGCACCACGCCAAGTGCGAGACCGAGGAAGACCCGCACAGCCCGCAGACCCGGGGCCTGCGCAAGGTGATGGCCGAGGGCGCCGAGCTCTACCGCGCCGAGGCCAAGAACGCCGAGACGATCGCCAAGTACAGCCGCGGCACGCCGGACGACTGGATCGAGAACAACCTCTACAGCAAGTACAGCTGGCAGGGCGTGGCGCTGATGCTGATCATCAACGTGACGTTGTTCGGCGCCATCGGCGCCACCATCTGGGCGATCCAGATGGCCTGGATTCCGTTCTGGGCGGCGGGCGTCATCAACGGCATCGGTCACTACTGGGGTTATCGCAACTTCGAGGCGCCTGATGCCTCGACCAATCTGACGCCCTGGACCCTGATCGTCGGCGGCGAAGAGCTGCACAACAACCACCACACCTACCCGACCTCGGCCAAGTTCTCGGTCAAGCCTTACGAGTTCGACATCGGCTGGATGTACATCCGCGGCCTGGAGATGCTGGGCTGGGCCAAGGTGCGCAAGACGGCGCCCAAGCTGAGCCTGGGTGAAATCAAGCCGGCCGATGCCCGCACGCTGGAGGCCCTGATCGCCAATCGCTACGAAGTCATGGCGACCTACGCCCGTGGCCTGAAGGGTGTCTGCGCGGCCGAACTGGCCCGCATCAAGGCTGAAGGCGGCAAGCACAGCGAGCGCTTCACGCAGTTCGAGCTGGCCAAGCGCTGGCTGCACCGTGACGAAGACCGCATCCCCGCCAATGTGCAGGGCGAACTGGCGCATGCCCGCGCTGCCAGCCCCGTCATCGACAAGCTCGTGACCATGCGCGAGGAACTGCGCCAGCTCTGGACCCGCACCAACGTGTCGGCCGAGCAGCTCGTGGCCGATCTGCAGGCCTGGTGCCGGCGCGCAGAGGAAAGCGGCATTGCCGAGCTGCAGGCCTTCTCCATGCGCCTGCGCGCGGCCCACGCCTGACGCGTCTCGCCGCGGTTGCGCGGTGTTTTCATCGTGTAAAGGGCGCCCTTGCCGGGCGCCCTTTTTCATGGTTTGTCCTAGACTTGGTGCACGCAGTCACTCGGTAAGGAGCGTCACCATGAAATCCCGTTGGATCGCTTTGGCGGTGCTGGCCGCCGCATCGGCTGCCGCGCAGGCGGATGTGCAGGTGAACTTCATCAAGTCCGACCAGTTCTCCGACATCAAGGACAAGAATGGCTTTCGGCAGCCCGAGGTCCTGGACGACATCAAGGCTTACCTCGTGGCGCAATTCGACAAGCGCCTGCCGGGGCGCGACGTCCGCATCGACGTGACCGATGTCGACCTGGCCGGCGAAATCGAGCCGGTGGGTTGGGGTGGTCAGTGGCTGCGGGTCATGCGCTCGGTCACCTCGCCTTCCATCGAACTGAGCTACGAGGTGCGCGAGGGGGGCAAGGTGGTGCAGCAGGGCAAGACGCGGCTGCGCGACATGAACTACCAGGACGGCTTCAACAACTTCAGCAGCGGCGACCCGTTGCGCTACGAGAAGCAGATGCTTGACCGCTGGATGCGGCAGGAGTTCAGCACGGCTGTCGCGGCGGCGCCGGCATCGCGCTGACCCGGCCGACATGGGTTGGCCCTTTCGCGAAAGGGCAACAAAAAACCCGCCAGCGTTGCCGCTTGGCGGGTTTTTCTTGGCCGGGAGGGCAGGGCGGTCGGGCCGCCCTCGCCATCACTTCAGCTTGATTTCCTTGTACAGGACGTGCTTGCGCGCCTTGGGGTCGAACTTCATGAATTCGAGCTTTTCGGGCGTGGTCTTCTTGTTCTTGTTCGTCGTGTAGAAGTGGCCGGTGCCCGCG
>VFQR01002917.1_pt1 | contig 10242 bp, 10 predicted proteins | sample 3512321 | NCBI WGS metagenome assembly VFQR01 (sample SAMN10412374, study PRJNA504923) | tailings metagenome | isolation source: Relicate 3 Philex TSF1 revegetated site | place: Philippines: Tuba, Benguet | collected 2017-08-29
GAGGAAATCATAAAACGTGGGGAAGAAACAACTGTGTTTATTACTGGAAGAGGTAAACCTGGTTCTGGCGTAATTATTGATAAACAAGAGAATACTTATTATGTATTGACAGCTGCACATGTTGTGGGAATTGAACCAGGCCCCAAAGAACCTCCATACAAATTGCAAACAAACGATGAACAAGAACATGATGTTGCAAATCAAGAAAATTATCAGGAAAAAGTGCAAAAATTTCAGGATTTTAAGGATTTAGCAGTCATAGAATTTACTGCTGAACAAGAATACCCAGTCGCTCCATTAGCCCAATCTAGATTTATTAAAGGAATGCCTGTGTATGCATTTGGATGGACTAGTTGTTTAGGAACAAATCGACGACAATTTCAGAAGACTGAAGGTGAAATATGTAAAACTGACCCAGACGCTAAAGACGGTTGGGATGTTAGTTATACAAATAATATTGTTGAGGGTATGAGTGGAGGGCCTGTATTTGATTCCACTGGACATGTTGTTGCTATTCAAGCAGGACAGAATGGAAAAGGGCCAAACTCTGATGATAGCTGTAACCCTTTACCATTACAACCAGATCCAAAATTTAATTATGGTTTAGGTGTTCCTATTCGGGAAAATTTTGAGATGTTGCAATCAAAACGACATCTAAAACAATTAAAAATAAAACTGCAACCAGCCATTTCTTCTCAAAAAGAGCCTGTGGTTAATATTGAGTGTCGTGAAAAACTTCCGCAAAAACAATGCGCTCCTATATTAGCTCCTGGGGAACGCTGCGATTCTGATGTGTAGTCAAAAAATAGGAGTGTTAGGTTTTAGGGTAGTTAAATTGTTTCTTTTTTACATCTTTTTTGGGTGGCTCCTAAGTAAGTCGGTACAATAAAACCAAACTATGTGAAGAAAAGTAAATAAGGCTGAAACTCTTTCTCTCCCTGCCTCCTACTCTCTGCCCCTGCCTTATGCCAACAATAATTATTTACGCCGACTTACTTAGGCTATGGACAGGTTAGAAGTATTACTTTTGCATAGGAAGATACCGCCACTTATCCCCCAATAGCCAAATTCAATACTAATAAAAACTTTAAATTTCCCTAAAGTATCATTTAACTTAACAAATTTTAACAAATATGGCTTCAGCATCGTATCAGAATGTGTAAAGGCAAAGGATCTAAAAAACTCAAAAAAACTTAAATAATCGAAGATCGGAGGATTTTCCAAGACTCTAGGGTTCTTCTTTTGTCAAGTGATGTAAAGTTTTTTAACATTTGCTGGATTTTGTTCTCATAAAATTTAGTTGTTAACTGGGAGATAGTTTGAATGGCTTTCGGACCGGCATCACGATTAGGGGTCGCTGCATTTGAAAACACCGATCCCATTAATCTGTGGCCAAGTCGCTCTAATGAGGAAGTTGAAACCGTAATTAGATCCGTCTACAAGCAAGTTCTGGGCAACGCTTATGTCATGGAAAGTGAACGGCTGACCGTTCCTGAATCCCAACTCAAACGGGGTGAAATTAGCGTTCGTGAGTTTGTGCGTCAAGTAGCGAAGTCAGAACTTTACAGTTCGCGGTTTTTTGATAATACTGCTCGCTATAGAGCGATCGAGTTGAATTTTAGACATCTACTTGGTCGTGCACCATTGGATCTAGAAGAAACTCGGGCACACAGCACGATTCTGGATACAAACGGCTTTGAAGCCGAGATTGATTCTTATATAGACAGCGACGAATATCAAGAGACCTTTGGCGAAAACACCGTACCTTATATTCGAGGCTACAAAACTGAAGCTATCCAGAGTTTGGTTCAGTTTACCCACTTATTCCAATTGGTACGTGGTTCTGCTAGCAGCAGTCTCAAAGGAGACCTAGCTGGCAAGCAGCCAAAATTAAACAGTCTGCTCATTCAAAAGACACCCACACCCGTGGTTTCACCAGGCAGCAGCGGTGCGACATTCCGCAATCCCAGCTCTGCTCCTCGGACTCGTCAAGGTGTGGGAGCAGGCGAAGACGGTAAAGTGTACCGAATTGAAGTCACTGGCTACAAGGCGAATGCAGTAAATCGTATTTCCAAGTTTCGCCGGAGTAATCAGGTGTATTTTGTGCCATACAATCAACTCTCAGAAGAGTATCAACGGATTCACAAACAGGGTGGTGTAATTGCCAGTATTACTCCTGTTAACTAGAGAATCTAACCACAAACTAAGCTTGGGAAAAACTTACAATGGGAAGCATAGTTATCAATTCTTCTAAAGTCGAGCTGTGGCCAACTAGCTCTACTGAGGAAGTGGAAGCAGTGATTCGAGCCGTGTATAAGCAGGTTTTGGGTAACGCTCACTTGTTAGAAAGTCAGCGGCTCGTGACTGGGGAATCACAATTGCGCGATCGCAAAATCACCGTCCGTGACTTTGTGCGAATCGTCGCTAAGTCCGAAATTTACCGGACTCGGTTTTTTGAAAGCACTGCTCCCTATCGGTTTATTGAACTCAACTTTAAACATCTGCTAGGTCGCGCTCCCCTCGATCAGGCAGAGGTTTCTGAGCATATCTGTCGTACCGTTGAAAGCGGTTATGATGCCGAGATCGACTCTTATCTCGATAGCCCTGAGTATCAGACTACCTTCGGCGAAAACACTGTACCCTACTATCGGGGAAACAGTAGCCAAGTCGGACAGAAGCAAGTAGGCTACAACCGGATTTTTGGCCTGGTTCGTGGTGTAGCTGAATCCTCAAGTGCTGTCAAGTCCTCTCAGTTGGTGTACTCAGTAGCAACTAACAGCACTACTAAGATTAAGTCACCTTCTTTGATTGGTACTACTGAAAAGAGATTTAAGATCGTCGTTCAGGGTGGAAGTGGAAAATTTGCTAATCCCTTCCGTCGCACTACAACCGAGTACATTGTTCCCGCTAGCAACATGACACCGCAAATTCAGCGGATTCATCGCACTAGTGGCAAGATTGTTAGCATCACAGAGATTGTTTAAACAATAGGGATTGGGCATTGGGCATTGGGCATTGGGCATTGGGCATGGGTTATTTTCCTTGTTTGCCCAGTATCTAGTACCCAGTATCTAGTACCCAATCCCCTGGTTTCATCAAAAGTAAAATAAACTTTTTTACCATTTGACGATTGTGCATTTATTTAACTACAACGCTTAATTTAAGTAAGTAGGCATCAATAAACCCAACTATGTAACGAAATGTAAAAGAATTGAAACTCTTGCGATTGCTTGACTTAACTTTGCTCCGTACCCAATAACATAGTTATAAATTTTCTCACCTACCTAGTAGGTTTGTATAGTATTAAAGAAGAATATTCCCAGCCATAATTCTCTAATTTAGGAGGCAGAATAGTTGAAGAAGAGTGAGCAAATTTGGGTAATGAATATTATCTTTAAAGATCACAAAATCTGATAAACTACAGCAGATTTTCAGAAGCATGAAGTACACTATTTATGTCTCAAAGCTTGACAGACAGACGATTATAATTCTGTTAGCGTAGTTCATTCGGAATTCGGAATTCTACTATATGACTCTCAATGACTAATACCTAAATTCTTTTTTAAGAAATTCAAATTTTTCAGGAAATACTTAAATGTCACTTTGGGCTATTGATTCACCTAAGGTTAAACTACCTCAGAACACCAGTGAAAGTAAATTACCAATAATGTTAGCTTTAACCGCACCTTTACCTTAGTTAAGTAAAGTTCTTTCCCTCATCTCACCACTCCTAAATGCGGTTGTGGTCAAGTAGGCTACCATATAGACTGAGGGAATAACTTTTTAGCCAAGATATTTTTTCGATTGTAAGCTGTTTTGTCAGATCGTTTTTGTAATGGAAATTACCGAATTCTTTGAACTTTCAATTGGACGATGGCGATCGCAGCGTAGCGGTCACCATTTAGCATTCGCCCATTTTGAAGAAGTGTTGTCTACCATTGATATTGTGTCTCTGTCTACCGACGATCCGGCGGTACTAGAAGTATGTAAATTATATGACACTGATATCGTTAGTATCACCCACCCTTTTCGCATGACTTGGGAAGGTGAATCAGACTGGGACGATAAACCAATTTCTGGTAGTACCGTGCTTGTACCAATTCCCGATATGGAAAATCCTTCTAGGGGCAAACTCCTGCGGGAAAAGGGATATGCCGAAACAATTCCGGCAGTAGGTAAATACCACCTAAGTGAAGATGGTGTTTTTACCCTACTGACAGAATATGACCTCACAGCCGCTGAAGAGCGAATTTGGTTTGCTAACCCAAATCTGCGATTTCGCGTATCGATGATTAAAACCAGCGATGGTAAAGGTGTGACAACAGCTTCCTTTTCTTCAGAAATTCGGTCTTTGTCCAGTTCAACAACTTAGCAATATTAAGTTAAGAGATTAAATCAGACTGTTAAGCGTCAACCGTCAACAGTTAACAACCATAAACACTTTTTATGGTTTTTTAGCGCACATCAAATTATCTAATTTTGTCTTGTCACTCCTGAGGTTGAATATGACAATAGCCCCCAGTGACTGTAGCACCAAGTCTAGCGATTTGCTCACCTTAGCTTGTTGGATGGCAGGAGATTTTAGCAACCAAAAGCAGTCTTTTGCAAATCCTCAACTTTACGCGCACATTCACATTTTTTTTCGCCCTTTAGCATTTGAGTTTTTTTCTGCCATTGGTTTTTATTCCGAACAAGTATATGACCATGATTTATGGACACCCTATCGGCAAGGAGTACATAAATTAGTGGATTTAGGCGATCGCATTTATATCGAAAATTACAGCTTGAAAGATCCTATACTTTATGCAGGTGCGGGTCGTGATTTAAATATCCTCAAAACCATCACCCCAAAAAGCATTGAACGGCGCTATAACTGTTCAATGGTTTTTGTCCGAGAAGGTGAAATGTTTCGCGGTAGTGTAGAACCAGGGAATCAGTGTTTGATTCCTCGCAATGGTCGCCAGACATATCTTGTGAGCGAAGTAGAACTAACTGAGCATACTTGGATAAGTCTAGATAAAGGTATGGATATTCAAACCCATGAACAAATATGGGGTTCAACTGCCGGGCCTTTGCGGTTTGAAAAACGAGAAAATTTTGCCAATGAATTAAATGCGGTGAGCGCATTATGTTAATTCAGCTGGAATCTGTTAAACCCAAAATGTTACCTCCACTAGCTGAAAAAAAAATGCGCTGCTGGATTCGCAGTCGCCACTTGATTTGTTCGGGTAACTTTTTTATCTTCGAGACATTAGAATATACGACGATTGAAAGGTTTTCTGAATGTGTTGCTTCTTTAGGAGGAACAGTAATATCTGTTGACCCTGTTAATAAAATTTGGATGGGCGATCATCGCCAAGTTATTCTATATCAGGCAAAAGCAAGTTTACATACACCCCACCACACTTTGAAACAATACTGGATCAAATACGGTGGTTTCTACACTAGATTTGATGTGCGTGCTTGAGAAATGCTGTAGCTTGCTTGAATGAAGTTAGAAGTGCTTTCTAATTAAAAGAGAAAGTAGGGAGTGGGGAAGAAACCATGCAACGCTATGACTTTGTGCTAAAACCTCCACTAATTAATTCTAATTCCTTTTCCAGAGAGTTGACGGCTAACTGTTAATGTCTCACTGCTAGTTTTTGATAATTAATTGTTAGTTATTAACTGTTAGCCGTCTAGTTTTGTTAGAAAATGTAACTAAAAAATCTTCCAAAACTTGATAACTTATATCGTAATTGTAACGGGAATAAAAATGTGAGTGCTAAATTTTACTAAATAAACACTAACAAATACTAGTTTCCCATTACTTTTAAAAATATTGTTTTTTCAAAGGTTGTTGAAAACATGCGAAGCCTTTCAGATGATGAAATTAGACAAAGCCAATATCAAGCATTTTCCCAAACAGAAATTATTGAACTGTGGCCTGGTGCTTCGGTTGATGAGACCGACATTGTGATTCGAGCAGTTTATCGGCAAGTTTTGGGCAATGCTTACGTGATGGAAAGCGAACGTCTCATTGCCCCAGAATCACAACTCAAGCAAGGTATAATTAATGTTCGTGAATTTGTGCGTCAAGTTGCCAAATCAGAGTTGTATCGCTCCAGATTTTTTGATAACGTTTACCGCTACCGTGCAATTGAATTAAACTTCAAGCATCTCTTAGGTCGCGCTCCTGATGATTACTCACAGATGATATATCACAGCAACATCTTAGATGAACAAGGTTTTGAAAGTGATATTGATTCTTATCTTGATAGCGACGAGTATTTCAGTGTCTTTGGCGAGAACATAGTGCCATACTACCGGGGTTACAAAACCAACACTGGTCAAAAAATATTGGAATTTACCAATATGCTGCAATTAGTACGGAGCAATTCTAGCAGCGATCGCAACCTAGCATCAAATAATAAACCTCAGCTAGTGCGATCGCTAATTACCAATACTCCTTACGGTAAACTTAAAACCACCGATGTTGGTGCATTGTTAGCTGAACTTTTCAAACCCAAGTCAGAATTTGTTGCAGCTAATAAAGTAGCCGAACAAAGCTTGCGGCAAAAAGTTCAAGAACAAGAAAGCGAGATTACAGCTTTACAACAACAACTAGCAGAGTTACGACCTTTTGCCAGCATCGGTACAACACAATTTACCACTAGTTCCCAGGTTTCTAGTTCTCAGAGTCTAGACCAATATACATCTTTGCAACAGCAAGCCGACGCCCAGGCAAAACAGATTACTGCATTGCAAGAGCAAATTGCTGATGCGCGACGTTTAGCCGCAGTTGGGGAAGCCCGTTTAAACAAGTGGCGCAGTCGTGTTTTTAATGGCTAAAGTTTAGCAAATCGTTTGTGGTGAGGACTTTAGTCCGAAAATATTTCAGCACTAAAGTGCTTACTACAAACCTATGAGATTAATTTTTTTCGGGACTTTTAGTATTTTTCAACCAACTTTTAAAGCTTGCTTTTTTACGAATGGCATTTATTTATATCCAGCAGTCCAATTAATACCAAATCTATAGTTCTTACTAGCTTCTTCATGTCCTAAAAAATATTTTTCTTCCTTAGTGATGATAACCTCCGATTTGACAGTTTTAATGATCGCGGCAGCACAGAAACGTCGATTACTATCTGGGTTATTGAGTTCTAGAGATACTTCTTCGCCATTGCTTATTTTGAATAATATACGCCCCTGCACCGATTTAAAGTCAGGTGTCCCCTCGTAAATAAAGGCAAAGAACATAACCCGTTTAATCAAATCGGGTCTAAAAATATAAATATTCTCACCATTAGCTGCTGCTCCAGTACGATCATCTTTATCAAGAAAAATATATGGTGAAGAGTTTTTAGAGCCAAAGCTATTTCCCAAAGGCTGAATAACTCCTTTTTGACCATCGACCATCTGATACATACACCCTAAATCAAGGTCTGGTGCTTTGTTACCACCAAGTATATTTTTAAATAATCCGCCAAAATAGCTACTAAGCAGCATATCGGTCTACAAAACTTTGCAGTCCTGATTTATAACCAGCACCGACAGCTTGAAATCTCCATTCTCCATCTTTGCGATAAAGTTTACCAAATTCAATTGCGGTTTCTGCGGAAGCATCTTCATCTAATTCATATTTCGCAATTTGTTTTTCTGTGGTGTTGTCATAAATTCTAATAAAGGAGTTTCTTACTTGTCCAAAGTTTTGCTTTCTTTGTTCTGCTTCATGGATAGTAACAACAAAAACTATTTCTTGAACAGAAGCATCAACCTTGCTCAAATCAACTTGAATTGTTTCATCGTCACCGAGGCCTTCTCCAGTTCTACTATCTCCCTCATGTTTTACAGAACCATCTGGTGATTGTGAGTTGTTATAAAATACAAAGTATTTTTCGTGAGGAATTTTTCCGTTAGCACCTAACATGAATATAGACGCATCTAGGTCAAAAGCTGAACCTGTATCTGTAGCGTTAATATCCCATCCTAAACCAATTCCAGCATTTCTTAGGGTTGGTGCTTCTTTTGAGAGATTGATTCTTTCGCCTTTGCTGAGGTTAATTGACATAATTACTACCTATTGTTTGAAAATGAATTTTATTGAGAGTTGTTATTGAGTTGAGTCACTCAATAATTAGTCAAGGCTCAAAGGATTTTAGATTTGTGAATCCCCAAGATATTCAAAGATGTTCAGAAACTTGCTAATCCTGTGCTGTTGGTAATTTAAGCATAGGCTCTCACAAGTCCTTCTAAACCATTAACATTAATACCATTACCAATAGCTGCCATTTTCCACTCATGATTGTGATGATAAATTTCAGCCATAATCATTCCGGTCATGCCTTTATATTCAGAACCCGACAGATTATACTTAGCTAATTCTTGATTGTTAGATGTATTTACCAGGCGGACAAAAGCATTTTTAACCTGGGCAAATTCTTGTTTACGAGCAATACAATCGTAAATATTAACCGTAAAAACTAGTTTGACAATATTTTTGGGTAGTCGAGCTAAATCTACAAGAACCTGTTCGTCGTCACCATCTCCTACACCTGTGAGATTATCTCCCAAATGAGTAATAGCTCCTGATTTGTGAGATAGATTTCCAAAGTAAATAAGGTTGCTTATATTTGTGATTTTGTCATTTTCATCTAAACAGATGACAGAAGCATCTAGATCACAATTTTGAGTGTTACTGAAAGCCCCAAAAAAACCACCACCTGAAGGTTTTGTTGTATCCCAGCCTAGTCCACACATGAGTTTTGTTAGTCCGGGAGCTTCTTTAGAAAGTGAAATTCGTTGTCCTTTTTGTAAATTGATTCCCATGTTAATTGATGTTAGATATATAGCGCTATTATGCGCTCTATCCTATTCATCTCTAAGGAGTGGTGTAATCAGAAAAAATACCTAAACTGCCAGATAGTTTGTTGATAGTAGTATTGTTATGATATTCAATGACAAACAGGCTGCGGTCTATAGGGCGATCGCTTTACAAAATTAAATTGAGAGATGCAAAATTTACAATCTCTCAATATTTATTAACAACGCTGCAATTGAGCTAACAACACGACAATTTCATCAACTGCTTGGCGCACAACTGTTGCAGGCTGTTCCGATTGATTGACAATAATACTAAAAACTAACGGTTGATATTTCGGCGCATTCACATATCCAGATAGAGAAACTACACCAGTTAACGTACCCGTTTTGGCCTGCACAATACCTTCAGCGGGTGTGTTTTGAAAACGATGTTTTAGAGTTCCACTTTTACCAGCCACTGGTAAAGATGCGCGATATATCGATGCTACTGGCGTTCTTGCAATTCCGCGCAAAACTTGTACAAAAGCTTCTGGCGTTACTAAGTTACGACGTGATAAACCTGAACCATCTATTAAAACATAATTTGCTGGATCAACTCCTAATTGAGTTAAACTTGCTTTGACAACTTCCAAGCCGACATTAGCGCTAGTCTGATTTTTCAATTTGGGTTTTTCTACAGCTAATGCTCTTAATAGTGCCTCAGCATAAAGATTATTGCTATTGACATTAGTCTCTGCTAATAATTCAGGTAAAAGTGGCGATTCTACAAATGCTATTTCTTCTTGATTTATACCACCAGATACGACTAATGTTTTTCCCAAGATGATTTTTTCTTTTGCTAAAGCAGAACGCAAGCGGCGTAAAAAGTAATAATCAGGATCGACTACAGGTAAATCTAGTAAATAAGGTTCAGAATTTGCTGTTAGCTGTCCTTCAATTCGTAATGCTGTTCCTGATAACTCGCGGGTAACATTAATGTAAACTGTTTGATTTTGAGCAACGGTTACTGACTGATTAATTGTCCGCCACTGTCTCGCTTCGTTGACATCAGTCCACACTAATTTTAAAGGTTTACCTACAGCCTGGGGTACTAGTTTTAAGCTAAAAATATTTTGATTGATAATAAAGCTATTGACTGGTGCGCCATAATCTGATTGGACATCTTCCCATTGCCAAGTTGGGTTAACAATATCCCCTTGAATATAACTATCATCGGCAATTAATTCTTGGATTTGAGTAATACCTTTGTGTTTCAATTGTTGTGCTAATACTTGCAGTTGAGTATCAGTTAAACTCGGATCTCCCCTACCAACAATACGTAAAACACCATTGCCATTTTGATAAATAGAAGTACGAATCCGAAAATTAGTACCCAACTGTTGCAATGCAGCTGCTGTTGTCAGCAACTTCGTGTTAGACGCTGGAGTAAAATATTTATCG
>VFQR01002919.1_pt1 | contig 10236 bp, 5 predicted proteins | sample 3512321 | NCBI WGS metagenome assembly VFQR01 (sample SAMN10412374, study PRJNA504923) | tailings metagenome | isolation source: Relicate 3 Philex TSF1 revegetated site | place: Philippines: Tuba, Benguet | collected 2017-08-29
AGTCCTTGTGGCGGAATTCCCCTTCAGATTAGGGACTGGGGAGATGGGGAGATAGGGAGATGGAGGGAAAGAGGTAATTTTTCATTCTTCCTCATACCCAATGCCCAATGCCCTCTTTGCCCAATGCCCAATCTCTAAAATATAAAACACCCTATTTCTCAAATTCTAGGGGGGAATTGCCAATATTAATGTCTGTTTTAAACACCTGAGATTTAGAAAATATTGTTTGTATCACAAGTACACAAAATAGCGTTGAAAAGATATCAAAAATTACAATCAGCCTAAGCCTACCCAAATAAACCAGAAGGGAAAAGGTTAAAGGGAAAAGGGCAAACTGCCTGAACAGGTCGCCTACAATTCCACTCGCTTTTTACCTTTCCCCCTTCCCCTTCTCGATGAACACCGCAGTGTAAAAGCTGATCGTTGAACCCGAATCAACTGCGACAACAAAGGCTCTAGAAATAGTCAACACTGCTAGAGAGCAAATTTTAGATGTCACTGCTGTTAGTGAAATTATACAATTAATAGAGACGATATTAATCTATAAGTTGCCGATATTGAGTCAGGAGGACATAGGAAAAATGTTTGGATTAAATGAGTTAAGGCAAACTAGATTTTACCAAGATGTTTTTGCTGAAGGTAAAGAAGAAGGTAAAGAACAAGGTAGACAAGAAGCTAAGTTAGAAACCATACCTCAGTTATTAGCATTGGGTTTAAGTATTGAGCAGATAGCTCAAGCTTTAGGTTTGGATGAACAAGTTGTTAGGGAAATTACACAACTAAAATCTTAAAATAATCAGGTGGTAGGTTGGGGTACAATCTGTTGTGCCCCAACATTTTGCTGTGTTCAATTTACTGATTGCACAATACAGTTAAATTAAGTATTTATTCCTGATTTTTACATCCTTAGAATTATTACACTTCTGAGTAAATAAAGCTACCTTTTAAACAATCACAAGTCTTGATTGGTGAACTTTTTAACTTTCGCGTAGCGGTATTAGACTATTAATTAAACTCATGCACATCTAAATTAGATAACTACTCATGGTATTCATTGACTGTCAACAGGTGCTGACGAGTCAATGTGCAATTTTTATGTAAGTAAAACGACTTAAAAAACAAACTATGTAAACTAATGTAAAAAGCTTGACATTTAGTTCGTAGTAAGGACTTTAGTCCTTACTAGAGGACTAAAGTTCTCACTACAAACCTTTAATTTACACCGTTCTACTTAGAATAGGTGATTGCTAATAATTAATTTTTTTTTAATAAAACAGAGTTGAATCGAAAAATACTTTATGTTTAAAAATAAACAGCAATAAGGAAACTCCCAAAAATAAATTATTCAGCTTCAAATTGTTTACTGTCAACTATCAACCGTCAACAGTCAACAATAGCAATGGAATATTTTTTTACTTGGAAGTCCCTCAAATAGGTGATACTCTACAAGCTTTATCGCCTAAATCGTGCATGGTAAAAATTAGAAAAAGACATAGCCGATGACTAACGTACTGTGGCTACAAGGTGGTGCTTGTTCCGGTAACACCATGTCATTTCTCAACGCCGAAGAACCGACAGTCTGCGATTTAATTGCTGACTTTGGCATCAAGGTACTTTGGCATCCATCCTTAGGATTAGAACTAGGTGATAATTTACAAACACTGCTACGGGATTGTATTTCTGGCATAATTCCCCTAGACATTTTGGTCTTTGAAGGCAGTGTTGTCAACGCTCCCAACGGTACTGGGGAATGGAATCGGTTTGCCGATCGCCCCATGAAAGATTGGTTAGCAGATCTGGCCAAAGCTGCTAAATTTATCGTCGCTGTGGGAGATTGTGCCACTTGGGGAGGAATTCCCGCCATGTCACCCAACCCCAGTGAATCGGAAGGCTTGCAGTATCTCAAGCGTCAAGAAGGTGGCTTTTTAGGGAAAGATTTCGTCTCCCAAGTCGGATTACCTGTAATTAACATACCTGGATGTCCCGCACATCCCGATTGGATTACGCAGATATTAGTGGCGATCGCTACTGGACGCATAGCAGATATCGCCCTTGATGAACTGCATCGTCCCCAAACCTTCTTCAACACTTACACCCAAACAGGTTGTACTCGCAACGTCCACTTTGCCTACAAAGCATCAACCGCTGAATTTGGTCAGCGTAAAGGATGCCTATTTTATGACTTGGGTTGTCGCGGTCCCATGACCCATTCCTCCTGCAACCGCATCCTCTGGAATCGCGTCTCCTCCAAAACCCGCGCTGGAATGCCTTGTTTAGGTTGCACTGAACCCGAATTTCCCTTCTTTGACCTCAAACCAGGAACCGTATTTAAAACCCAAACAGTTATGGGGGTTCCCAAAGAATTACCGCCAGGAGTCAACAAAAAAGACTACGCCTTACTCACAATGGTCGCCAAAGATGCAGCACCACCTTGGGCAGAAGAAGACTTTTTTACAGTTTAGGAAATGGGGAGTGGGGAGTTAGGAGTTAGGAGTTAGGAGTTAGGAGTTATTCTCCCTCATCTCCCTCATCTCCCTCATCCCCACACTAATAAAAAGAGAGGAGAAATGACAATTCAATCATTAGATATATCGCCCGTTGGTAGAGTTGAAGGCGATTTAGATGTGCGAGTCGATATCGAACATGGGCGGGTAGTCAACGCCTGGACTCATGCCGAACTATTTCGCGGATTTGAAATTATTCTACGCGGTAAAGACCCCCAAGCCGGATTAATTGTCACGCCTCGAATTTGCGGAATTTGCGGTGGTTCTCACTTAACTTGTGCATCTTGGGCATTAGATACAGCTTGGGAAACAGAAGTTCCCCGCAATGCAATTTTGGCAAGAAATCTCGGTCAAATTGTGGAAACAATCCAAAGTATTCCTCGTTATTTTTATGGATTGTTTGCCATTGATTTGACTAATAAAAAATATCGCAGTAGTCGCTTTTATGACGAAGCTACCAGACGCTTTGCCGCTTTCACTGGTAAATCTTACGAATTAGGCATAACAATTTCCGCCAAACCTGTAGAAATTTATGCGCTATTAGGCGGCCAATGGCCCCACAGCAGTTATATGGTGCCTGGTGGTGTGATGTGCGCCCCCACCCTCACGGATATTACCCGCGCTTGGGCAATTCTGGAATATTTCCGCACCAATTGGTTAGAACCAGTTTGGTTGGGTTGTTCTTTAGAACGTTACGAACAAATCCAAAGTTATGATGACTTTTTGGATTGGTTAGATGAAAACCGCAATCATCGAGAATCGGATTTGGGTTTTTATTGGCGCATGGGTTTAGACATCGGTTTAGATAGATATGGCGCTGGTGTTGGTAAATATGTTACTTGGGGATATTTAGCCCACGAGGATAAATACCAAAAACCGACCATCGAAGGACGAAATGCAGCGATGATTATGAAAAGTGGAGTTTATGACAGCTTCACTGATACTCATGTCTTAATGGATCAGTCCTTTACCCGCGAGAATACAACTCACTCCTGGTACGATGAAGGGACAGCGGATATTCACCCTGGCGATCGCACCACTAAACCCACTGCAAATAATACCAAAGACTTCGATAACGCCTACTCTTGGGCAAGTGCCGTCCTGCACAAAGATTTCGGACGTTTAGAAGCTGGCCCCTTAGCGCGGCAATTAGTCGCAGGTGGCAAACACGGCGAATCTTGGCAACACTACGACCCCTTCATCCTCGATGTCTTCAAGCGCATGGGCGGTGCTAGTATTCATGTACGTCAACTAGCACGACTCCACGAAATTGTCAAGTTATATCGCCAAGCCGAACATTGTTTGCGGGAATTTAAATTAAACGATCCTTGGTATATCAAACCCAAAGAAAAAGATGGCAAGGGTTGGGGTGCAACGGAAGCAGCGCGGGGTTCTTTGTGTCACTGGGTGGAAGTAGAGGGCGGTAAGATTAAGAATTACCAAGTGATTGCCCCTGGTACTTGGAATATTGGCCCTCGTGACGGTGAAGGAATGCGCGGCCCCATTGAAGAAGCCTTAATTGGCACACCCATTTACGATTCTAGCGACCCAGTGGAAGTTGGTCATGTGGCGCGATCGTTTGATTCATGTTTGGTGTGTACAGTCCACGCCCACGATGCGAAAACGGGTGAAGAGTTGGCGCGTTTTCGGACTGCTTAATTTAGTTATTTATCAGGTGCGTTAGTCGTAGGTAGAACTTACGCAAAAACTCTCTCTTGCTCTTATTTCTCCGTGCCCTCTGTCTTGAAAAGTTCAGATGCCTGCGGCAACCCCTTCGGTGTACGCCGGAAGCCGGCGCTCCGACTTTTCGCTGCGTCCTCTGTGGTAGCCTGCGGCAAGCCGCTGACGCTCCTTCTCTGCGAGACGCTGCGCGAACGTCGCTACCGCGTCTACGATTCTCCGTTACCTGTGCGTAAGTCCTGCTTAAGTTAAGCTAATCGTCATTCAAATTGCATCTCCGTGTCCCCGCGTCTTTCTAACGAGTTGAGTTATGCAATTTAAAAGCGCATCAGCTTAGTAGCCACTAAATTTTTATCCTAAGTCAAAACCAAATTATCCCGATGAATCACAGTTTCCGCACCGGCGTAGCCTAAAATTGTAGCAATTTCTCGTGAATGATAGCCACGAATTTTTTGCAGTTCATTGCTGTTGTAATTCACAAGTCCTCTGGCAATTTCGTTACCGTTGCTGTCACACAATTGCACTGCATCTTGTGTATCAAATTCTCCTTCTATTGCTTTAATTCCAGCCGCTAATAACGATTTTCCGGCCAAAGAAATTGCAGCGATCGCACCTTCATCTAAATATAATTTTCCTGTTGGTACAAGTCCGTAAGCTATCCAACGTTTACGCGCAGAAGTTGGTTCTGGTTGCGGCTCAAAATGTGTGCCAATCAATTCACCCTGGATAATTTTTTCTATATTTTGGGGAAATCGTCCTTGGGTAATTACAGTGCGGACTCCAGCTGCAATGGCAATTCTCGCAGCGGAAATTTTTGTTACCATACCGCCAGTACCCCATTGAGAACCTTGGGAACTTGTTTGGATTTGTGATTTAACTAGTTCTTGAATGTTACTAACTAAAGCGATGGGCCGTGCATCTGGTACGGAACGGGGGTCGGCTGAGTAGAGGCGATCGACATCAGTGAGTAAAAATAACCAATCGGCTTCTACTAAACTTGCAACCAAGGCCGAAAGAGTATCGTTGTCACCAAATTTTAATTCTTCTACTGCTACGGTATCATTTTCGTTGACTATGGGAATCACTCCCAATCCCAATAATTCTTTAAAAGTATTGTAAACATTGAGATAGCGGCTACGTTGTACTAAATCGCTGCGAGTCAATAATACTTGAGCGATCGGCTGTTGCAACGTATTAAATAAATCATCATATACACGTATTAATCGCCCTTGACCAACAGCTGCTACAGCCTGTTTGAGGGCGATGGCTTTAGGACGTTCTGTTAACCCTAACCGCGCACAACCAACCCCAACAGCACCAGAAGAAACTAAAATTACCCGATGTCCCTGGCGTCTTAAATGACAGAGTGTCTCCGCCAAGGTGGCGATGGTAGAAAGTGCTAATTGTGCCGTTTCTGGTTGGGTGAGGCTAGAAGTGCCAATTTTGACAACAATCGTTAGTGACATCAAAAAAGTTAGGAGTTACGAGGCATTGAATTTTAGATGTGAGATTTTTTCTTTAATCCCAAATCCAAAGTTGTCATCATAACTCATTATGGTACTGCAATATACTTCCCTTCTTTTACCTCTAATAAAACTGGCTCAATCTCCCGTTCTCCTTCAGAACTAAATTTGAGTGGATAGCCTGAAGTTTGTTTGACCAAAAAATTGGCATTTTCTAAACTGGCGAGGATTGTTTTGCGACTGGAATCAACAGACAAATCTTGAATCAAAGCTTGTGTAGCATCATAGCTACTAGCAGTACGCCAACTGACATCAATTGTCCATAATTTTTTAGCTGTTTGAGCGTATTTTTTTGCTTTTTCGGCGTCTCTAAACCAAGGAACCACTGTAATTAAACCTTCTACCGCCTTTCCACCTTGCGTTAAGGTTTCGTCGCTATAAAGAGGATTAGTACTTAATAATTTTAGTTTGCGTTGTTTTTGATTTTGATAATTATGAATTGTATTATTATTTGCTTTAGCAATGTCTAAAGCAACATTACTATATTGTTGATCTGTAATTAAAACTGCTCCTTGTGCTTGCTTATCTAAACTTAGATTAACTTCCTTTTGGGCATTGAGCGTGCTTTGTGTTAAGTCTACCTGACGAGTAATTTTACCTCCTAGCTTTTGAAATTTATTTTGAAATTCTTCCGTCATACTTTGACTAAATAAACTTGTAGATTTAAAGATAACTACTCTTGTTAAATGCAAGTTATTTATAGCATATTTAGCTAATTTATCTCCCATTGCTGCATTTGAAGGTATAGTCCTAAAGAAATTCTTATTCTCCTGCAATGAAGTAGTACTACTAGCAGGAGAAATCAGCGGTATTCTTCCCTTTTTATATTCTGTTAAAGCTGCTTGTGTTGCTTCGCTAAAATTATGTCCAATCACTCCTAATATAGATTTAGTTTTGACTAATTCAGCAGCAATTTGTTTTGCTTTTTCTCGTTGCTTACCATCACCATCGTTAGCAATAATAATAGAAAGTAGCCTACCATTTAAGCCGTTTTTTTGATTAAACTCTTGTTGTGCGTGTGCCACACCGCGCAATATTTCTTCAGCAAAGTTAGTATTATCTACTGGTACAACTACTGCTAAGGTAAAATAATTTTTTCTTTGCTTAGCAAGAGCATTATTATAGTATATTAATACCTCTGGATCTGTGCGATCGCTTTTTCTTGCTTGTTCAAATAATTCAGTAGCAGTTGAATAATTAGCAAGTCTAAAACTTTCAATTGCTTGGTCTCGATATGTGTTATTTTTAATAGGAAAAAAAGTGCGATCGCCACTACTGAAATTACTACTGGGATTGTCTACACAAAAAACACCTAATATTTTATTTTCGCTTCCGCTTGCCAAACATCGTGTTGACATACCAATGAATGTACCTATTACGGCCGCAGAAAACGTCATTCCTCCTGCTATTACAAGGTAACGAATACCTTTAGATAACCTCGATTTAGCTGGAGAAACTATTTCTATATTCGAGATACTTACAGCTTTTTTTGATTCTTGTATAATTTCAATTTCTTCTGTCTTTTTTGGTCTGGAAAATCTCTGTAAAGGCAAAGATTTTTCAGTTACATTTAAAGTAAAACTAGGCTTTTGATCGTTAGCTATGCTATTGTGTTTTTTTTCCTCTGATAAAAACTTTTTTCTATCTTCATCAGTGAAATAATTTTCGGCTTCCTTGAATTTTTGTAATTCTTTAATTTCTTGTCGCAATGGATGACGTTGCAGTAACCAACGACCTACTAATTCAATTTTTATTTTATTACCTTCTGCATCTAAAAACTTATGGTCAACAAGTTCTTTGATAGCTTTTTCTATAACTTCCCTCTTAAATACTCCATATTTTTGCAATATTTGAAATGGAGTTTCTCCAACTGCACCTATTTTCTGAGACTCTGCAATTGCAGAAAATACAATTTTTTCTGTAAAACTCAAACCATCCCAAAACCATGCTAGTCCTGCTTCTGCATTTTCAATTGCTTTATCAACAATATTATCTATATCTTCACGACCGATATGTGATTCGTCTAATTCTCTAGCTCTGACAAAAATCGCAAAACAGATGACTTGGATAAAATAAGGATGTCCTGCTGATAGTTCAATAATGGCTTTAATCGCTTCCTGGCTATACTCTAAAATTCCCTGAGCAGGCTGAGTAATTAGCTGTGTTGCACTATGTTCATCTAAAAAATCAATTTCATGAATATAAGCATCTTGAAAAGAATTGAGTAAATTTGGTATGTTTGCTGATTGCCTACCAGTAAATATAATTAAAAATAGCTTTTGTTCTACTTCAATTAAAGAATGTAAGTAAATGAAAAAGTTCTCCAAAAATGAAGCAGAATATTGATCGCTTAATGCTTCAAATTCATCTAATAAAAAAACTAATTTTTTACCATCTAATTGGTTGATAACTTTTGCCAAAAATTGACTATAAAAAATATATGGTTCATTGTCTAAATCTTGAATACTAGGCGGCTTAATTTTTTGGTTATTTATTTCCAGTTGTTCAATAATTTCTTGAGCCAAGTCTGCTAATATCTTACAAAGATTCTCACGAGTGTAATCTTCTAAATTGAAAGCAATAAAAACAAAGTCTTCTAATTCAACAGATTTTGCAATGTTACGAATGATTGACGACTTACCGATACGTCTTTGACCATGCAACAAAGTAACTTTTATATCTTGGCTGAGATTATCTTTCAGAACATGAAACAAATCTTGCCGTCCAAAAAGTAGTTTTGGGTCATCGATTGGACGACCAATTATATAAGGGTTTCTCCGAGATACTAACTTTGCCATAGCCTTAAGAGTATATTACTAGGGTATTGTATCCTATTTTACACAAAAAACTTGATAAATTTCTGTTGCCTAATTGACCGTTTTGTTGTTCTATCAACTTATTGTTGCGGTGGCATAACCCACCTCCCACCTTGTATTTGAACTAAAATTGGCTCTGTTTGTCGTTCTCCCTGAGGATTAAATCGGAGTGGATCTCCAGAAGTTTTTGTATTATTTACAACAAAATTATTATTTCTTAAATTATCGATAACTGTTGTCCTTGTAGAATTCGCAGACAAAGCATGAATAAGCGCTTGGGTAGCGTCGTAGCTGGTTGCTGTTCGCCAACTCACTTCTCCTCGCCATTGCTCTTTTGCTTTTTTGCCAAAGTCTTTTGCTTGCTGAGCTTCACGAAACCAAGGAACGACTACAGTTAGTCCTTCTACAGTTACACCTTTACTTAAAGTTTCATAGCTGTAAAGCGTATCTCCACCTAAAAGCTTCATGCCCGATATGTTTCTGTTTCGATTTCTGGCTCTACTAACTACATCCTGGTTTAACTTAGCAATTTCCAGAGCAGTATTAATGCGTTCTCTGTCTGGAATTAATACCGCTGCTTGTGCTTGATGTCTAAAAAGACTTCTAGAAACTTGTGCATCCATATCCAGTGACTTATCTGCTAAGTTAATTTCTGGTTTCAGCACTTTACCTCCCAGATTTTCAAATGTTTTGCTAAATTCCTCTCTCATGCTGTCGCTGTATGAACTGTCAGGGTTAGAAAAAATGGCTACTGTTTTAATCTCCAATTTCTTGAAGGCATATTCCGCTAATTTCTTACCTCCAGCAGCATCAGAAGGTAAACTTCTAAAAAAATTCTTTTTACCCAGTAATTGTGTGCTGGTGCTAGTGGGAGAAATGACAGGTATTTCTGTTTTGCTGTACTCTTGCAAGGCTGCTTTGGTAGAGTCAGAGCTATTGTGACCAATAATTCCTAAAATCGAAGAATCTTTCACCAACTGTGCAGCTACTTCTGTGGCTTGTTCCGATTGATTTGCATCGTTGGCAATTATCATTTCCAGCAATCGGCCACTTAAACCATTATTTTGATTAAATTCGTGTTGTGCTTGCGCTACACCACGCAATATTTCTTGAGCTAAATCACGATTATTTGCAGGAACAGCTACTGCCAAGGTAAAAGGATTTCCTTTTTGTTTAGCACGAGCATTGTTATGATAAATTAATACTTCTGGATCTTTGCGATCGACCTTTACAGCTTCTGCAAATAGGTTGCTGGCTTCTTGATATTTTTGTTGTTTAAAGGCTTGAATTCCTTGGTCGCGGTAGCTATTTTTAATAGTAGGAAATAAAGTGCGATCGCCATTACTAATTTTAGTGTCATCATCTATACACAAAACCCCAAACTGTTTCTGCTTCCCTGAAGGACACTCAGATGAAAAGCGGTAAGCACCATAACCTACACTTACCACAAGCAAAGATGTAATTACTGCTAGTATTTTTTTTAAATTTGAATTTTTTGGATTTCTTTTTCTCTGATTACTAAGAGAATCATTTACTTCTGGGGTCGTAATTTGATTTTCATAAGTCTCAATTTCTAAAATTTTCTGTATTGCTGCTTTTGTGTTAGGTTCGATTTCTAAAATTTTGTTATATTTTTCCTTGGCTAGTGAGTATTCACGTTGAATAATTAAATTATGCCCATATTCTGACAAAGCATCTAAATATCCTTCTTTA